>Ga0315309_1000350_pt1 | contig 27953 bp, 26 predicted proteins | sample TDP4_MG_FD_203080 | JGI IMG/M metagenome (GOLD analysis project Ga0315309, IMG submission 203080) | Freshwater sediment microbial communities from Lake Towuti, South Sulawesi, Indonesia - TDP4 | ecosystem: Environmental > Aquatic > Freshwater > Lake > Sediment | place: Indonesia: South Sulawesi...
GCCAAAGAAAATCACAAACATGAAATTCATTTGGAACTTGAATGGTTGCCGCACGGAAGTAATAACGTGAACAAAGCAAACCAATAATTTGAACGCTACCCTGACTAGGTTCATAGTAGCCCTGTAGAGATTCGAACTCTCGCTTCGTGTTTAGCATAATCTTGTTGGTAGATCAGCTTTCAGAGGGTTGGACTTGAACCCTTTTGGGTATTAATCCGGCCCGGCCCACTATACTTTCCTTTTCCCTCGCGAGCTACGGTGAGAACAGCCTTCACTAAGAACGCCACCTTCGATATCTCAAGGAGTTCTTCTATCGTCAACCCTGCGGAAAACGCGAGCTATACAACAAAGAAGTGCAAAAGGCAAGCTTAGAAAAACTCGCAAAACTCATCCACGTCACGGCACTGCTACTGCAAACAAAAGTCTACCTCTTTTGGTCTTCAGCATAGAATTTCTATCCAACCAACCAGAGCGCGCCTCCTGCTTCAGAGATTTGCCTTCAGATACTTTGAAGATCATCAGAGTGTTCATAGGCAGATATTAAATTGCCAACCGCTCAAAACACTTTACGAGGAGTTGGCAAAAATGCCTAAACCAGGAATGACAGGCATCTGCCTAAAAAACGAAGTCGCGGATCTACTAAGAAACAGAGCAAGATCAGCTGGCATGGGCTTAAACGAGTACCTCACCAACATGCTCATAGGACCAGCCTTAATCCAACCCCAAGCATGCTCAGGACCGTCCCAACATGTGTGACTCAACAAGGAAGTTTGGTAGGACATCTGCTTGACGTGCAGAGGGTCGTCGGTTCAAGTCCGGCCTGGCTCACCATGGAACTTTGCGGCAAGAGCTTTCATCAAGAAGGTGTTCCGCTGTTTGTTTCAACCCGAGCTTTGCTGTTTAATCATGGCTTCTCCTGGCGTTTTCGCATTATTGGCAAACGTGCGATTTTAGAGAACCGACATGTTTGGTTGGAGTTTATTCACAGACCAAAACCCTTTTTTTGCTATTCAAACTAGATTAGAAGCGGTGTGCAGTCTTGAGTTCTGACACTTCAGAAACACCTCCTACTTCAGAAGCACCTCCTTCCGAAACCGCCCCTAAGCCCAAGAGACGCTGGTTGAAGATTGCGTTAGTTGCCATCGTTGCCGCTGTTGTGCTGGGCTCTTCCTTTACATATTGGTGGCTTACGAGGCCGCCTCAAATGCCTTGGTTGTCTCAAGGAGCCTATGCAGAGTATAGAGGAAAAGCGGTTGATTCGCTCTTTTCTCTCAACATGATGGTGCATCTGGAAGTAGTGGACTACAATGACACTCATGCAAAACTTCTTGTTTACATGAGAGTGGAGACAAGTCTAACGGAACCAGTAGAGGTTCAAGACGCTGCATGGGTTAACCTGAAAAAGAATACTTATGAAATTTCGGGATACAATCTCGAAAGAACCTATGACGATTCTGTATATGTGGAGGGTTTCGGAACCAGACAATGTATAGTCCAAGAATATAGAAGCGCAGAAGAAACCATAATATACTACATTGATAAGGAGGTTAGGTGGCCCCTAAAAATAGCGATTCGCGAAACTGACATGAATTTAGAACTTATGTTAGTAGAAACAAACATACAAGGACTAAAGAGACAGTAGCCTGCGTTAGAAAAATGGGACTTGTCCACGCAAAGCAGAATCGATAACAATGCATGTATGCGCAATACGTATACGTGCCAAGCCTACGGGAGAACAAGGAGGAACAACCGTGGTTCCACTACAGATGCTTCTAACAATTAAGGATTTTGAACCTTGCTTCTTTCATATAAACTAACCGAAGGCTTAGGCTGGGGACGCACAACCTTAGCATTATTTTGCGGGTCTATGCCTTTTCAACCTTCTCTATTCTGTAATATATCGTGTTTCGATATATTGCTCTCCACGAAGTATCTCAATTATAGAGAAGAGTTCACTTTTTAAGATAGGAGTTGATCGTCATGGATAGTTCTAGGCGCTTCAACCCGCAACGGGTTCAAAGTCTTCGGGGCTTTAACTTTATTTATATTGGGCATTTTTACTCATTCAACGTTTAATCTAGAAACTCTCACTACCACACTTCCACAGAAACATCTTCAACTTTCCCTTTTTTCACTTTCTAGCTATTCATAAACGGAAGCCCTACGAATGCCCATCCGCCTTTGAATTATTGTCTGGACGAGGTGATATGAGTAATCTTATTTAGCATCTTCTAAATACTTGAGATTCAACGGCTTCAGAATAACTTTTGGGTTCATGTCAGCGATGAACCTTTGGCTGTTGGTTATAAGGTTCGATAGTTCCGTGTCGTGCTTTCTTTTGAGTTGTGCAAACTCGGAGTAGTTTTTGTGCAACGACACATAAATGTGATCCCATCCCAATCCTTCTCCAACTGACGCAAAGACAACATTTGGTTGTTTCATAAACCACTGTCTAGTTTTTTTCACAGCTTCCTCATATTTTTCAGGTTTTTGATGTTCTTCCGTTGGGCTTTTTACAAAAGTGAATGCAATAATTTCAAAGCCATGCCTTGCTCTCCTTCTCTTCATCCTCTTCAAAGTGTCCGATTCCAAATCAATCACTGGGCACGATTCTAATTATTGTAGAATCAACATATAACTTTTTGTATATCATCCTCCAAGAACCGAGTTTATGGTGACTTTTCAAAGGAAGTAAGAAACCTGAACTGAAAACCGAGTTCTGCTGTTAAGCATTCGCAAAAGATTTTAGTAAGTTTCTCTACAATGAGTGGAACATGAGCGAGCGAAAACTTATTCGTCTACTAAAAGAGTTGTTGAAGAGCTCTAGGAGAAGTGACAGAGACATAGCTAAGCTCTTTGGGAGTTCACAGCCAACCGTCAGCAGAATAAGAACCCAGCTCGATAAAAAGCGATATATAAAAACTTACACTGTGATTCCGGACTTCGCCAAGCTCGGCTACGAAATCGTAGCGTTCACCTTTAGCAAAATGAGGGCTTACCCAACCGCAGAAGAAACACAAAAAATATTGCAGCGTGCAAAGAATTGGGCTGATAAACATCCCAACATTATCTTCGCTGCGGATGGTGAAGGACTTGGAAGCGACATTGTCATGATTTCCTTTCACAAGAACTATTCGAGGTACGCTGAGTTCATGCGAAGCTATGCTATGCATTGGGGAGAGTCCGTAAGCACGTTCGAGTCGTTCATTGTCAGCCTGGATGCAGGGTTCGAGATCAAGCCTTTTGACCTAAAATACTTGGCAGACGACGAGTAGAACGGTTAGACCAAGGACATAGCCGATGACTAGATTCCCATTCCTAGACCATACTATTCATACTCCCTAGTTTTTTGCGTTCATCATCTTTAACATCTTCATAGATTATGAATTGCTGTTGGTTTTGATAGCACAACACGTTGGTCTTTTTCGTTGATATTTGAGATTTTGATTTGGGATTCATAAGGTTGAAATGGCTAACTTGCCCATATTTTTGGTTCAATCTAGGTGAAAATCTGATGCAAGCGAGAATGGAAAGATTGAGACATCTCTACGGTTGGGATTCCTCCTACGCGACTATGACGCCAGCGGCACCTAATAATTATAAGTATCCAGACGGAATCGTCTTGACAATGAAAACCACTAACCATGCGGATCACTATTTTGTTGAACGCACTTTTGCCCTTCAATTGGCCAACTCAATCAGAGAATCATTGTTAGCCAAAAAAACAAAGCCTCAACCTAAACCAGCGGAAAGTAAGCCTGCAAAGCCACAGAAGAAAACCATCAGCAAGGGAAAACCCCGAGCCGGATAGGTCTGAACGTATCTTTATTGTTTAACCGGAAAGTATTTGCGCGTAGACTCGGTCTAGTTTTAGGCTAGCCTTTTTCCCAGCCAGTCTAAGCAGGACATAATGTAGCGTCTCATGCACTATTATGTCTTCGATCTCGTTTTCGTGTAGTTCACCGAAGATGTAAACGACTCCGAAGCCTGTGTCAAAAACACCGTGAACCGGTGGAAATTGAAATATGAACTCCAAGGACTTGGCCATCTAAGAGACCTTTCTACATTGTTTTTCTGTTTCTACATCACCAAACTCTTCGTCAAAATAGTTGATAGAAAATTTAGTATAAGTAAGATGTTTCAATCAGCGAAATATATCAAAAACTTTTCGTGCAGCCTTCCAACCAAAACAGATAAAACATCGTGACTCACAACATTGGTGAAAAGCGAGGCTGACGTAAAACATGCCTGAAGAAATCTTTGATGTGGACAAGTTTGTTGAAGCGTCGGACAGGGCGGAATACTGTGCCATAAAGAGGCTGAAGAAAACCGTGAAACTAAAATTGCGAACGCCCAAAAGACTCTACACTATAAAGGTTGAACCGACAAAGGCTGAGGAGATAATAAAGAAACTCAGATGTGAAATCCGAGAAGTCTAATTCCTACTTCCTAAAACTTTAAGAACCTTTGGACGGCATTCTTCGCAGAATTCAGCTCTCTTTCGGTCAGTGTCATTGATGGAGTTAGAGAAAAACATGATGCAAAACGGATTTGGGCAGTGCCCAAGCCCAAGAGTGTGACCTATCTCGTGCACAGCCTCCTTCAATGCCCGCTCAAAGAACAGTTGGTTGTTCGGCGGTTTTCTGTAGAATTCAGGCTTTAGACGGCATAATGAAACAAGCGCGAATTCGCCTGGGCATCGGGCCTCCCCGAAAACAAAGTTTAGACTCGACACATATAGGTCGGCCTCGGTCACGCCTAGAACGTGCTGGGCTTCAAACTTTCCAACGCAATTGCTCATCTCCGTCAAAATACGCGTAGAATGATATTGCTGCCTAGACAAATTATATGCCTCACGCGGAATGGGCATAACTGTTTGCAAAACCATGACTTCAGTTTGGGAAAAAACCCGCTTCAACCCACGCTGGACGGACTGCAAAGCCTCTGCATTAACTTGCCCAATTGGGAAAAGAGCTATTTTCAACATGGCTTTCCTCAGGTTAGCGAAATCTAAACCGTAAATGTGTCTCCTGACCTCGGTGCCACAGCTTCAAATCCTGTTTCTTCTTTAATCCATTTAGCTAAGCGTTCACAGTTGCCCTCAGCACCGTGAATCACATACACCTTCGGATTGCCTTCCAACTTTCGAACTGTGTCTCGAAGCTCACTGGCGCCTGAATGAGACGAGAAATCAAAGCGTTCCACCTGCGCCTTGATTCTACGCATTTTACCATCAATGACGCATCTGCTCTTTTCTAACAGTTCTCGACCAGGCGTTCCCGGAATCTGATAACTGACCAAAAATACAGCGTTGCGACTCTTCTTTCCCAACTTCTGCACATAGAATGCTGCGGGTCCACCCTTCAACATGCCAGCGGGCGAAATAATCGCACCAGGTTTGCCCGTGGCCAGACGGCGGTCTCGCCAACTTTCCACAACATTCACCGAGTGAACAGCGTCCAAAAAGAGCCGCGGCTCACGCAGAAACGTTGTATGATTTGAGAGTATACGGTTGGCTTCACGGGTCATGCCGTCGACGGTCATGGAATATTCAAAATGGTATGCCGTTAAGACGCAGGCGATTTCTTGGGAGCGTCCAACGCTGAACGCCGGGATCAGCACGGTTCCTCCGTTTTCCACCACGTCTGTGACTTTCTCAACAAACTCCCTTTCCAGAGCCGCCCGCGCCGGATGCTCTTCATTAGCATAGGTGCTCTCGATAACGAACGCGTCGATTGGTCCATAATCTCCGTCTGCGCTTTTCAGTAACCGCGTGGTTACTGTGTTAAAGTCGCTTGTGTAAACAAGGCGCTTTCCATCCGCCTCCACTAAGGCTTGGGCACTTCCTGGAAGATGTCCAGCATCCAGAAGTCGGAGTTGGATGTTGCCAACCGCTCGTTTTTCTCTGTAGTCTAAATGAACCGTGCTTCGCATCATGGAACGCAGTTCAATGTACTCAAAGGGAAGATAATAACCCGAAAGATGAATGAAATCGGATATCAACAGCTGCGCAAAATCAAAGGTCAATCTGGTTCCAAAAACGGGAATCTTTTCCTGAATGTGAAATATCGGAACCGCACCTGAGTGGTCAAGATGACCATGAGTCATGACAACGCCGTCTACTTCTTTAGGTGGAACGTGCATTGGGAAGCCGGGTTCATGATCAGCAAGTACGCCGTAATCCAGCAAAAGTTTGGTTTTTTCGGTCATTACAGCCACAGCTGAGCGCCCAACTTCACGGGTGGCGCCCAAAAACTGCACTTTCAATAGTCTATGTCCACCATCCACAATTCACAAAGAATCGCAAACATGTAGATTTATTGCTCTTCTACTGATAAGACGCTGTTCCCACATTTAAATCATTCAGTCAGTGTTGAAATCTGGATTTTTCACTGCGTTCACCGTTCTTTGACAGAGCCTTCAGAGTATTTGTAAGTAAAGAAGCGCATATTACCGCGACACACCATACTGCTTCTTTGTCAAAAAACCGATGCATTCAAGTCGAGTTTTTGACCAACACAGCGTTTACGCTACCATTCTTGATTGCTCTCAAAATGCTCTCAACGTGTGGATCCGAATCAATTTCAGTATAAGCCTTCCACATTTGGTGAATATGATGTGCGTCACTTCCTGCCACGCCAGGCATGTTTTTGGTTTTAGCCAGCATTTCTGCCATCTTGTTTTCTTCAATCGAAGCGTCTGGGCTTGCAATCTCCACGGCTGTGAATCCGTTCGGAATTTTTTTAGCTGCGTCTCCTATGCCACCTCCACGGTATGGATGAGGAACAATGATGACCCCGTTTTTGTCTCGAGCAAAATCCACAACACTCTCAAGGCTTGACCAGTATGCTGGTTTTTCCTCCACTCCCAAAACGATTACATCTCCGAACACGGTGCTTACTTCAACTCCCGGAATAATCACCACGTCTTGGTAGGCTGCTGCAAACCTGCGAACATGAAAGTATCCCTCAAGAGTGTTGTGGTCGGTCACAGCCACTCCCTTGACAGTCGGATGCGCGTTAAGTGCATCTACCAGATATTTTGGGCTGATGGACGCGTCGAAGGAAAACCGAGTGTGCAAATGCAGGTCCACACATATCATGCTTTTTCACCTGTAGCCTTCTGCACTGTATCGATTAGAGTGTTCAATGCTGATTTGGTCCACGGTTTTGTGGGTGACAAAATTGTCAATTCAGTTTTCCTTTCTTTGCATACCCGCTTGCACACAGAGGCTATATTGTCCTCCCAAGTTTCAACATCCTGAAACAGTATGACCTTGTGATAGTGTCTGGCTGCGATGTAACATTTAACCTGTTCCGCCACATATTTAGCGGTTTCCAAGTCGAAGGGAGGAGCAACTTCGTGCTGTGACAGCGGATATACTTCGTCAAGTTCCATGGGTACGACTCCGAATGGTGCTGCATAGGTGCAAACATGAATCAAGCCTTTTTTGTTGCCTAGTTTTCGTTCAATCTCCTTAAAGACTCTGCTGTGTCCTCTCGACTTGTGAAAGGGTTTGGTCCGAGTCTGAGGCAAGAGCAGAAGAATCTCTGAATCTTTTGGTGGAGCGTACCTCTCTGAAAGTCTCCTGCTGTGGCGCACAACCTCAGGTCGAGCCAAATCGAAAGAATCATAAAAGAAGAGGCCACTCTTCTTTGAAACTTCACTGTGTGTTTCCAAGTAATCGCCATATTTTCCCAGCTCTTTAAGGGCTCGAAGAAGGGCGGGATGCCCATGCGACTTCATCTCTAAATGCTCCCAAAGCCTGCCTTCTATTATTGACTGCTTTATCCTTTTAATCTCTGTTAGACTGACCTGCAAATTGTGCCGAGCTAGAAATTCCTGCCTTTTCTTTTTTGGCATCTCTTTAACGCTTGTAGGCTCTGTTTTGGCACAGACTGCGCAAGAGCAGGGAAAATATTCCATTTTATTCAGCCTTATCGTTCCAGTTTCCGCCATGTAACGGTCCTCTCGAGTGTATATGGCGTAGGCAGCTGAATCAAACAGGTCGCAGCCCAAGGCGATGGCTAAGGAAAACATAAAGGGATGACCTGCACCAAAAAGGTGAAGGGCACGGTCAGGTGGAAGATGACGCTTAGCCGTCATAATCATGCCCACAAGCGTGTCAAAGAGGTACTGCTCCATAACTGGTGTGGGACTTCCCAGAGCGTGAATCTGAAATGGTAGTCTACTCATGGCCTTTGCAGACTCAGCGACCAAGTTGAGATAGACTCCGCCTTGAACCGGACCAACCCATAAAATGTCGTCTCGAGACTTTATTTTGGCTAGTTCTTTAGCTCTCTTCAGCGTCTCCTCAACCGTGTGTCTTGCATACTGCTCTGAAGTCCCCCAACCAGTGGGGAGGTCGAGTATGGTGGCAATGTCAGTGTCAATCTGCTCCTGAAACTGCACGATTTCTCTGTTTGTGGTTTCCACGTCTCCGTAAACAAGGGTTTGATAGGCGCCTGAATCAGTCATGACTACGCCGTCAAAGTCTAAGAGACTGTGAACTCCGATCTCTGCTGCCTGTGATTCGGTGTGTTTTTTAATTATGTAGGCGTTGGTCATAAGCGCTGCGCAACCAAACTCTTCACGCATTGTTCTTGGGGAAATGGGCTGAATGGCCGGGTTAACAACTGGTAAAAGAACTGGAGTCTCCACTACACCGCTTTTGGTTTCGAGTCGTCCAATACGTGCCAGCAAGTCTCTTTCTCGAATCTCAAACGACATTGGATGATCGTCTACCAGATCAGTAGTTAATATCGTGATCCCATTGAGATAGAAGTATCGCTTGCAAACTTCCCTTTTTCTGTTTTGACTATTCTAGCCCCATGTCTTATTAGTAACGCCAGAAGTAATGTTTCTTTGCAATATTAATTGGTAACGTTAGAATGTGCTCAGATCTTTTGGAGACGTAGGTGAAAAGTTATTGGCTAATTGTAAAAAGCAGTAGGTTAATATCAAAACTCACGCTTTACTATGCTGTCTGAGAGAAGGACTGAAACCATGGTGTGCACGGTTCAAATCTACGAAAAACCCGTTCTGAAAGACCCTGTCTTGATCGAGGGGTTGCCTGGCATCGGTTTCGTCGCCAACATAGCCTCTCTTCATCTGATTCAAGAGCTGAAGGCTAAACTCTTCGCTGAGATTCATTCGTCGAGTTTTCAAGACTTCGCAATGACAGCTGGCGATGGCAAGGCAAGATTTCCCACAACCGAACTCTATTATTATCAAGGCAGAAACGGTCAAGAACGCGACCTCATCATTCTGTACGGGAATACACAGGCGTTAACCACTGTTGGACAGTACGAACTCTGCGGAAAAGTCTTAGACATCGCCCAGGATTTGGGATGCTACTACATTATTACACTAGGCGGCTTAAGACGAGAAGAAAAAATAACCGAGCCAAAACTCTACTGCGCCGCATCTGACCCGGAAACCTTAAAGGAAGCACTCGACCTAGGCTCAGAAATCATTGAAGGACAAATCTTCGGCATAGCCGGACTCCTCGTAGGCTTATGCAAGCTATGGAACATGCGCGGGTTTTGTCTTCTAGCTGAAACACTTGGCTTCTATCCCGACGCTTCAGCCGCACGGGAAGTATTGAACGCCATAAACAAAATGCTCCATCTAAAAATGGACATGAACCGTCTGGATGCGGCTGCAGAAACCACGCGGGAGATTCTTGAATCTTTCGGATTGGTTGCTCAGCCAACGGAAGAGAAAAGGAAAGAAGGGCCTTATCGTTGGCACATTTAGGCTTTGGTTTCACTTGAGAATTGCGCATACACTTTCTGAACTCGTTCAGCGGCTGGTCCAGAGCCTTCAACCACACCTTTTTCAGTCACTTTGATTTTATCCATAACCCAGATGAAACCCTTATCCTCGTAAAGTTTAACCAACGTTGGAAAAACCTTTTCAAGCCTGTTCGCCAGCGCCCTCAAATCGAACGGCTTCTCAATGGCCAAAACCTGCGCCACAACGGCACCGTTCAGGAAAATTCGATGAATCAGTCTTCCCTTGTCGTCCTTGGCCTCCGCTAAGCACAGGCTGAGATTATCCGGGTTGATTCCTAAGAGGTTTCCAGTGTAAGATTTGCCGTCCACGGTTACCACAGTAATGGTCTTGTCAATCAACGCGCCAACTTCAGTGAAGAATCTTCTCTGAGGCACGGACAATCAAACTCACCTTTTCTGCATTAATTGACCCTCATCGATTAAAAGATTTTTCACCCGAACTCTCTCAACTTTACCGCTGGTTTTGGAGTCCTCGTCCTTGGCTAAGTCTTCACTATATTTTTCTTTCGACAATGACATCCGCTTTCGTCTTATCCCAGAAGTTCAAGGCCCTAGTGAGCTGGAATGTTCGCCTTCCTTAAACGTTCTCACTTAGCTGACAAAGATCCGTGTGCGGTTAAGGAAAAAAGGGAGTGTGGAGGCTGTTGTTTCTGGTTAGGACTTTCTGCGCATGAAGAATGCTAGGAGGATCGCTCCGACGGCGATTATCAGCACTGGTATCATGATGATATATAGAGGCGTTGCGAACCCTTGCTGGCCTTCTTTCACGGAGCCGACGTCCACCTTCACAGTGCCTATGTCTGTTTCTATTGTAGCTATGTCTTCCTCGATTGATTTTATCCTTCCCTCGAACGTGCCCAGTGTGGTTTGGATTGTGGCAATGTTTCCGTTAATCGCGGTGACTTTTAGCTGAATGTTGCCTATGTCTGTCGTAATTGTACCTATGTCCGTCTGAATTGTTGCCATCGTGTCGCTGAGCGCTGTGAGCTTCGAGTTTATGCTGTTGAAATCAACTTTGATTAACCCCAAATCAGTCTTTATAGTTGCAACGGTTCCGTTGATGCCGATCAATAGAGCGTTCCAACCAGTTAATGTTGGACTCAATAGGAAGCTCTCAAGAGATACTCCCCTAAGGGTGACACAAGTTGCTTCAACAATCAGTGCATAGGTGCCTGGGGAGGCGCTCAACGGGATTGTGTAGGGTATCCTATAGAATCCTATGCTGACATGTTCTACGGCAGTGTCCAAGTTTTGATATGGATTTCCACTGTAATAAAGTGTGGCGTTGATGCTTGCGTCAATTGGCTTGCCCAGATTGGAAACCAAGACATAGAATTCAGCTATTTCACCCCTGAAGTGAATTGAGCCCACTTTCACCTGAACACTGATTGTGGTCCTTAGCACTGTTATCTCAGCCGTAACTGTGGAGTTTAGTCCTTCGTTGTCAATGGCAGTAAGGGACACATTGTAGGTTCCACCTGCCCCATAGGCGTGGGTTGTCGTAACGCCACTGCCTTTGGCATGGTCGCCGAAGTCCCACAGGTAGCTGATAATGGTTCCGTCGGGGTCGTAAGAGGCTGACGCGTCGAAGGTTACTGTTTCACCTACGTATGGGTCTAGTGGTGAATAATCGAACGAGGGAATGGGACGCCTGCTCTTAAGCCAGTCAATCATATTGTTAGCGAGTCGGAGGTTGTCTGCGACGTAAATATTTGAATTATCCATTGAGTTTTCATCAGCAATGCCTATCACTGCTCCCGAGTCTATTTCTGTAACTGCTAGCATGATGTTCTTGCCTATGTCTCTAATGATGGAGCAAGCTGGGAGCGTAACAACCATGCAACTTGTAGGTGAAGAAAAGTACGCCGTTTTAACTCCTTCGGTTACGGGATGAGGTGTAATGTCATATGTGGACCCTGAATATCCTCCCCAGTTCCACGTTATGCCCGCGAAGCGTGTGAGGTCTGTGTAGATGTAGGGTGAGTCGTCGCCTAATACTAGGAGTCCGCCTCCATTCCGCACGAATTCTTCTATTGTTAAGAGCTCGCTTGATGAATAGTAGTTGTGTGCCTGAGGGATAACAAACACATCGTAGCCTTCCAGCGCAGAGGGCGTGATCGGTGTGGTTGCTAGAGTGTCGACTACGTAGCCTCTGTCAGTGATGTTGTTTACCCAAACGTTATACATGAAAATGGGGTCGCAGTAATGGGTCTGGTCAAACAGGACATATCCTTTGATTGCTCTGACACGGACCATTTTTGTTGCAGCGTTGTTTGCAGTGAAGGCTTCTCCAGGGACAGGCTGAGCATAAGCCGTTACGTTATACACAGCTTCCCACGTTGGCGTCCATAGGTAGCTGAACGTGTAGAATGTGCCATTTGACAAGGTTGGAATGATTTTGCTTTCAACCTCAGTTCCATCGATAATGATCGACAGTTTTACATTTTTTTCTTCGTTCAATCCCACATTGTATACTGATGCGTTCAACAGCGAAGAGTCGCCCGGCTCTAGCGAAACAGGGGCTTTCAGAACTGCTGCCAATTCGTGCTCGTATGTGGTGCCTATTGGAATATTTGTGGCGACGAGACGCAGTTCCTCACGATATGGATACCCAACATAGTCCATGCCGATCCATAATCCAGACACTTTGTCGTACCAGAAAGTATATGGAAAGGCAACTCCCCAATCGACTGTTGGGAGTGGCTGTTGGAAGGGCAACTCCCAACAGTCGATTGGATAAATACCAACAGAAACAATCCTGCTACCACTGACTGTTGCTGTGCCTGTTAGGAGATTTACTGTTGAACCAATGTTGATGTTGGTTTCTATACATCCTGGATACCACCAACCAGCCCATAAGCCGTTTTCCACCCATCTATTCATTGTATTGACAGTCAGCCACACAGTTCCAACGTTTCCGTAAATATCTTTGATCCACACCGTAATGTAAATCAAATGAGGCCCAACGTAGTGATCATAGGTAAAGTTCAAGTATCCTGTACCTGTAATCCGACCACTGTAATCATAATCGGTCAGTGTGTAGTTTGCCCACTGCCCCACAACCGGACGAATCAGCGGATAATGAACACTCACATACTTCGTCTTTACATTGTTCCTTGTGACGTTCTCGTTGGGTACAGGCGGCGCGTATACCGTTACGTTGTACATTTCTACTGCAGTTGGTGTCCAGAGGTAGTCAAACGTATAGGAAGTGCCGTTAACCAACTTGGGTATCGTAGCTTTCTTAGCGACATTGTCCTCGATTAGCAGAAACAGTTCCACGTTGGTCTCGTTGCTCAAGCCTCTATTGTGCACTGTTGCGTTCAGTAGTGAGGACTCGTTAGGCTCAAGAAAATCTGGTGCTTCTAGAGCTACCACTAGTTCGTGTTCATACCTAATCGCGATCCATTCCACGATGTTTCTAAACATTATTTCATTGTCATCCATGTTAATATCATATGCAAAGTCATCGGATAGAGTTAGGACATATCCCCCGATCTCCGCACCTGATATCAAGATATGTGTGTTAGAGGCATCATTTGCGATGTAGTATGCGGAAGCCGCCACCTGCAGCGAATTTATGGGGCTGCTTGCATAGATGCTACGCACGTCCTGCATTATTGGATGCTCTGGGTCGAAATTTTTGGTGGAACCTGGATAACCATATATCCATGTATAGCTGATGCCATACTTGCCGATTATTTGTTGAACCGATGTGGCTAATTCATCTCCTATTGCGACAAAGCCTTTCCCAGAGTTTATATATGCTTCTACGGCTGCGATTTCTGACGACAACCACGGAGTGTTGCTCCAGTCCTCTCCCACTATGATCAATTGATACTTGTCTAAGAGTGCTGGCGTTATTGTTGTCGTTATTTTCTCCACGATGTGACCCAGACTTAGGTAGTAGTCCATTAGTGCATCACTATGTAGACTTTCACGATGGGTTTCGATGATTCCTATCATGGCCCCGCGCCGCACAGTGACGTCCACTGACCTTACGTTGTTTGCCGTGTTGCTTTCGCCTGGAACAGGCACCACGTAGGATGTGACATTGTATTCTCCCTCTGAAACTGCGTTCCACACGCCACTCACAGTCGTGGATGTGCCACTTGCCAAAAATCCTATGGGTGCTGAATCGATAACATTGTCATCGACCAAAAGCTGTACTGTTATACTGCTCTCATTGTTGACTCCAAAATTCAATATTGTACTGTTGATAGTCACTAAGGTTCCTGGCTGAGTGAATTTTGGCGCGTCCCAGTCAAATAGGATTAGGTCATGGTCCGGCGGAGCTTGTTCAACAGCCTTTCTCGCATTGATTCTTCCATATCCGTAGTACTCGTCGAAACCTGGGTCGCCCAGATCATCTGCAGTAAACCTAAGCTGTGCTCGCACCCACTCTCGTGACATGTTAGGAAACTGACTCCATATGAGCGCGGCTGTCCCCGAGACATGGGGAGTCGCCATGGAGGTACCGTCCATATACGTGTAGGAGTCGTCCCAAACCGTCGAATAGATGTCCACGCCAGGCGCCGCAACCTCAACCCAGTCACCAAAGTTAGTGAAATAAGCAGGGTTATCGTATTGATCGGTAGCTGTAACCGCGATAACTTCTTCGTATGCAGCAGGATACAATTCATCGCTTGTTCCTTCATTTCCAGCAGCCGCCACTATCAAAACGCCAGCATCATAGGCATATTTAACCGCGTCATAAATCACACTGCTGGACTCGTATCCACCTAAACTCATGCTGATTATCTTAGCTCCCTGATCCGTCGCGTGGATAACTCCATTAGCTATCCAATCCCAGTAGCCCCATCCACCGCTAGTCAAGACTTTTTCAGCCATAATGCTGACGTTTGCTAATCCAGCAATACCTATTCCGTTGTTTAATCCAGCAGCAATTATGCCGGCACAATGAGTCCCATGACCATGATCATCCATTGGATCGTCGTCAGGGGTAACCCAGTCTTCACCGCCCGTGACATAGTTCTGAGCCAAGTCCGGGTGGTCATAATCCACACCAGTGTCGACAACCGCTACGAGAACTGAGGAATCACCCGTCGTCGTGTCCCAAGCCAAGTCTGCCTCTATCTTCTGTGGTCCCCACTGCAAATTCCAATGGGGATCGTTTGGAGCGAGTTGAATTTGATACTTCATGTTGGGTTCCAAATACCTGGCAAGATTGTTAACTTCCATCTGTTCCACAAAAGAAGACACCGCGCCGAGAGGGATGTCTGCTACCAAGGCGATGACCTCACTTCCAATAGAAACCGTGTTGACAAGGCTTCCACGACTCTCAGCGATTATATCAATAGCCTTAGCGTAGCCATCTGGCTGTGCCTGGTTTATCCCAATCACCAGCTCAGCCGAATCGCTGTCAACAGAAGCAGTGCTACTCCACTTGTCTGTGTTCCCAGAGCTTAGGTCTTTGAAAAAAGTGTCAGGACTGAAAATGTTTGGGCTTGGAGTTCCAGTTGTCCCTTTTTGCGTCTCGGGGTTACTGGACTGATAGTTACGATCTGGTCCCACAGAATATGGCGTATAGTCTTTTTTGACGGATTGCAATGACCGATTGCCATCAGATTCTTCTACGCTTCTAATTTTTTCGGCCGAAGGTGAACCAACGAACCCCATAGTCGTGAGGGTTGCCAAAAGAATCAACACGATCAAAATCATAGCTAATTGAGCATTAAATCTCATTTTTTTGACCTCTCTCCTCTCTTGATCTACGTTCACTCCAGTTAAATCGCTGCATTAAGATATGGGGAATATCAGATACTTATGACTTACTGAACACTCTTCTAGAAGATATCTTCGATCTACAATCCTCTGTTGCAGCGAAATTCATAGAAAAATGTTTTTGATATTCGTATGGCTAGTTCAAGCCAGACGCAAAGAGTTTCGACAGTTAATGCGTTCTCTCTCTCTGACTCAAGAAGATTTGAAGGCAAGAGAAAACATAGCGGAGTTTGCGACCCGAATATCTCCTCACTGAAAGGATGAAAAAATTTTTATCTCCAGCAAATCATAAACAGTATCTGATGGTACTTTGGGAATTTTCCGAAAAAAGGAAAAAGCAGCGGTAGAACCTGCGAAGAAAACCTTGCTTGAAGAGCTATGTGGCGACGACAGCGAACTCTACCAAACCTTGAGCAAAACAACTCTATTAAACCCTAGTATGACTCTAAAAGAGGGAATCAATCACCACGTTGAGAAAGCACAAGAATACGAGAAAACCGGAGATCACGTGAGAGCAAGAATAGCTTATCAAGTAGCGGGGGAGCTCTCCCTTTACCAAGGACAACTGGCGCAGACACAAAAATTCTTCAAGAAAGCCGCCGAAGTTGATCCTGACTTTGTCAACAGAAAAGTATTCGAATACTATGGCAAAAAGGAAAATGCCGAGCGAGCATTGGCGGTGGCAAAAGAGTTCTATTCCAAAAAGGAAAAACGCACATAGACGATAGAAGGTTCTGGCAATTAACCATTCTATAACGGCCAAACTGCACGCTGGAAAAAGTAAAGAGGATCTCAGGGCTAAATCTTCTTGGGAACATTTCTTTGCTCCTTGACGATCTTTTTGAATATGACATCTTTTCCGCATAGCCTCTCTAGATTCCCAGCTTTCTTGTACCCCAGCTTCTTGTAGAAGCCTAATGCCCAAGGGGCACGGGCGTTTGCGAACAGTGTCAGTGTCTTTAATCCTGTTTTCTTGGCTTCTTCTTCCACCGCTCTCATTATGCTGGTGCCTACGCCCGTCCTTTCATGTTCAGGGAGAACATAAACCCAGTGGACCATGCCTTCGATTTCATTAACCTTTTCTAAACTAGCCACGCCAACAATAGCACTATCTACCTCAAATACAAAGAACCGTTGCTTCTCAAACAGCAGCTCCAGTTCAGCTCTAGATAGAACTGGCTCCTTGAAGTATTCTTTAGGAATAATGTTTCTATAGAATAACTGATTCGTGTAGTTGATCACGTAAAGAATTCGTTCAACATCACTTTCGTTAGCTCTTCTAATCATCATCCCAACCTTACCCCTTTGCTAAATCTAAAATATGCTTCGTGTTTAAACATAGAGCTTTAGGTGCCTAACCTTGCCTTCAAAGGTTTCAGCAAAAGAGATTCTCGACGATAAAGAGGCGATTTTGGCTCTTGACCCAAGCCACTCGTTTAGAGACGAATTAGAGTTTTCAAAAAACTTGAGAAAGGCAGTTAAGAATGTTAAGGCTTTCAAACTTCCCACCAAAGTGAAGGCTGGCAGCCATGTTATCGACTATTCTGAAAACGTGAACAAAATTGTTTTTGCAGGCATGGGAGGCTCAGCTATTGCAGGCGACCTCATTCGAGACTGGCTTAACGCTGATGTGCACATTCCAATGGAAGCTGTTAGAGGCTATCACCTTCCAGCCTACGTCGACGAGGAAACCCTTGCCTTTCTGATTAGTTATTCAGGGAACACCGAAGAAACGCTGAGCTGCATGTTGGATGCACTAGATAATGGCTGCAAAATCATTTCCATATCCTCCGATGGCGCTTTGGAAAGGGCAAGCAAGGCCTTGGGCTTGCCTGTTATCCGGTTGCCCAAGATGGCAGCTGCACGGGTTTCTTTCCCATACCTTTTTGGACCCGTTCCCTACATCTTAGCTAAAATGAACGTCTTGCCTTTTGAAAAAGTTGACCGCGAAATAGGGGTGGCTACAAAAATCGTAGACCGAATGAGCAAGGACTACGCCATTGAAGTTCCGCTTGAAAAGAATTTCGCCAAAAAGGCAGCTCTACAGATTTTTGGAACTGTTCCCGTCATTTATTGTTACGGTCCCTACCGCAGTGTGGGTTTGCGATTCAAGACTCAAATTAACGAGAACTGCAAGCTTCCAGCTAGATTCGATGTCTTTCCCGAGTTGAATCACAACGAAATCATGGGTTGGGAAGCCTCAACAAAAATCCTCAAACACTACACACTGATACTGCTCCGCAGTCCCGATGAGCCTGAAGAAGTGCAAACACGAATCGAAGTCTTGAAGAAAAAATTCTTCCATAGGAATGCAAGAAGTGTCGTTGAAATATATGCTCAAGGAGAAAATCTACTCGCTCGGATGCTCCATCTGGTTTTCACAGCTGATATGGTAAGCCTTTATCTCTCGGTTCTGCATCTTCGAAACCCTGTGGCTTCCGAAGCCTTTCGAATACTCAAATATGAGGTAACTGAACGTTTGAAGACCTTGGACAAGTTAGAACAGCGGATTCTAAAGTTCGCTTGAACTCTTAAAGCTTGAATGTGCGATACGGCATCTGCACGTTGACTTCAAACTCTACATAATTGTGCCGCATTTCGGATCAGACGATTTACCTGTCTATATGTTTGCTTCAGTTCCTCTAGTCTCATCTTTACTATATTCCAACAGTCCTCAATAGTGTAGTGCAACATCCTCGTTCTTATCAGCCCTTAACCTGTAAGACTCGGTTTATCTCCTTTTGAATCTCAGCCTCTATCTCCTCTTGTTTCGGAGGACCGAAGAACGGGGCTCTTCCGTTAATGAACGTGTCAAAAAAGTACATGCTTCCGTAGCGCTTTGCCATCTCTGGTTCTTTCCATGCGTCGATTGTTTTGAACGTGGCCAATTCTTTACTGAACTTTGCCAGCGCCTTCTCGTGGTTGATGTACACCGCTGAACTAAAGGGACATTGTGCAGATTGAAAGTAGAGTACCTCAACAGGCAGAGCATCTCTCAACGGCGGTCTCAAGTGTTGCGTCACGACTTCAATTTTGGGCTGAGGGCTATCCAAGTTAAGCGTCAATAGGTCTAATGGTTCGGGATTGCCGATTTTGTAGAAGGTTTGCTCCAGCTGGAAGCCGTGCTTCCGGTAAATGCCACTGTTTATCCACTGTGGGCTTCTTGAGACCAGTGTCTTGACTTTGCACACTCCAATTTTCCAAAGCTGTTTCAGTGCAGCTTTAAGAAGAATTGTTCCTGTGCCTTGACCATGTGGTGCCTTGGGCAAGTTTATACATGTGATGATGGCGGTTGTCTCTGCCTCTTCTATGGGCAAGGGCGCGCCTTTGGAGGAAATGAATTCGACAAAGCCGACGGGTTTGCCACCGCTGTTGTAGGCAATGTGCCCCAAGTAGCCATAATCCTTCAGCTTCTGCCTAAGCCACTTCACCTTATCTTTGACGCCCGTCTCAAACTTGGAATAGTCCGGTGAATCTCGCAGAGGCACACACAACTGCACTTCATCTTCAAGGTCCGACTCATCAATCGCTTTAATCGCCACACTCAAAAAAAGCCACGCCCAACCTTTGTTCAGATATATATCTAGTAACATCGACGACATTTTTATTGTTGCTGTTGTCTCTGGCAGAACTCAATGAGATGCGAAAGCGTTGGATGTTCTGCGGATGGACTTGAAACGTAATAAGCTGCGACCGCGTTGGCCATGGTTAGTCGGCACGAGTCTGGGAGTTTGAGGGCATCACCATAGATGTTGCCCGCGTTCCATGCGTCTCCAGCGCCTGTAGACCGCAGTGCTGATACTTGAAGGGTGGGTACAACAGACTCGTTTTCGTGTGTGAAAGAACCTGCGAAGGCCGTTGTGTGGATGTCAACTCTTGCTGGAACATATTTAGCTAAGATTCGGGCGCATTCTTTTGCCACTTGGTAATGGTTCAGTTTATTTCTCGAGCGCTTGACTCTGGGTTCAAGCTGGCTGGCGTATTGAAACGCCTCGTTTTCATTGACGCTAAGGACATCTACCAAGCGGCTTCGTAGCACTTTCTTCAAAAGTTTTGAAATGTTTCGCTTGTTCGGCGTGGGGTCGCCTGTATCGTAGTAGGTTTTTCCCCTTCCTTCTTCCTTGACATATCGGAAAACTTCCTCGGCCAGTTCGGTGCCCCAGCGGCGAGTTGAAGACCAATTGAAGACACAGACATAGTCGGCTTCTCGTAACAATTCGAAATCTTCTTCAGTTAGGTTTTTTGGGCTAAAGTTCGGCAGTGAACCTAAATCGCCCATCATGATGTTGACCCTTTCGCGTTCCAGAGTAAGTTCGAACGCCGTGGTCAAAGCCACTTCGCCTTTGATTTTCACATGATGAAGGTCGACTCCGAAAGGGCTTAGGTAAAATCTGAGAAGTTGAAAGCCAAGCGGGCTGGTGGTGATAATTGGGTATACTTTGGCGTCTAGCGTTGCTAGAGCTGCAGCTGTGTTTGCGGCGTTTCCGCCTCGCAGTTCCATCTGTTTGACTCCGTGGATGTTGCCTCCTCTTCTCTCTGCCACTTTGCCGATCAATGCGGAAAAATGTTTGGTGTCACCTTGATAGGTTATGAGGCGGTCTATGAAAAAGTCGGGCATAACCACTGCCTTAAACTTCACCGGTTTTGTGCGTTTCAAACTTCGGAGAAGGTCGTTTATGCACCATGAAAGCAACATTGTTCTCCTCCAGGCCCAAGTAGTTAGAGTTAAACATCACAAGGTTTTTATTTCATTCGCTTTGCCATATATCCAACTCTTAACCATCATTATTTACAAATGATAACTTTGGAGTGAACAAGAGTTGGAGGCTTGGGAAGCAGCGAGAAACGCTTTAGAAAACGTGTTGGAGACGGTGGCTGGAGAGAGCATCTTCATTGTTTGCGATGAGGAAAAGAGAGACGTTGGCGCCGCTTTTGCAGAAGGCGCTTTAGCACAGGGTTTATGGACCCGCCTCATGATTTTGGAGACGGGCAAAGAGCCACGCAAAGAGACTCCGTCTCATCTCCTGAAAATACTAACACATAAGAAAACTGACATTTACGTTAATGTGATGCGTGACATATGGGAAGAGACTCCGTTTCGAATGAAAGTCATAAAGTTGGAAACACAAGACCGCCGAGCCCGTTTGGGACACTGCCCCGGCGTAACCATGAGCATGTTAACCGATGGTGCACTAGCGCTGGAAGGCCCTGAGCATAAAAGGATGCAAGGGTTTGCGGAAAAGCTGTTGCATGTACTTGAAGGAACAGAAAAAATTGAGCTGCGCAGTGTCGCTGGAACTCGTGTGTCACTAAGTGTCGATGAACGCCCGTTTTTCACAGACACCAAACTTGACTGGAAAGCCATGAAATGGATGAACCTACCCACGGGCGAAGTTATCGTGGCACCTGTTGAAAACTCGCTTTCTGGTCGCTTAGTCTGCGACATGGCTATAGGCGGCCTCGGACCCGTCAAGACGCCATTGGAAATAGTTGCTAAAGACGGAAAAGCAGAGAAAGTCAAGACCAAAAACAACGCTATGCTCCGCGGGGTAGAGGACACATTTGCCACGGACGAGTGGAGCAACATAGTGGGCGAGTTTGCCTTCGGAATCAATCCGAAAGCAAGGTCTGTAGAAGAATTTCTCGAAGCCGAAAAAATCTTGGGGACTGTGCACATCGCGTTCGGAGGCAACACTGACATGCCGAGGGGTAAAAATCCTTCAAAAAATCACATGGACTTTCTCATGAGCAAACCAACAGTGAAAGCCATCAAGGAAAAGGGGAAAGCTGTTACTATCCTAAAGAATGGACGCTTCAAGGTTTAGCCTATATTAAACAGTGGTTTTTCTGCCGTCAAAACCCCTGCGAAAGTGTCCAAATTCCTCTTTAACGTGACGCAACTGTTCCCCAGAGAATACTGGACCGTCTCGGCACACCCTGTATTTGCCGATTAGGCATGTTCCACAGAGCCCAATGGCGCAACGCATGAAACGCTCAAGACTGGCTTGAAAGGATTTATGGAACTTTTCGGATAAGAGAAACATTTTGTACATCATCTGTTCTGGTCCACAAGCGTAAATCATATCAAATTTTTCGCCTTTGCTCAGCATTTTTTCAGCAGGCGTTGTCACCAAGCCTTCTAACCCATAACTTCCATCTTCGGTTGTGGCGATGATTCGACCCTTAACCTTAGAGACCAGTTCGTTCATGTGGTCCAGAAAAAGTAGGTCGCTGCCTGTTCTGGCTCCCATCAAAAGAGTAATTCTTGTCTTTGCTTCGACTAGCTTTTCTGTTAAGGAGGCGAGGGAAGCTAGCCCTGTTCCTCCGCCGACAGTCATAACATTGTGCGCTTTCGAGGTTGCATAGCTGTTTCCGAATGGTCCGCGCACTCCAATCGTGTCTCCACCTCTCATTTTGTGAAGCGCCTTTGTGGCCTCGCCCACTCTTTCAACTGTTACAGCAGCATTGCTTTCATCTGGACACAATGCAGAAAGGCTCATTGGAACCTCGTCTACGCTTGGAATCCAAATCATCACGAACTGTCCGGGCTTGGCGTTGGCGCATAGTTTATCGCGGAATGTAAAGGACTTGATTGTAGATGTTTCGTCTTGTACGCTTGTTATTTTCACAATGCGCAGTTTGTTAACGCCGATGCGATAATCCGACAATGTCTTTTACGCTCCGAAAGCCTTTTTTGCGAATGTATGAGCCGATGCCTCTGGTTACTGATTTGAAAACTCCTAAACCCTCAGAGGCTATGGCTGTTCCAATCTGGACGGCTGAGGCTCCGGCCAACATAAACTCCACGGAGTCTCGCCAATTAGTAATTCCGCCGCAGCCAACAACTGGCACTTTGACAGCCTCATAAATCTCGTAGACGCATCGCACCGCAATCGGCTTTATCGCAGAACCCGACAAGCCGCCTATCTTATTTGCTAATATGGGGCTAGCTGTTTCAACGTCGATTGTCATTGCGCGGACCGTGTTTATAGCTGTGACTGCATCTGCACCAGCTTTGACTCCCGCCTCAGCAACTTCAACAATGTCAGTCACATTGGGAGTCAGCTTGACTATTACAGGCTTGTTAACGGCGCGTTTAACCCGCTTGACAACCTCTGCCACGAGAGTTGGACTCTGCCCTATTTCTGCACCAGTTTTCTCCACGTGAGGACAGGACACATTCAACTCAACCGCGTCAGCGCCTGCACCTGTCAAGATGTGGGCTGCCTTAGCGAATTCTTCGCTGGAGAATCCAAACACGCTTGCGACAACCGGAACACTCAACCCATCTTTTTTCAGTTCTTCTATCTCCTCAGCAAAATCTTGGACACCTGGATTTGCCAGACCGATAGCGTTCAACAGACCACAGTTCACTTGAACCACCGCTGGGTTAGCGTAGCCTACACGTGGTTTCAAACCCACAGATTTTGTGACAATCGCGCCCGCGCCGTTTTCAACTGCTTGACGCATTGAAGCTCCGGAAAGCCCAAGAATTCCCGCCGCAAGCATGGTTGGATTAGAAAGCTTCAACCCTGCGATTTCAACCGTCAATCGGCTTGACATGGTTTGTATTTTGACTCCTTTTTTGTCGCTTTATGTGGTTGATTAACTTGTTATTTAAGTTAGGCTGTTTCTCAAAATTTGAAACACACTGCATATCATAATTAATAAAGGGCTGGGTGTATTTAGTTGAAAAGTTTTGTATGATGGAGGACAGCGTGTGGCTAAAACTGTAAGCGTCATAGGACTAGAAAGTTTTCCGACAGTCAAACAAGGTGATGATCTGGCTCGACTTATAGTGTCCACTATGCAAGTGGAAGGTGTAGCCCTAAACGATGATGATGTGATTGTTGTCGCGCACAAAGTGGTGTCAAAGGCCAAAGGCAGAATAGTAAGGCTAAAGGACATAATACCTTCTGAAAAAGCCGAGAGAATAGCCAAAGTTACGTTAAGGGACCCCCGACTTGTCGAACTCATACTGCAAGAAACTAAAAGCATAGTGAAAGCCTCTTCAGAAATCTTGATTGTGGAGAACAGACAGGGCTTGGTCTGCGTCAACGCCGGAGTGGACAAGTCAAACGTGAAAGGCAAAGATGCATATGCTCTCTTGCCCACTAACCCAGACGAATCAGCTCGAAAGATTCGTTCAAAAATCTTGAGACTTACCGGCAAAAAAGTAGCGGTGATAATCAGCGACACTTACAGTCGTCCCTTCAGGCGAGGCCAAGTTGAATTCGCGATCGGAATTGCAGGCATAGACCCGTTCAGAGACTACCGTGGTCTAAAGGACCTATTCGGCCATGTTTTGAAGGTGAAAAACACTGCTGTTGCCGATGAGATAGCGTCTGCAGCCGAGTTGATTATGGGTCAGGGAAAAGAAGGCACGCCAGTGGTCATCATCAAAAATCTGGGCAGCATTAATTGGAAAGAGAATGTTTCATCAGCCGACTTGCTCATTTCAAAAGATGAAGACTTGTTCAAGGAAACTCTCTGACAGGCTTTTTCATTATGTGTTTGGCGAATAGACATTGTTCCGCTGGAATCACAACCGAAGAGGATTTCACCTTATCTGTCAGTATTATTGGAGCATTTTTTATCAAAACCGCCGGTCTTCGCTCATTTGTTTCTCCCATAATCAAGTGGGCGGCGCTGGCTAGGTCATCGGCGATAGCATGTCTTGTAATGGAAATCGAATTGCCGTAAAGGTCCTTGTCAACTCTACAGTCCCTGACAGGTTTAAAACCGGCCACAGCCAAAGCCAAGCCCGTTGTTCCCATGCGAAGCGGAGCAACTCGACTGTCAACAATCAACACGCCAACGCGCTTACCTGTTCTCCCAAGCAACTCTCTACGTATTTTTTCTGCTATTTTGAACGGGTTTTTAGGCCATAAGGCTACATATTCAAGGGGCGAGTTTTTACGGTCCACACCAGCGTTTGCGGTGAGAATATGGTCTTTCAATGTAAGCAATGCTTTTGAAACGCTTCCATAAACCTCTTCAGCCTCCTGCAAAACGATTTCAACAAAGCTGGGCTCCATTTCAAATCTTCTCGCGAGTTTCTTGGCTTTCTCCGACGGTTTAACTGAACTTAACCTCTTTAGACGGTTCTGGGCGATTGCCACTGCCTTGCTGGCAATTGCCAGAACGTCTCCGTCTTCTATTTTCAACTTTTGCTTGTTTAATGCTTCGAGAATTGTGTTGCTTAGGTCGTCTCCTTTTTTGATCAGTTTAGTGCGTACCCCAAAGAGTTGCATACGTCTTTATTTTCCTCCAATTTCGAATCCATGAGCTCTAAGTGCTTTGATTAAAGGTGCTCCAATTAAGATAGATAGGAAAACCACTATTGTCCTTTCTAGAGGATATACAAAGACGAGAATCTGCCAGAGACTCCTCCAATAATCTACATTGGGGAATGCTGGAAAATATATCGCATCAAATATTAATCCACCAACAATGTGACCGAACAATGTTGCGATAAATGAAATCACTCCAACTCCAAAACTCAACTCTGACATACGACTATGTTTGTTTGGTGCATTGATGGTTTTTAGCTTAGCCTGTGATATCAAAACAATAAGCCCGATCAGTTGGAACCATAGATAATAAGGATAAAGCCACATGGGACCTATCCTAGGATAAAACGCAACTGCCAAGAACAAAACAAAGTAAATTATGACGAAAGTTTTCCATTTGCCCTTGTATAAGCAGCCCGAACACAGAGCTGTGGCGGCACCTGGAACAAAACTGAATTGGAGGAGGGGCCCAAATTGCGTGATAGACCATGCGATGAATCCCCCTATGGAAGCTGCGAGCGCTCCACGGTATGGGCCAATTATCAACCCCACCAACGGAGCTATGATTACTGCTATGGTGAAGTTTTTTCCAACCGCGCCAATCACTGGAAACAAGGGTATGGCTGATAGAACAGCGTACAAAGATGCAAAAATACCAGTTAAGGCTAGGTCCCTGGAACTAAGATTCAAACTAACGCATCCCACGTTTTAGGATACTATTTATCCGTTGGTGATGAAATAGAGGGTTAGGAACAAGCTTACTGATAAACAGATCGATGTTGGAGGCAATCAAATGAAAGCTACTGTGTTAGAGTGTGTGATGGGGGTTCTGGCATTCAACCAAGAAAATGAACTGGTTGAAAGTGTTCTGTTTCCAAAAGATGCAGGGCGTATTGCGGAAAGCCTCGGAAAAATTGAGGCTGGAAAGATAATAGATGAAATAGTGAAGTTGATTGAGAGCTTGAAGGCTAAGGGTTACACTTTCTTCATTTTTGAGAATGTAGAGATAGCCCGAAACATCCACGAAAGACTGAAGATTGCCGTTGAAGTGGCTCACCCTTCAGAAGCAGGCGAGTTGCTTCGTGCAAACTTGGAAACGTTTGCAGTTCAGATGGGGTTTGTGAAAGAGGCTGATGAACTTCGCGATTGGACACATCACGTTTCAATGGAACTGACTAAACTTAGGGTTAGGAGGGCAGCCGAAAAGCGAGACCTATTAGTGGTGCAAGCAATACAAGCAATCGACGACTTAGACAAGACGGTTAACTTGTTCATGGGTCGAATCCGAGAGTGGTATGGGCTTCACTTCCCAGAACTAGACCGCTTGGTCGAAAAACATGAGACATACGCACGCCTAATCGTTGACCTTGGAAGAAGAGAAAACTTCACAGCTGAGATCCTTGAAAAAGAGGGGTTGCCCAATACTAAATCCGAACAAATCGTGGATGTAGCGGAGAAATCCATGGGCGCTGATTTGGAAGAGAACGATTTGACTCAGATTCAAACCCTCTGCCGAGATACATTGCAGCTTTACGATGCTAGACAGTCGCTTGAAGGCTACATGGACTCACTCATGGAAGAAGTGGCACCAAACATCAAAGCCCTCGTCGGCTCATTATTAGGCGCACGACTCATAGCGCTCACAGGTGGACTATCCAACCTAGCCAGAATGCCAGCCAGCACGGTTCAAGTCTTAGGCGCTGAAAAAGCCCTGTTCAGATCGCTTAAAACTGGAACTCGCCCGCCAAAACATGGCATAATCTTTCAGCACGCACTGATTCATGAGGCGAAGCGTTGGCAGAGAGGCAAAATGGCCAGAGCCATCGCGGGTAAACTGGCTATCGCCGCTCGCGCAGACGCTTACAGCGGCAAATACCATGGAGATGATTTAAAGGCGGGCTTAGAGAGAAGAATCAAAGAGATTCAGGAAAAATATGAGGAGCCGCCACCACCAAAGCAACCACAGCCGCCAGAACATGTCAAAAAGTCATCTTTCAGGAGAATGAAACGTGGTCATCGACGTTGAGTCCCATCCACGTTTCAAAGAAATCTATTATATAATATTTGACGAAAGCTTCAAAAAATTAGCCACACGAAACCTTGCACCTGGGCATGCTGTTTATGGAGAACGTTTAATCAAATACAGGGACATCGAATACAGGACTTGGGACCCTTATCGCAGCAAGTTGGCAGCCGCTGTTATGAAGGGTTTGGAAACGGTTCCGATAGAGCCTGGTCTCAAGGTCTTGTATTTAGGAGCTGCCTCTGGGACAACAGCCAGTCATGTTTCTGACATTGTAGGCGAGAGGGGACATGTCTACTGCGTTGAGTTTGCGCATCGAAGCATTCGGGAGCTTGTTGAAAACGTCTGCGCCTTCCGTGCCAACATGTCGCCCATTTTGGCTGATGCCCGCCTACCAGAACGGTACGCTGCCCTCGTTGGCAAGGTGGACGCCATCTACTGTGACATTGCCCAACCTGAACAAGCCAGAATATTGGCTGACAACGCCGATGTGTTTCTGATCTCAAAGGGCTGGATAATGCTTGCTATAAAAGCCCAGAGCATAGACGTAACAAAGGAGCCCACTGAAGTCTACAGGCAAGAAATCAGCACTTTGAAGACACGTGGCTTCGGAATAGGGCAGGTTGTGCCTTTAGAACCATACGACAAGGCACACGCCATGATTGTGGGGCAAAAGACATACTGATCGGAGAATGGAAATCAACGTATGTCTCAAAAAATCGTTTTAAATTTTTCAAATTTTATGCAACTTCGTGGTAAAATTACTTAATTTAAGCCTTTCGCTGAACCTTTATATGACACTCTGCCTACGGTTTGTTTAACCGAGAGGAGAGCCGATGAATCGCGAGGAGATGTTGAACGCCGCAGAATCTGTCTTGAAAACCGCCGGCTTCAAAATCTCCAATCACTGCCAGTCGAGACCGAGCTGCTTCTGCATGGTTGCGAGAAAGGACTCAAATCTCTCCTTCATCAAGATCCCTCCAGACTTGGGAAAAATTACGTTGAGAGACGCCTTCGAACTGCAGGCAATTTGCTCACGCTTATCCGCAACGCCGTTGTTTATCGGCGACAAGTCTCGAGGGAGACAGCTCGAAG
>Ga0315309_1000351_pt1 | contig 27925 bp, 26 predicted proteins | sample TDP4_MG_FD_203080 | JGI IMG/M metagenome (GOLD analysis project Ga0315309, IMG submission 203080) | Freshwater sediment microbial communities from Lake Towuti, South Sulawesi, Indonesia - TDP4 | ecosystem: Environmental > Aquatic > Freshwater > Lake > Sediment | place: Indonesia: South Sulawesi...
ATGCTTTCCTGAACCTGCCCGAGCTTCAAAAAATCAGTTTCAGGCATTAAGTCAAAGGCTTTCTTGTAAAACTCAGCCGCACCCAACCAGTCATATCCCTTCTCTCGCTCTCCAGCCTGACTCAGAAAAAACTCCACATCAGGCGACTCTGGCATACCCTTAACCCATTATAAGGTACCGTCAACCCTTTGAAAAGACTTTTCATCACGCCCTCCCACTACTCAACAATGCAGAACGCCCATCAAAACACCCATAAATAAAACAACTGCATCAAATTCAAACACACCAAGCCAAAGTCATTAAACCCTACAAAAAAGGGGAGTTTGCGGGGGATATCTCCACTTTTGATAGATAAAACACTATTCACAGCCAAACAAAAAGAGGGGAAAAAGAGGTTTTAATCTAGGAGGATTCTTTCCATTTCTTCGGCTTCGGCGTCTTCAGCCAACGGGATGCCTGTGACCTTGGCGGCTCGTTCGGTCAATGCCATGAGGTCTCTGCGGCTGATTAGGTTTAGTTTCCACTTGCGTGAGCCGGCTAGGAGTTGTTTGAGTCCGATGCCTATGCGGTCGTAGAGGTATGTGTACAAGCCCACGGCTTCCCATGGGATCTCGTTGGTGCGTTCGCCGAATTGTTTCTTTAGTTCGGGTGCGGCGATGAAGAACTTGTCGGGTGTGGTGCCGAATCTGTCTGCGAATGTTCTTGCTAGGCGTCCTTCTTTGGCTAGTTGGGTGAAGTAGCTGGATTTCATGACCGCTGTCAGTGGTGACCGTGCCATTAACACGGCTTTGACTAGGGGTCCGTCGCCGTAGTTGCTCAGGGCTATTGCCTTGTAGATTTGGGTTTCGCTTATGAAGCCGCCTGCCATGATTAGGTCGGGTACGAATTTGCCCTTCTTTTTTAGGATGTTGGCGCACTTGAGCACCTGTGTTTCCAGGTAGACTGTGGGTGTGCTCATTTCGTCCATCATGGGCACGGGACTCATGCCTGTTCCGCCGCCTGCTCCGTCGAATGTGACTGCTTCTATTTTGGAGTCTGATGCCATTTTCATGGTCCATGCTACGGCTGTTGGTCTGTAGGCGCCTGTTTTTAGTATGACGTGTTTTGCTCCTTGCGCCCGTAGCCAGTCTATGTCTTGGGCGAAGGTTTTTGGGTTGGGCATGCCTACTCGGCTGTGTCTTTCGAATGATTTGAATGTGCCTTCTTTGAACGCTTGTTGTACGGCTGTGTCTTCTGGGTCTGGGATGACTATGTAGCCTCTTTTTTTGAGTGTGATTGCCTTGTCTAGGTCTCGTATGCGGACTTCGCCTCCTATGGCTTTGGCTCCTTGTCCCCACTTTCGTTCGATTACGTTGACTTCTAGTTTGTTGATTGCGTAGACGTCTACTCCTAGGCGTTGGTCTTCTACGTTGGTTTGTACGACGATGTCGCCGTGTTTTCCGTCCCAGAACTTGCGGAACGTGTCAACTCTGCGCTTCAGTTCTTTGCTGTATGTGACCTTGCCTTTTTCGATTTTGGCTTCCATGTCCATGCCGCAGACGTTTTCGCCTACTGTGATGATGGACCCTGCTAGGGCTGCGCCTATGGCTAGGCCTTCCCAGTTGACTCTGGCTACTTCAGTGGAGCCGAATGCGCCTGTTAATATGGGGATTTTTAGTGGTATGCCCGCTACTTTAGTGGACACGTCTGCGTTTTCGAAGAGGGCTATGTCGCTGTTGGGTTCGATGCCTTCTGCTCCGAAGAGGGATGCGTGAATATTGAAGTCGCTCCAGTCTAGGCGGAAGTCTTTGAGTGCGCCTGCTGTTGAGGCGCCGAATTGTACGGGTTCGGGGTAGAGGGCTTCTCTTCCTCTGAAGGCGCTGAGGCTGATTTCGCATAGGATGGGGCAGTCTCGGATGCAGAGGGGACACATGCCGCTTGTGGGCGACACGTCTTTGACTCGGGTTGTGGTTCCGCTGGTTGTTTTGCCGTTTAGGTAGGCGCTGTTTTTGGTTACTCTTTCACTCATTTATGGTTCTCACCTTTACATATGTAAACCTAGAAAATGAGAGATAAACCCAACACACTATTAAAGATTACGTAAACGCCTTATTCACGATAAATTCTAACATTTCGTTTCGAGGTAAGACTGACGGAACGAATTTACTTAGACACAAATGTTTACTGCAGACCTCTAGATGACCAAGGTAATAGACGCATTCGAGCGGAGTCTATAGCATTTCTGGAAATCGCTGGCATTGTTTTGCGTGGCGAAATCGAGGTTGTGAGCTCTGATTACGTGAAGTATGAAGTTGAACAAATTATGAACCCGTTAAAGAGAAAGGATGTCAGAGGCTTTGAGCGAACATTGAGTTCAACAAACATCGCAAGCAGTCGGCAGCTTAGTGCTTTAGCCCAAGAGTTCTCTTCTAAATGTGGTCTCAACTCTTTGGATGCTTTGCATGTGTCGGCTGCATGCTTGGGTGAGATTGGATTCTTTTTGACTTGTGATGACGAGGTTCTGGATAGAAAGGTTTGCATTGAGAAGCTTGTTGCAGAGAAGAGGTATAGGTTAAAAGTGAGAAATCCAATTAATTATTTGCAGGAAAGACGGAGGGTCAAAAGACGACGACACAGCGAGTAGTAACGGTTGAGGTGCCCTTTGAAGCCCTTGTTAAGGAGCTTGGAGCCAAGAGGGCAATCAGGTTCATCAGCAAGATTAGAAGACACTATGGAGACTCTGTTGTCGAATTGAGAAAAGCCACGGAAAAACTTACAATCAAACAGATTGAAGCCGAAATCAAAGAACTTAAGAAAGAAGGAAAAATATAAAGCCGAAATGCGGAGTAACTTCGTTTTTCTTTGGTCAACACCTTGATCTTACATTCTGGCACTTACTGAGGAAGAAGCCTCTTTCCTAAAACTCTTGAGCAGCAATGGTTTTATTGCGCGCGTTTAATCCAGCTGGAACGCCAAGTTTTTATGAACACCAATATTACGGTTTCAGTGTCTGTATCTTGCTCTCTTTTTAGTTGTTAACGATTTTGATATATTTTTTCGATTTTAGAGAACATCTTTCTGAGGCTTTTTCCTCCGCGCTTCTCAATCATCTCATCGATGTGGGATTTGCCTGATATTGCTCTTCTGCAGTATAGGTATATGCCCTCATAGTCTCCTCGTCTTGATAGTGGTTCAATTCTACTCAAGAGTATGTTTGCGTGTCGGTGAAGTCCTAAACTTCTCACGCTGTCAACTACTTCTTGTATAACTTCCATCATTCTAAGCGTCTTTTCTTTTGATTCGGTGTTTGTTAGGATTGGTATGTATTTTTTGCCGAGTGAGATTATTTCATCGGAGTATGCAAAAAGAGCCATATCGATGTCGGCTGGTGTGGTGCCATGAAACTTTGCTAATGTTCTAATGACTCGTAAGTAGACGACATATTTTGTACTATCTATTTCGATGTTTTTGCTTTCTTCTATTGTGTTTGCTAAAGGCTTCAGCAACGGTTCTTTCAGAAATTGATGCTCGGTATTTGATAGGATGATCCAGTTTCGATAATCTACTGTGCCGTATTTAGCAGGGTCAAGAAAGCGGAGAATAGCCGAAACCATTTTTCTTGACCCTGTCTCTTTCCCAAAACCTCTAAGGCTACCAAATGCGTCGATGAGTTTTCGGTCGGCATCTTCTGAGACTTCTTGGTTATCTTTAATGTAGTTGCGATAAATCGCCAATGCCTCAGAAAAGACAAGTTCTATGGTTTCAATGTTGTTACTTGCAATGTTGATTATGGTTTTTTGCAACTCTTGCCCATGAGGGTTCTTCCAAACGCCTACTTTCAGCAAGAATAGCGTAAACATGCTGGGGTGAGTGTATGTGCCGTTTGCGATTTTTTGACCGTTGTATGTCAAGTCCTGCGTCAATGCCCAATGGTTTTTTGCGTAGCGTTCCACTTTCTCTGGGAATAACTTAGAGTATTTTCTGAAGAAGTCTTGAAAACCCATTCTTCTTGGGCAGTTTTTCTCCCAGGTTGACATTCTTTCCCCCTCGGATGACATTAGTAATCCTCCTCGTCTTTCCATTCATAGTTACAGTCTGAACAAACCCAAATATCACGATTTTCATCGTGGCGTGTCCGCCGAGACTTGCAGTTTGGACACCTCTTTCGGCGCTCTTGCTCTTCTCTCTTTAGCATTTCATACCACCAAAACATCCCAAAGGCTTCTTCATCGCTCATAAGTTGAACCCTCTTAAAGATCGTTCAGTACAATTCAAGAAGTCGTATTTTCTTATATTTTGCGCTTAATCAACAAAGCTTTCGCGTCCCTTAGGAAAAAGGCTTCAAGCGTAACTGTTTGTCCTGCTTCTGCCAAATTGATTATGTTCTCTTCGGCATAGTGTCCTTCGATACAAAGTATGTTCTCGCGATGGATACGGTACCATGTTTTTGATCTCTCCGCTTGCCACTCATAGAGGTCTGAGGAATGGACACCCTGGGCTTTGCGGAATTGAACCTTCATTCAAACTCCCCGATTACAATTTGAACGTTATAAGATATTTAAGGCTTGAAGGCAGACCTCATCCACCACAACTTAACCGCAATGCAAAAAGTGCACATGAACCGTGAATTTTTGAGGCTTGAATTATTATGAATAATCCTTGATATGCAAGATTTTGAACCGCTTTCCTGCAGTTTCGTGAAGTGTCTTTTCAGCTGTGACAAGCGGCACTTTCAATTCACAAGCCAGTAAGACATAAGACGCATCATAAATTGTTAAATCCAAATCACACGCAATACTTAATGCCTGCGCTGTCTGAGCCCAACTCAACTCATGCAACTCAATTCTCATGTCGTTCAAAGCCTCTAACGCTTCCTCAGCATCCGCCTCAGAAATCCTCTTCAACCCCACAGCCCTCCACAATGCGTTAGCCACCTTCTGCACAACCACACCGGGCGCAGACAACTCAATCACTCCAGAAACATGATCCTCCTTCAACCTCAAAGCCTTCTCCTGAAAGGGCTCACCTGGCAAGACCCATTTAGCAATGACGCTGGCATCAACAACATAACGTGGCGAAGGCGTGCTCTTATCTCTCCTTCTCCCTATCCTCTCGAATCCATGAAACCAACTCTTCTGTGGGCACAGGCTTAGCCCGATTCCTAACCTCGTCAATCTTGGCAGAAGCAGCTTTCACCCGTTGCTCCTCAACCTTCCTCTGAATAGCATCCCTAATATACTCGCTCCAGTTCACCCTAACCCCCCTCATCTTCTCTTTCAACTCACCCGAAACCTTCACCGTCACCACACTTACCTTACCCAAAGTACATCCCCAAAGTATATACTTAAGTAAATACATATAAGCATTACTTCCAGCCAACCTCTTCCAAATGATACACTTCATATTTGAAGCCTATTAGGACCCAAATAGAGGGGCTAGGTCAACCGTGCACACACAAACACATCTCTTGTTTTTTCTGGCTCTGATTCAAAAATAGGGGTTGAGGCTAAGCCTTGATTATTTTGGTTTTAGGGACCAAGCCTTTTTGCATCTTTATCGTAGCATGAACCTTGCTATGGCGGAGATGGCTAATGAACAGCTTCATAATAGTGTTCGGTGTAAGTGGGCTCATTGTTTGGTGCAGACTGTGGCTGCATTGTGCAACTTGTTTAGTACGTTGAAGGTGCTCCAAGACGAAACAGGCAAACCTGACGACTTGGCTACATATCTGTCGCCTGTAGTGAGAACATCGAGAAATTCGAGAAAGAAGCGAGTGAGGCTCCTAAGAAGTACAATGACCCAGTGTATCGGGAAAACTTGAGAAAGAAGTTTGTCAGAAGTCCTGTTTGGAAGATATCTCAAAGAGACCGTGAAAAGCGACGAATAGACTAGAACACAAGAATCAGAAACGAAAGACCGTTGAGACGTCGCCACTCCTTAGTGGTCCCTTAGCTTTTTTTGGAGAAAGGTTTAAGTGTTTTGTAAACAGTATTGTTTACGGTGGTCTTGTTGGCTCAGGTTCAGCTCAGGTTGTCTCAAAAATTGCTTGAGGAAATAGACCGATGGGTAGCTGAGGGACGGTTTAAGAGCCGAAGCGATGCCATAAGAGCCATAGTAAGCTTCTATGAGGAGAGGGAGAAGACACGTGAATTCTTTAAGCTGCTGATAAAACGCAGCGAAGAAGCAAAGAAACACCCTGAGTCTCTCATCCCTATCGAGGAATTGTAGTGGTTTTTGCAGTACTGCTGCATCCAAAAGCAGCCAAAGAATTAGAGAAAGTTGAAGATCAAATAAAATCAAGGATAAAGGAGAAGCTGAGAGAACTACGAGACAACCCAGAAAGAATGGGGAAACGCCTGAAAACTTCTGATTTCTGGAGCCTGAGAGTTGGCGATTACCGAGCCATTTACGAGATAGACAGAAACAAAAAACAGGTCGTAATATTATTTATTGGACACCGAAAGAAAGTTTACGATGATTTCTCAAAAATGTTCTGAATAGTGACCTGCCACCAAGGAAAAAAACACCAACTGTCTTTATCCCAAAAGCGTTCTAAGAACCTTCACTTTCACTCTGGAACCTAACAGCATTTCAATTAAATCATAAAACTGCATGAATATCACTGTAAACTAAAGTTTCCCTATGGAAACAAAAGTAAAAAAACTTTCGCATCAAAAGAAAAAAGGAAGTTGCGGGAGACTGGAGACATCGCCACCTCTCGGCGGGTAAGTGCCAGCCCAGCACCGAATTAAGGCTTATTTTGAGCCTATTTTAGTCAATAGGGCTTTATTGAGCACTTGCGTGTAGGGTTGAAAATATGAAACATCTGTTTACTAATAAAGCAAAACCTGCTTGACATCGTGAAACAAACGTGTGGAAGTCTTACCCCTCAGGCATTCCATTTCTCCATTTCGGCTTATTTTGACTACAGAAGCTTGATTTCGTTAGTTATTAGAGAGATAGGATAGGAGATAGCAAGTCTTATTCATCTTCTGTTATAGTGTAGAAGGAGGTGGCGTATTCTTAATGAGAATTGTGGATGAGCTGACTCAGGAAATTTTCAAGCACGATTCTGACTTTCTGCATAAACTGGCAAATGAGTGGCAGATTATAAATGCGGATTTTCTTGATTACTATGAGCAGAAAGATTACGAAGGTGTGTTCCTCAACATACTAATTAGAGAGACAAACAAGAAATTGCCAAATTATAAAGTCGTACCTTTTGTCAAGCTTAAAGGAATACCCGCTTTTTCTGCCGAGGAGCGGGCGGAAAATGCTCTTGGAACGCGCTTAGAAGATCTTAGACAGAAATTGTGTTGGCCAGGTCGCTCAAACCAGATATGCTTAAGCAAGAAGTGCTTTGATGGAGAATACCCAGGTGGCACAGAGATTGACTGCTTAATTATTCGTAACAAAGAGTTTTGCATTCTAGAATATGAAAATTCAAGGCAAAACTTGCGTGCCAATTTCATGAAAATCTACCGCTTACGTAAACTTCTGAACAAAGAATTTGAAAGCATTTTTGTGACAAGAGTTACTACTACACGAGGCGAAGGCGACACCACTTTTGACAGCTTCAATAAATACGTTGACGTAATCAAGCCAGTTCTTGACACTTTAGTTTCCAATTGGAAGATATTAGAAATAGTCAACTTATCAGGTTCAGAAAGAAAAAGATGTTTTAGGTGGAAACCGCAGAACTCAGTAGCGTGCTCTGTAACATGTTTGAACAAAATTTGACGGACTTATTAAAGCTGGGTTTTCAACATGTGGGTGATTTTTTTCTTCAAGGAGAAAAAATTCAGTTTTCTTTGACGAATCACAAACGCGATAAAGGAAGCTACGCATTTGTTGTTGATCAAAACGTCAAATATGTGGGAGTAACTAATAATACTCTGTATGCTCGAATAAACGGATATAGAAACCCTGGCCCTTCTCAAGAAACAAATAAACGAATTAACCCAAAAATCGCTGACGCTGGCAAGGTTCAAATTTACTTCCTTCCAGAATTTGAAATCGCTAAGTTTGTGACCATAATCCGACGGAATGAAATTGAAAAACAGATTCCAACAGACATGAGCACTTTTGAGCACTTCTTAATATCAATGTTCAAACCTGAATGGAATCGAGAATAAAGGGATATCTGGGCATTTTTCTACTTCTAAACTTGTGCGCAAATCCCACTTCGCACCACCCGCGCCACCAATGGGAAAATTGGTGGGTTCCTCTGTCACCGCTAAAAAAACAGGAGTTTGCTGATTAGAAAAATGTGTGGGGTTGAAGTGTTTATTTTTCTTTGGCTATCATGACCTCTGTGGCTTTTATTACAGCTTCGACGCTGTCGCCAACCTTTATGTTTAGGTCTTCAACCGCCTCCTTGGATATTAGTGCAGTTATGACCGCTGGCGCCTTCACCTCTAACTTAACTTTAGCTATGACATCGCCCTTCTCAACGCCCTTAACCACACCCTTCAACCTGTTCCTCGCGCTTATTTTCAATCCAACCGCCTCCCAATATTCTTGATCACCCAAGATTTCACCCACGTAGTCTTCAACCCTCTTATACTCTTTGAGCAAAGTTTCTCCAAGCCTAGTGAGTTTGGCTCCGCCACCGCCTGCTTTTCCACCCTTGAACGTCTCAACAATGGGCTCGCCCAAAGCCCTGTTCATCTTAGCCAAGTAATTCCAAACGTATCGATATGACATTCCCACTTTTTTGGCGGCTTTTGAAATTGACTTCTCCTTTCTGATCGCCTCTAGGATGTCGGCGCCGCCCTTGCCCAGTATAGGCTTGCCTTTGTATTCGAGCCAAACCTTAGCTGTGGGCTTGTGTTTATCTCGGGTGAGCATACGGGTAGATTATCTGTTCTGTAACTGTATTTAACAGTATAAGCAGGCTATGTGTGTGCATCGTTGAGATAGCCTCGTCGGAGCGATATGTATTTAAGGTTATAACGCAATTCGTTATGCACGATTAAACATAACGACACGTGGAGGATGATAAAAAATGGAGAGATATTCAAAAATCTTGACAGTGTTTATCGCACTAGCGATTGTCGCAACAAGCGGGATTGTATATGATCAATATTTGAACACCCAAAAGCCTGTCATTGTGCTGGCGACAACTACGAGCACATACGACTCAGGACTACTAGACTACTTGATGCCCCAGTTTCAAACCAAATACAACATTGAGGTTCACATCATTTCTGTTGGAACAGGACAAGCAATAGCGATTGCTAAGAACGGCAGCGCTGACCTCGTTCTGGTACACTCAAAGAAGTACGAGTTAGATTTCATAAACAGCACGTATGGAATTCACAGAGTCGGCGTAATGTACAACGACTTCTTAATAATTGGTCCCACAAGCGACCCTGCTGGAATAAACGGTCTGACAAACGCAACCGAAGCCTTCAGGAGAATCGCTGAAGCAGGCGATGCAGACAATGCCCAATTCATTTCACGCGCAGACAAATCTGGCACGAACACTTTTGAACTAGGCATATGGAGTAAGCTGGGAATTACACCTTCGAACAAGTCTCAAGGATGGTACTTGGAAGCTGGCGCCAGCATGGGAGTAGTGCTAACGATGACCAACGAAAAGAAAGCATATACGCTAACAGACAGGGCAACATGGATAGCGAAAAGAAGTCAGTTAACAAACCTGGCGATTCTGGTTCAAAATGAAAAAACTTTATTGAACCCTTATGCAGTAATACTTGTCAACCCAGACAAATGGCCTCAAAGAAACTACAAAGGAGCTCTCAAACTGGCTAAGTTCATGATTTCAGAAGAAGGACAAACCATGATAGAGAACTTCAAAAAGGAAGGGGAAACTCTGTTCACGCCGATTGCTCGCAACTTTACAAAGGCTAACAGCTTAGGCTTTCCAACCCAAGAACAAGAAGTCGCTTGGTACGATGCGCAAAAACTTTAGAATTTATGGGTTTAACAATGGAAAATATATTGCTTGAACTGTTACTACACGCCTTCCAATTTATTTTTTCTCTTGACCCAGAAATTTGGAACATAACCTTACTTTCTTTGAAAGTCTCGGGAACTGCAGTTTTAATTGGCTCATTGATAGGTGTGCCTATTGGAATGATTCTCGGACTTAGATGGTTTAGCGGAAAACAGATTTTGATACGTTTCATAGACCTCACATTGAGAAGCATTATAAACACGTTTATGGGGTTGCCCCCTGTTGTTGTGGGCTTAGTGGTTTATCTCTTGTTTGCTGGATCGGGGCCTTTTGGTCCACTCGGATTATTATATTCGCCAACCGCCATGATAATAACTCAGCTCATAATGGTGATTCCTATCATAACCGGCGTAACGATGTCTGCTGTTGGAAGTGTTGAAAAAGCGATAAGGGAGAAAGCTCTGTCACTGGGCGCAACAGACAGACAAGCGGCTTGGATGGTCTTGAGAGAGGCCCGCATGGGTATGTTAACCGCCATTATCGTGGCTTTTGGAGCTGCAATCTCTGAAGTCGGAGGCATAATGATAACTGGGGGAAACATTAGATGGTACACACGAACTCTGACAACAGCCATAGTTCAAGAAGTAAACCTTGGAGATTTCAATAAAGCCATCACTTTAGGCGTGATCCTGCTGTCTATGGCGTTTGCAATAAACCTCGCACTGACAATTACACAGTTGAGGGGTCCGAAAAGATAAAATGCCCTTCATAGAAACGCAAAGCCTCTGCAAAGAATACTCGGGTAAACGAGTTTTGAAGGATATTAACTTCAAGGTTCAAAGTGGCGAAATCTTCGTTCTTGTAGGTCCTAATGGTGCTGGTAAAACCACTCTTCTTCGAATACTTGATTTGCTTGACGACCCGTCCAGTGGAACCGTTCTGTTCGATGGAACACAATTGAATTATCATTCTGCAAAACATCGGTTGGCTCTTCGCAGAAGAATAGGCATGGTTTTTCAACAAACAGTTCTCTTCAAAATGAGTGTTTTCGACAATGTAGCCTATGGTTTGAAAGTGAAGGGTGAAAGCGACAAAAGTGTTAAGCAAAGAGTCAGGGAAACATTGGAGCTAGTGCAGCTGCACGGCTTTGAGCAAAAAAACGCTTTGGCTTTATCTGGAGGCGAGGCTCAAAGGGTGGCTCTAGCTCAAGCATTAGTCATCGAACCAGAGCTGTTGCTCCTTGATGAACCCACAGCGAATCTCGACCCTAGAAACGTTTCTATCGTTGAGGAAGCCTTGTCCCGTGTGAACCGAGAAAAGAAAACAACAATGATAATGGCGACCCACAACATGCTTCAAGCAGAGAACTTAGCACAGCGAGTTGCAGCATTCAATGAAGGAAGAATAGAAAGGATTGGTACGTTTCACGAGATTTTTGAGGCACCATCCAAATTCGTAGTGGACTTCGCTAGGCTTGAAAACGTTTTTTCGGGTGTTTCAAAAGTCACGGGTGAAGGCACGTCGCTTGTTGACGTCGGCGAGGGTTTGCAGATTGAAACCGCCTTTGAGAAAACTGGGAACACAACAGTGTTTGTGCGTCCTGAAGACATAATCCTCTCGTTGAATCCTATAGTTTCTAGTGCTCGAAACTCGTTTGAGGGTCGGATAGTGGAAGTCTCCGACTTGGGAGCAATTGTTAGGCTGAGGGTTAAGGCTGGAAGAGACTTTACGGTTCAGATAACCAAACGGTCTTTCAACGACATGCAACTCAACATTCATGCCAAGGTTTTTCTATCCTTCAAAGCGTCCTCGGTTCAAACAGTATAAAATAAATAGAACGACACAAACGTTCTAATACCTCAACTTTCTGTTACAAGTGAAAGGTCAAGAAAAAACATGACAACAGAACCCGAACCATCACAGCCACAAGTCACGCAGTATCAGCAGATACATGACTTGGTTCAAGCAGAGTTCACTATAGAGGAGGGCTTCATAGAACACAACATACCAACCTTCTATGTTACCTTGCAGCCAAACTCTAAACAAGCCTTCCTAAGACTCTACAAACAACTAAACCCAATGGGGTTGGCTCCATTCTTCAGAAAACGCGACGACAAACACGTGCTACAAATCGTGCCTAAGCCAGGGGTGAAGCCAAGCCGCAATACAACAAACATCGCCCTGTTACTCGCAACATTGGGAACAGTGTTTGCAACAGGGTTCTTGCTCTCACTTAATTGGACTCAGCATAATCCATTAATAGGCGCAACCATGTTCACAGCGGCTGTGATGGCTATTATAGGCGCTCATGAAATGGCACACAAACTCGCTTCAAACAAACACGGTGTAGAAGCAACCTACCCATATTTTATCCCAGGACTACCACCAATTGGAACATTCGGAGCCGTAATTCAACAAAAATCCATGGCACCAAACCGAGATGCATTATTTGACTTGGGCATGAGCGGTCCAGTCATAGGGTTCATAATAACAATATTCGTCACAATCGTAGGCCTTCAACTCTCGCAACTAACCTTCACGCTACCAGAGAACGCGAGTCCGCTCCAAGTGCCACTGTTGTTTGATTTAATCGCCGCGAATTTTCCACCTATCGGTCGAGGCACCATTTTATTATTGCATCCAGTTGCCTACGCAGGCTACATAGGCATGTTGGTTACAATGCTTAATCTATTACCCGCAGGGCAGCTGGACGGAGGGCATGTTGCACGGGTCTTACTTGGAGACAGAGCACGCACTATTCTCTCATACATTGCCATTTTAGCCCTGCTACTAATAGGAGCATGGCTTATGGCAATACTGGTCTTCTTCTTGGTTCGGTATCCTCACCCAGGCTCATTAGATGATGTTTCTCCTCTTTCAATGAGCCGAAAACTGGTGGCAATCGCATTGATTGCAATTTTCGTTCTCACTGTGGCTCCTCTTTATACACTCTAATAGCTGAGCATGGTAGCAAAGTTTAATAATTGAGTTTACGGTCAAGATAAAGCCTCACAACATCAAAAAACGGATTCGTGAGTTCCCTTGGAATCTATTCGAACAAAACTTGACACGTGCAACAGCCTAGCCGAAATCTTCGAGTTGGTCAAGCAGTCGGTCAAATCGGTTCTCAACAAGCACAGGGCTGGACTGATGCTGGGCTTGGCAAACTTGGGAATGAGGCGAGGCTCTTTTGTAGGCGCCTTTCACCCTGTGGGTTCAAACATTATCGTTATGAACAGAGCGCCTTTTGATGTTGCTCTGCGAACCACCGACAAGAGTGTGTTCAACGCCTACTGTTTTCACCTGCTCGTGCATGAGTACTTGCATGCGCTTGGATACGTTGACGAGGAGCAAGTGAGAGACCTAGTTCACGAAGTCTGTAACCTAGCCCTAGGCAAAGACAACCCGGCTACTGTTATGGCGGAACGGGGCATCGCCTTCTACTTTCCAAAAGTAACCTATTTCTCACAGAAGATTCCGATTCCAAGAGACCTGCAAATCGAACTTATCAAGGATTTTGACAAGTCAAGCACGGGCTACATAGAATAGTCTCTAAAATGAATATTTCTCTCCATAAAAAAGAAGAAGTTAGATGTTCAGTGTAGAGCACCTTTTCCGCCGAGACTCAATCGCTGCGACTTTGGAGTTCTTTCACCACGGTGCAGGACCGATTTGATTGACCTCTTTAGGCGTGACAGCCCTCTTTTAACCTTGGCGCGGAACACGAGCACAACTGTCACAGCAGCAACAGAACCTATCAAGATGAATATCACTATTGGCGGTGGTCCAGCAAAGCCTTCAATCGGTGCGGTTATGCCTTTGCTTAGTAGGAACATTACCTCGGGGTCGTTGTAGACTGCGTATCCGTCCCATTTTTTGAAGCCCACGGTTAAGAAGTACATCATGGCTGATATGTCGAAGCCTGTTGAAGACTTTCCTGCCTCTGACTGATAGCTGGCTTTGAAGGCGCCGATAGGCGAAGTCTTGCTAGTGACGTTTAAGGTCCTTATCATATCGGTGGCTGTTGTGGGTTTGCTCCAGTCGTAGGTGCTTCCTAATTTCACTGTGGCGAAGCTGGCGTTTGCCAATCGCCCTGCGATGTCGAAGCGTGAAGATTCAGTGACGTTGTTGTTGTCGACGCTGGTGCCCTTGTCGTCCATGACGTCCCAAGCTATTCCAGTGAAAGCTGTCACGTAGTAGCTTGAGGCTAAGCTTCTGTTGAGAAGCACGTCGTTACCCATTAGCGGAACCATCACTCCGCTACTGTTCTGTTCTCTACCATCTATTATGTTGGGTTCCAAATCCCAGTTCCCGATATGTTGATCGATTTTCATAGAGGCATCGTTGTTCAACTCTGCGCTTGAGGTTTGATTGGCTGCAAAGTGAATTGCAAATGAAACTTGATCTATCATTGATGAAGTGGGCTTGTTCATGAAGTTGGGTACGTTGAAGTCTGCACCGAAAACTGGGCGGTCCCACCAACCCCACATAGACCTTTGGTCGCTGTACGGGAATAGTGTTCCGTTTACGTTGTCGTAGGTGACTCCGAAGGTTATTGTTGCGTTTAATGGAACTATCACGCTGCCCGTGGCGTTCATGTTTCCAAAGGCTTCCCCAGGAGTTACAAAGGTTATGTTACCGATGCTTCTGGGCATGAAGAAGTGCGTCTGTTCAGTGTTGTTGTAGAGGCTTAAGCCGGCGAACTCGTATCGTAATCCGATGCCAGCGCTTTGTGTGCCGTTGTTTGAGACCCAGCTTGTCACGAAGTCTTGTTGAGTTCCAAACCACATCCACTCCCACTCGTTGGTCTTGTCCGTTATCCAGTCCCAATTTTCCTTCTTGGCTCTGTCTAATAGGTCAGCCCACGTTTGGTTCTGCACCATGTACGATATGTCCCAGTAACCTGGATTCGGGATTCCAGTTGCGTTGTCTATCACTGTGGATTTGATTTTTTGCATCACAGAATCGCTCACATGGGTCATGTTGGAAGCGTAATACCATATGTATGTCTCATTCCATTCCGAAGTCCAAGACACGTGCAGTTTGCCCATCCACGCGCCTATGTGCATCTCATCGTTTATTCTCGAAGCGTTGGGGTCCCAAACAATTTCGACCCACATGCGGTTTATAGTTTCGTTTCGTCTGTCACTTCCACCGTGTATCCTGCGCACAAAATACTGGTCGGCAGTGGTTGTGAGGTCTCCGTCTAAGTCGATTGCGCCTGTCTCTTCAACCACATCGAAGGCTTTGATTCCCCACATCCCATACTTCGGCGTACCTACTATTATGTCGTTAACTTGCCTTGAAGTTGAAATGCCAAGGTCTGTCAGCATCCAAGTGAAGATTTCACCCCACATAGTGTGCCTCTTGTAAATGTTCATGGTTGCCAAAGAAATGTCTACAGTCTGGCTGTTTATTGTAACTTGGTATGATGGCTTCCACTGATTCTGCTGCTCAACTTCATATCTTGTTCCACTCACTAAGATTGTTTCAATTCGTCTCCATCGAAGTTCTGGTCTCCAATACCCGCCTTGCTGGAACAAAACAATGTTGTACGGTGTTCCTCCAAGAACCACATCAATTGAGCTTGGATATCTATAAACGGCTTGCTCAACAGACCCTTCTCCATTCCATTGCTCTCTAACCGGACTCGGGTCAATCACAAAGAATTGTCTTCCATTGAGAGTCACGCTGAACCTTGGATAGTATTCGCGTAACTCATTGTCATAATTCGGGAAAATCTGTCTTCTAACCGCAGCAGAAAGATTCCACCAAGCGTCGACGAGTTGTAAGTCCAGTCTGCTCGAGTTTGAAGCATTAATCAGATAGTATCCTGTTCCATCATGCTGTATAGAATCGGTTGTGGCGTTCATCCACACCCATGTGCTGCGGTCAGTAGAGATAGTTGGTGCAAGATACGTCGAAGGGGTCACAATTTGGCGGTAGTCTGGGTTGAATGGATCTGCTATGCTGTAGACTGTTCCAGAGTCAGTGAGATTGTAGTAGGTCACAACGTTTCTGAAGAAGTACTCTTTGCCATTTATCATAGTGAAGTAGAGACCTATGGGCCAGTCTCTCCAATGAGTAGAGAAGTAGGTTCCATTAGTCATTATCAAATACTGATCAGGCATTCCACCGTTTGGTACAGCCGTTGTCACAGCAACCTTGACAGTATCGTTTAGATAGACGCAGTATCCGCCTTCAACAACTGGAGCTATTTTCTTTCCCTCATTAATGTCACCGTTTATGTAGTTCCATTGTCTGAATTCACCTATTGATGGATCAGCCCAACGATCGCCCATCCAACCAAAGTTTTGGAAGCTGTAGATGCGTGTCCCGGCTAGTGTTACAAAGTAGTTCACTCCAGAGCTACTGCTGTTCCACGGCGCATGTTGCACGCCTGGTACAAAGGCTCCGCCGCCCCAGTTGTACCGTGTTCCAGGTCCATAAGAAGAGCCAAACACTTTGAAAGCTGCGCTCACGGAAACTTCGGTGCCATTCTCATAATAAACGCCCGTATGCCCTGGATTGCCCTGCAATTCTGTAATTGTTATGTTATACACGTAAATCCTGTCGTAAACTTGCGTTGGCTGCCAACTAAATGGAATTAATCTTGTGTAGTTTGTTCCAGTTATTGGAATGTGAATCTCTTCAAGCCAGTTAGCTGGGTTGTCGTTCCAGTTGAAATAAACCTTCTCATTGTTTAACGCTGTGAAATAGTTCATGTACATTATTTGCCCTGTTTTGTTGTCCGTCACGCTTTCCATGCGGTCATATGAGTCAGTGGTGTAGAAGATTTGGCTACCGACCTGGACCTTCCAAACAATCACGTACATTCCTGAGTCAAGGTTGGTTCGTGTTCCATTAGGCGCTGTGATATAGAGAGTGGCGTTTTCACGGTCGTAGCCATAGCGGTTGTATTCAGACCACATGTGTCCTTTTGGATCATAGCTTGTTGTTGTCACCAAACTACCAGCTGAGCTAAACTGTCCTGACTTGTCAGAGAAGGTGCCATATCTGAGAATCCATCCGTTTTGCTCAACAGCCCAGTTGTCTTCTCCGTTTATTTTTGAGTAGTAGTAGCCAACGTCCCTCATCGGATACGTCACTTGCTTGCGTAAACCGTCAACGATTATGTAGTATGATTTAGTGTCTTCATCAAAATACAGAACGTATCTGACCCCGTTCATCGTCAACGATTTGAAAGTCCTTAACTTACGACCTTCAGATTCAAGTCCTTCCATATCCCACCATGAAGTTGCCATTGCACCTGGATACGGCAACTCGTACTTGGTTCCGCCTTCAACACCCAAATCAGTGTAGTAGAAATTGTGCACGAAGCCTTCCCATCCGCCGCCACGTATCAATAGTGCTTGGCCTTGGTAAGTTCCCGTGTAATATTGGTTGGGCCATCCGATCAAATAATTCCGACCATTGATTGTGACCCAGCGTTGATTGTCTGGAACTCCCCATGGAGTACTGATTGTTATGCGGGTTCCATTTTTCATAACCAGATAGTATCCGCTGCCGTCTGGGAGAGGCTGCCAATTACCTGGGTCTCTGAGCAGAACAACTGTTTTGTTCAGCTGGACACCCCAGCCAGCGTAATCCACTAGCAATGTCGTGGCACTTTCTGTATACTTAGGGTCGGTTATTTCCCAATGGTTTGTGGTTGCGTTGTAGTTTTGTGTTTCAAACGGATCGTTTCGGTATATTCGAGTGCCGTTGATAAGTTCATAATGGAAGGGCACTATGTCACGCTGGAGGGTTTGATCCCAGAAGTGTTCTCCCCAGTCTTGCGTTGCACGATCCATATAAGTGCTGATGACTGTTCCGTTTGGCAATGAAACTTTCAAACCGTCAATCATTCTGTAGGCGTCTGTGCAGTTTAATTGTAAAGAGCGAATGATTGCTTGATAGGCTTCTTGAACATAGATTTTAGTTCCATTTAACAACTGGTAATATCTGGGCTCTCTTCCCAGCTTTGGGTCATAGGGATCACGAAACAGGTATTCGGTCCATTCTTCCTGTCTCCATTGATCATACTGAGCCCGCACTTTGATGCCCAAAGAAGAGCTGCCTATAACAATGTAGGGTAACTGTTCCAGCTGGTATCTCTGCCCATTGTACATGGTGTAAAGCGGAGTTGTAGGCTTCGAAACATACCATGCATTGCCGCCTGTGACCGTGCCATTAACATAATAGACGGGCTCAGATGTCCATTCGGTGATTACGTGTTCTCCCCAGCCTTGACTCCAATCCCTGCCATAAGTCATGTTTTGAAAAACCATATTCCACTGATAGTTGCCCTCTGGGGCGTTGGACGAGAACGTGACACTCATATAAACTATAACCACGCCCTTTACCAAGGATATGTTGGCAGAGTTTAACAAAGCGTAACTTGAAGGCATCCTGAAACAAGGGTCGATGTCGCTGACCCACCTCGATGTTGTGTCAATCCATATGTTAGGTGAATTCGGGTCACGCGCATACTCAGTTTGGTTCAGCCGAGAGTATTCCCAGTGCCAGTCTGTGAGCGTGGTTTCGTTCCACACTAGATGCGGCTTGTTAACCCAATCCCACATGCCAGTGGTTGCATTGTATTCCATGTGCCAGTCTGTGACGTTTACGTATGCCCAGCCCTTGTGTGAACCATAAACATAGGCGTTTCTGTTGGTTCGATTGTAAGTGACAGAGCTCAGAGTACCAGTTGTCAAGTCTTTGACCAAGCGAATTTCAATATCTGAGTTATAACTTTCGTTGGTGGACCATTTTCCGAAACCCGAGTGGAAGACAACTCCTACGCCGTCGACATCTGAGTATAGCGTAGAGGCTCCATACATTTTGCTCTGAACCGTGAAAGATTCGCCGAGATCTGTCTGGAACATCCAGCCCTTCACTTGGCGACCATGCGAATCTAGTATAGTTGAGATGGCTACTGGCTTGTCAACAGCGATTTGGAAGTCGCTTGGATTAATGTTTTCCCAGTTTGTCCAGACTGGACCGTTTTCGCTGTTGACGGTTATTTGCATCCAGTACTCGTCTCTGTCAGAGTAAGTTGTGTTGGAGAACCAGCCTACAAATTCTATGGCATACTTGCTTGGTCCAATTTCAGTGCAACTGGAATCGGTTTTCGAAAAGCTGTAGAAACGAGTTGTTGGGTCTGAAGCGTTTAGCGGATACAAGGCTAGGTGTTCGCGGTCTCCATGAAAAGCGGGGTCATATGAAGAATAGGAATAGCCTTGTTTGACATCGAAACTGCGAGTTGCATGATTGTAAATTAGAAATATTTTTTCTTGAATCCACTGTTGTTCTGTTACAAATTTTTGTTGGTTAGTTGCGGGGTCCCAATATTGTCTTGTAACGTTGATTTGTCGACCGTGTGGGACATTAACCCATCGTTCTTCAAGGTGAGGTTCAAAGACTTGTTGGGTTCGCGTGACGAGTACGCTGCTGTTCCAGTAGTATGTGCCTGAGGTTTCGTTGTACACCCATCCTCCTTGTTGAGTTACCGATTTCGAATGCCAGTTCGTGACGTTTACAAATGTTTTCACGTTCCAAGCTAAATCAAACCCTATTGTGATGTTCGTTAATGTTGAGCTTGTCACGTTGATTCTCATTTTCCATGGTGCACCCTTGGACACCGAATAGACTTGTTTGTTTTCCATGTCCAGTTTCTCGAAGGTCCATGTGTCTTGAAAACCGCCATACACGAACCCTGGTCTGCCCACAGCGACTTGGCGGTTGGGTGACCTCTTTCCTTGCCATGCTTGATAGCCGAAGTCAATCCAACTGTCATGATTGTCTGTTACTTCTAAGTTAACCCAGTAGGGTCCAATTGGTGTGGAGGTGGCGTTGAAAGAACCGACAATCTCTATTCGCCATGCTTCACTTGACTCGGCGACTATGCTTGAGCTTTTGTCAAATTTGTAGAAGCTGTTTTGCTGCATTTGTTCTGGTGTTTGCGGGGTTTTTCCCATAGGGGCTGTTACTTCGCTCTGGTTGAAAACGAAGCTGTCTGTATGCCAAGCGTTGGATTCGTTCCAGTATTTTGTTTCCATTTTGTTGATGTATATCATTTTGCAGTTGGCGTTGCCGCTTTTTGTTCCGTTTTGTGTTCGCAGTTCAGTGTTCCATTGAAGCCCTGCTCGTCCTAGGGTTGTGTTTCCTACGAAGATGTTTTTCTTGACGTTGATTACAACTTTGAATGGTGCGCCCAACGGGATGAAGTTGGCATCTGTGACTTCTGTGCCGTTTTGTAGGTAGATGGCAAAGTTGGGGTAGGGTCCGAATTCCCAGGCTTGGTTTGTCCAGTTCCATGTTTCTTGGGTTGTGTTTTGTTGTTTGTCCCAGAAAATGTAGGTTCCGTTAAATTGTTTGCGTTCCGTTGGTGGAGGGGCGTTTTTGGGTGGGGGTGGACGTGGCTCTTGTGCGTAAATTGTGTTGACCCCTGTTGTTGAAAGTATGATGAGTGTGAGCATGATTGTGGATGTGAGGTTGTGTTTGTTGAGTTTCATTTTTGGTTCCTCAAAATAGTTTTAGTGCTGTTGGCAATACAAATATGCTCATAAGCATATAACGATTATGCACTACCTATACTGATAATTATTCTGTCAGAAAGCGAATATTCTAAATCCGAACAAAAATGAAAAAGGGGTGTTTTAGATTTCCTTAGCTGGCACTGCTACCAGTGTTTCAACGGTGTAGAGTGTGGCGAACCCTGTTTCCATGATGAACTTCATGGCTGTCACCTCGCTTGCGGCTTCAAACACTATGACTCCGTCGTATCGTCCATAGGTGAAGTAGACGCCCTTGAGTGTTATTCCCTTAGGCGCCTTGAGTCCCTTGAGGTACTTGACCGCGTCTTCGCCCTTTCCCTTCGGTTGCAACAACGTGATGAACAACATTTTACAATCTGCTCCTTTTCGCTTAACCATTATTGAGCGACTAGTAACTTAAGGTTTAAGCTTTTGTTGTGTGTATGTGTGTGCTCAGTTGGAGACGCTCCCATGTTTGGATGCTGATAGGCAGTGGGAGAGACAGAGAGACGGGTAGAGGGGGGTCTAGACCGTCTATTTGGAGCCAAATAGGCTTTTGGGAAACGTTAAAATAAATAGAAAGGTCAAGCCAAATAGACAGCGCCCACTTGTGGCCGGGGTGAGGTAGCCTGGTAGCCTATAGGCCTGTGGAGCCTAGCGCCCGGGTTCAAATCCCGGCCCCGGCCCTCATTCTAATTAAGAACACTGTTGATCAAACAAGAGTCGCATTAGAAATCTTTTAAGTGGTCACACTTGATTCTTATTAGGAGATATTAAAATGTTTAAAGCCCTTCGAAGGGAATGGATGATTGGAGGAATTGCACATCCCGCTTGTCTCGGCAAACTACAAACATTGTTGGCGGATGAATTCACTTTAGACATACCTAAGAGTATTCCGTCACACATGATTTTCAAAGGCAGATTACGGAAGGCAACTCTACCTCGAGAGCTCCATATTGAAGCTTTTACGAACGAAAGAGTTGCTGTTTCTGCATCGAGAGAAATTAAAGAAAATTTCGAATCAATTTGTGCCAAAATTGAAACAATACTTAAAGAATCTGTCGATATCGTTAGCAGACAAAATACAGTGCGAACCTCAAGAGCAAAAAAGATTTTGGAGTATGCAAAGAGTCTTTCTTTGGGAGAAGAAGTTGAGAGAATGGTTATTATCACACTTTGCGATATAGTTTTGGATTTGTTAGTAACAGAGAAATTATCTAAGTTCACTTATCGAAGAGAAGACCTAGAGGATGAACGCGTAGGCGCCAAAATAGGATTATTAAAGCAAAAAATCCCAGTTTATCGTTCCAAAGAAATCTCAGATATTAGGATGCTTAGAAACAAAGTTGCCCATGGAGGTTCTCCAACGGCTCAAAGCGAGGTGCAATTTGCTTTAGAAGCCACTGTTGATATCTTTGAAAAATTTTAGCTCTAAAATTAAATTATATATTAAGCATGGAGTAACTAATACATTGTTTTTCGATGAAGAAAACTTACTTTTGCAAACTCTTCAACGTATTCGTTATTAAGTGCCTCTATTGGCGACAAGTTTCTAAGATCTAAATGCAACCTTTTTGATTCTTCGTCTATCCAGAGTTCCCTCACAGCCCGTGCTAAAATTCCAGCGGCGGCTACAGCGGTTTGTTCTTCTGCTTTGGGAGTTTGTTCAACATCAAATTTCGCCATTTCTATTGCTCGTTTCAAACGCTCTTCGGTTTTGAGTTTGTCAAACTGATCGATTACTAGTTTGATCTTCCCAGAAATGTTCCTTCTCTGTAAATCGGAATAAACCTCCTTGACAGCTTTTGCATGTGCCCAGGCTAGAAGGTCATTCATGCTCTTTCCTTCATCCCTAACTTCTTTTAGTAACCTATTGAATTTTCTAGGAGCAATGGATATCACTTGATAACTCAAACATTGGCTCTTAATGACATCGGCAAGTGCTATTACTTTATCAATTATCAGCTTTTTGCTATCTACTACACCTTGGGTTACTAGAAAAAGATCTTGCTCTGGAGTCAACGCCACAGCTGCAACAGTCAAGGGACCAAGCCATTCACCTTTTCCAGCTTCGTCCGATCCAACTACAACTTGATATGCGCTTGTTACCACGCCAATTTACTCCTTTAAGCACCAGTTAAGAATTGATTGGGCGATCTGTAAGGCTTTCTTAGTCTGATTCTTATCAGGAATTTCGCCACGATGAACAATTCCATTTCTTAGTTCTCTAATATTAATTATCTCTGCCTCTTCAAAAACAACCTTGCCTTTATCTTTAAGTCTCCTTATCTTTTCTGGAATGCCTTCATCTAAAGTTACGCCTTCGATTTTTGCAGCCTTCATGTGTTCCCTAAGAACAATTTCATTCGAAATATCGGCAAGTATTACTATTGACATCCTGTCGAATTCATCATCCAAATCTAGTTTTGAAGCTGATTCAAGAATGCCTTTTGCACGAAGAAGAGTCAATGGACGTATCTCTTCCAGGGACTTAATGCTCTGTTGTGCTAATTGCACTATTCTAGTTGCTATGTTATCAAAAGTTTCTCTGGGTACAAATGGTGATGTAGATAAGTAGATGGTATCTGTTGTATAAACAATAACGTCCAAGTTCTCTTTGTTCGGAAGACGCACCCTCGAATGCAAGATGACATATGACCCTTTATCTTCCACTTTAGATGCTTGCAATTCTTTGGATAAGAAGTAATCAAATCTTTTGGAAGCTTCCACGGTGGAAATTCCATGGACCTCAACTTTTCTATCAAGCCGTTTTAGTCTATTCATGCATCCCACTCTTCTACACGTAACTCAGACAGAGCTAATTATAAGAATTTGCTTAGTCAAAGCAGAATCGGTAACTGTCCTTTTATCTTGAGATTGAAGCCAAAACATAAGCGACTTGTAGTAGCCTGGTAGCCTATAGGCCTGTGGAGCCTAGCGCCCGGGTTCAAATCCGGCCCCGGCCCTCACGTTGACAGCACTCTTTTAAACATCAAGCTCACAAGATTTGAGTGCAACAAACGGAGGATGACCTACGTTGAAGATTCTTCTTGACGAGATGTACACGGGCTTGAAGGAATACCTTCAAACCCTAGGCTGGAACGTGCTCACGGTTCAAGACGTAAACCTGACAGGAGTCGAAGACAAGAAGATAGTAGAATACGCTGAAGAAAACGGGCTATTGCTCGTGACGCAAGACGAGAAGCACGCTGACCTCGCCAGCCTTCGAGGAGTTCCATGTGTATTAATTTCTAAGATCATGCTGACAAAAATGATCGACACTGAGTTGAGGAAAAACTACCCAATATGAGACAATTGAAACTGTCTTTTGCTCATCACGCTGATATAGCTTCATTTGGAAGGTATCCAGTTGTCTTCAGCGCCTTCAATGTTTCTGCGTCATCCTTCATGTTAGATTTCAGACTGGTTTTGCGTTGAATGTGGTCCCCGTAACCATAAGACGCCTTAATTCGAGTATAATTTTTGTAGTATCCCTGCCTTGTCAGTTCTTTAATCATGTGGTCGAGAAACCGCTTCATCTCTGTGTTTGACTGGTCCCGATACTGGTCAATAAGTAACATGGAAGACAGCGCCCACCTCGGTCTAACAGGTGGCGCCTCATTGGGATAACCAATGCACAGAAGAGTCAGGGGTAATACACCTTTGGGCAACTTTAACACTTCAGTCACTTTGCTGTTCGCCAGAGCAGAGCCGATGAAAACCGAACCCAAACCTAAACATTCTGCAGCCATCACCATATTTTCCGCCGTCAACGAGGCGTCAACCACACTCATGATTTTTAGTTGAACGCCGTAGCCATGCCTCAAACAGTGATCCGAGCCCAAATAGTCAAGGACTCTGGCGAGCCGCCTCACGTCGGCACAGATAACAAACACAACGGGTGCGTCTCTAATGCCCTTTGGAACATCGCACGCGTCCCAAACTTGCCGCTTTTTCTCAGCGTCTCTCACCCAGACTATTGTGTATGTCTGAAGGTTGCAGGCTGAAGGCGCCCGCTGTCCCACGTCAACTATCTTTCGGACAACCGACTCTGACACCCGTTTTGACTTGAACTTCCTTATGGACCTTCTAGCAAAAAACAAATCCAACAACTTGACACTCTGACTCTTCATGGCTGTGCACCAGTTTGAAACGTGTGTCACTTGGGGCTATATAGAGATTTTTACAATGTCACAACCTTGTTTGGCATTTAGTCTGTCTTCATAAATTAAATAAACGTGTCTTTTCAACCGAGTTAAAGAAGTCTTATGAGGAGAATACTTCGAAGGGAAAAGTCGGGCTACGCGTTAGGCATCATCTTCTGCCTAATAGGACTATTCTTGCTGGCTGCTGTGCTCTGGAAGGCGTGGCTGCACGTGTCTGGCTCTCAGAATGTTCTCTCGGACTTGTGGTCGTGCCTCTGGACAGAACAGATTGATTTTGCCTTCGGCGTGACATTCAAACTGATATACTTCACGGGTTTGGGAGTTGTGATATTCTTCTCTGGAACAGTTATTGTGGCGCTCAGTCAGAAATGGTTTACTCTGCCAGGAGAAAGTGTCCTGTTAACGTGTCCTTACTGCAAGAACCATTGGAGAGCCAACCGAGCAAAAGGCTGGGCTGAGTGCCCCCACTGCCGCCAATTCATCCAGCCGAGTGTAGAAAAGACCGGGCACCAGTCACACTAGTCCATAATCAAGCTATCTTGAACCTTTGAGAATATCCATCAATTGCAAGACAGTGTGAATCTGCACAACTTGTGACGCAATAGTTAGATACTCGTTCTCTAATCTTGTGTGAAAAAGGCTGAGGGAGAGCTTTGAACCGAGACGTATGGCTGATGTGCGTCTCAAACTTTGTCTTCGCGTTTGGCGAAGGACTGTTCGTGTATGTCCTGCCCAACATCATCAGAGGCTTGCAGGCAACACCAGCAGAGGTAGGCTTAGCCTACGCCATACTCAGCGTCGGCTCCATCATAACACCTATCCCAGGAGGTTTCCTCGCAGACAAATACGACCGCAAAAAAGTTATAATCTTGGGGTGTCTTGTTTGGCTGCCCGTGCCACTGCTCTTCTCCTTGGCAAGTTACTGGACGCAACTGTTGCCCAGCATGTTCCTATACGGGTTCTTTCTCGGCGGGTCCGCGACTAGCGCTTACATAGCCTCAACAGTGAAACGAGAGGAAATGGCGAGAGCCTTCACCGCCACCTCAGCTTCATATTGGATGGGATACACTTTCTCTCCGTCGATAGGTGCCTACATCGCGCAACAGATTAGTATCAACGTAGTTTTCTATCTTACCACACTCTTCTACACTCTCGCCATCATAGTGCTGATGTTCATCAGCAGCCAGTATGCTACTAGAGAGCTGAACGCCGTAAAAGAAGAAGACGACACATACTCAGTGAGAAGCGTGCTCCTCTGGTCACTTTTCCTAACCATGCTGGTGTTTTCAATCCTCCTCACCAGAGCATTAATCCCACAGTTTCTCGCAGACGTTTACAAATACGACAAATTTCCCATAGGAATCATCGGCTCCGTAACCTTCGCGGGCGCAACTCTTTGGTGCCTACTCTTAGGGAGACTGGGTGACAGATGGAGAAAATCAGGCGCCGTATCTGCAGGTCTCGGTGTCTCCGTCATAGCCACACTGGTTCTACTGCTCACAGACAACTTTGCCTCGCTTATATTAGGCGCCTTCCTAATGGGTGCATCCTACACGCTCTGGTCTCTGATGGGAGCAATCATTGGACCATTAGCGCCTCCCAGAACCCGAGGACGCTGGATCTCAGTTTCGCACACGGCTGCAACATCCGCAGCCTTTGCAGCTTCCCTCGTGGGAGGAATACTCTACGAGACATCACCCTCAACGCCATTTTTTATCTTCATTGTCGCGGCTGCGATGCTCGCCTTGCTTGGACTTGTTTCCAGAATGAAGGAATAGTGTAATCGGTCTCAGTCGTGTCAGTCGTATTGTTTTCCTTTCCACTTTATGAGCAAATACGCTTGCTCGTATCTGATGGCGTCATTGATCTGCTTGAGCAAAATTGCCCGACGGTCTGCACCGCCCAACATAGGTCATCTCCAATGGGCTCACGCATCTGCAAAAATTCTTTATTAACAATTATGAACTCACAATAAACATTCAAAATCAATGTTTCAGCGCTTTAGAATATCTCGCATTCCAGAAAAATAACAGCGTAGATGTTTTCTCCTTAAATTATTAGTGCAACTTGAAATGCGTATTGGGGAAAATTATTAAACCAATCAAGCAATCAATTATTATGCCAAGAGTTTGTGAGGAAAAGGAAAATTGGGAATTGACGAGTCTGCGTTTGAGGAGGTATTGAAGTCTTTTAAGAAAGCTGAAGTTAAAAAGGACAACCGTGAAATCAAAGAAGAAAAGATTTGGAAGATTCTAATTAAGTATTTCGTCCATGGAATTGTATTCTCTTTGCTCTTCACTGTCTTAGGTGTAGCATGGGTTTTCGGTTCACTAATATTGGTAATGATTGGATCATTCCTAGGGTTGATAATTGGACTTGTACTACTGATACTTATCATTGGATTTAGCAACGCTGTAGTAACGTCATGGTTATGGTTCCAAGTTAAATCTGGATTATGGGATATCATGTTCCACGGTTTAGTCTTGTTCACAGTATTGTTGATTGTAAATGGCATCTTCGTCATAGCACCGTCCTTAGCGTTTCCTGGAATAGCAACAACAGTAGTTACTTTCATTATTGCATCGTATATAGATGGATTCGTAGGTAAGAAGGTAGCTGGATGGTGGGAACAAGAATACGAAGAAGGCATTTCTAATGCAATTGAAGCAGAATGGACGGACAAAAAATTATAACACAAAAAAGTAGCGCATCTACATGGATAGGAAGTAAGGTAAACATCTTCATTGAACACCAATACCAAGCATAGATAAGTAATGTCAGAATCAGCTTCGTTTTGTGTGTGTGCTTAAATTATTAATGCAGCTTGCAATGAGAAGATTTGCTGTTAAAAAGAGGGAAGGATATTGTTTAAAGATGCGAAGTTTACTTCTGAAGTGCTGCGATTTGAGTCAAGACTTCTCTCAAGATTTCCTTGCTTTTTTCGTATGGTATAATCTCGTGTACTTCTGCAACCATGTAGGGTAGAAACATATTTAGTCGTCTGAAGAGATCTGTGGCTTCCCCTTTTCCGATCGCGTATCCTGAGGTCCCCTCTGGAAAGGTCCCAAAATCCTCAACCAACCCCTCCTTTATGAAGCTGTCTATAGCCGTCCACATCATCTCATTTAGTTCTAAGCCTTCAGAGGCTTTTGTAGGCCATGGTGCCGCCAGATTCATACGCCACAATATCAGAAACCTAGCCACTCAAATCACCTCCTTATAATGGTGTATTCACAGATGTTTGTTAAAACTTGTATTTAAAATCGTGGAACAATGAAGGTTCACCTATTTTTAGCAACTGTTTTCTCATCGAATACGAA
>Ga0315309_1000352_pt1 | contig 27877 bp, 23 predicted proteins | sample TDP4_MG_FD_203080 | JGI IMG/M metagenome (GOLD analysis project Ga0315309, IMG submission 203080) | Freshwater sediment microbial communities from Lake Towuti, South Sulawesi, Indonesia - TDP4 | ecosystem: Environmental > Aquatic > Freshwater > Lake > Sediment | place: Indonesia: South Sulawesi...
CAGGCTGAAGCCAGACTCGAAGACGGAAGAGGAGCCCTGCACGATGAAAACTTTCCCTATTGTGTCCGACTTTCCGCTGAATGTGTTGAACTGTCTATAAAGGCCATATTAAAGTTAGTCGGAATAGAATACCCAAAGAAACACGATGTAAGCGACGTCCTCCTACTTGCAATAAATCGATTCCCAGACTGGTTCAGAGACCATGCACCACGAATAGCGGAAAGCAATAAAATACTCACAAAAAAGAGAGAACCAGCCCTATACGGCGGAGAAGAAGCATTTCTCACCCCAGAAGACATAATAAGTAAAGAAGACGCGACAGACGCCATTAAAAGAGCCGAGGAAACCTACAACGCATGCAAGAAACTTGTAGACACATTTAGAACATAACTGTAATTTGTTATAGCTTAACGAGCAACTCTTTCACAAGTTTAACCACATATTCTGCTTCCTCAAGATAGTAGTCTGCAATAGACTTTGTGTAGTATTCCTTAGGTGTTACTCATCTCCCTTCCAAAATAGACAGATACCTGCTGTATGATGGCTATAGAAAATTTGTGAAAGATTTTGGGTTCAGTTAAAAATTCTGGGATATAAGATCCTTAGGCACCTTTTCCAGATTAGCTATCCCAACGAAGTATTATGGCATTCTAACGTCGGCTGCATTGCTCACATGGGTAATCATCATTCACATCACACAAACGGAGGATCCATTTTCTCAACCTTTACTAAAGTCAAAGGGTTAATTCTGCTCTTCGTAGCCTATTCAGTTACCTTCATAGTTTCTTGGTTCCTTCTCCATAATTCCTACTTCCCAAACTAGAATTCATATACAAGATAAAAAGGGTCACCGTCATTGCTATAGGCGATTTTTATAAGCGTAGCACTAGGATAATTTTTAGTAAACTCATCTACCAAAGACCGTTCCTCCACAAATTTCGGGCAAGTAATAAACATTAACGGTTTTTGGGTTGCATGTTTTATATCTTCAATACTTCCTACTTCTAAGACTTCAACAGAATCGCTTGTACTCACTTTGATGTATTTAGCCAACGTATGACCATATGGAATCGTCCGGTCAACGTATATCGGTACCCTATCGCCGGACTGGGCAATAAAATCAAGCAATTCTACTATTGGTTTATTAGTGCTATTTGTGCGCACAGCATCTCGGTAAACATCATTTAAGGCCCATACAGGGTAAATTAAGATCATTCCCAATAGTAGACCTACTAATAGATTCCTGAAGAGAGGCTTCGAAATCGGCAGTCTGCGGATATACCTACAAAGTTGATATGTACCAAAACCAATTACGATACAAGCTAAGGGAAAAATAAAATGTATATAATGTGACCCATAGGGGCTAGGAAAGCGCTGAATCTTTCCCAAAAATAAAGGTGTGAAACCAAAAAAGGACAACAAAAAAGTAAGCAACAGCTTATTGCCATCATTCCGCTTGTAAAAACACAAAAACACACTCAAAAACAAAATAATCGGATAAATGTAAAAGTACGGCTTAGCAAGCATAGTTTCATAATGGTAGGCTTTTGTTCCGGTAAGCATTTTGAAAAAATTAAGCAATAATAAATGAAAATTATGCTCATAACCTTCGAAGTTAACAGGCACCGAGAAACTTGGGTGTCCAAGGACAACTTGAACTGTTTCTTTAGCCAATGCAAAATTAGTGACAAGACTGGCGTAAACTAAGTTAATGAAACCAAGCAAAAGAGCCACAGCCATGCCGATATAATATTTTACCCATATTCTCCATTTATATAATACAAAACCCCATGCGCCAAGAACTGCAATAAAAGCCGTCAGATGACTTTGAAACGCTAGCCCAACCATTAACATAGCTGCGTAAGCGAAGAATTTGCGGGTAATCCCAAGATAAAGAAAGTAAGCTGACAAGATTACAAAAAATGGAGTCAGACTCTGGCCCCAAGCCATATGGCTGGAAATCATTATGTGCGCTGGGTTAATTGCTAAAATCAAACCTGAAAGGTAACCGACGCGGTCGTTAAAGGCCGCTTTTGCCAAGGCAAATGTTACCAGAACCGTTAGCGTCCCGATTACAACGGCAAGCATTCTAGGTATTAAATAATGCTTGCCACAAAAAAAGAACAACCCAAGATAAAAAACCCAGATTGAACTTGTCGGGGGCTGATAACGCCCAAGATAAAATCTCAATCCCATTAAACTCCCGGCCCCCTCCTCAAACCGAAATTCGGGAATTTGATCAAAATTCCACAACCTAAAAAGAAGGGCCACAGAAAGCAAAACAACAAGTTTCCAATTCAATTGAACTAGTTTCATATGTTTGTCCTCTTAATATTAGCCAGTTTATATTTTTGCTATCGTATTTGCAGATAGCAGCTGTACGTACATTTCACTCAGCTTCTCTTTTCGAAGAAAACATTTTGATGATGAGCCACATGCAGCCACCTAGCGTAATTGCAGCGCCTATGATGAAGAGTTCTTTGAAAGATGCACCGAGTAAAAGCCCGGTTAGACAGATTATTCCTCCGAAAAATATTATAATATAGTCGTGGCGCATGAATGCGGTACGCTTGTAGAGGACTGCCAACACCTTCTGTAGGGGCGCCAGGATGAACCTTGATATAGCATTACACGAACGCTTTAGGTTTCCCGGCGGAGCATACAACAAATAAGCAATCAAGGAACTGAGAAAAATTAAACACCCGCCACTCTCAAGAAATATAGGTATGGCAAACAGGGAACCGGTCACTATGGACGTGAATCCCAACAAGGCCATAAGGGAGGCAAACCAGAGGAACCCCCATTTCACTATATTTGGAAAGTAAACTTTCTGTCCATAACAGTTAACGCCGATAAAAAGCGCGAGTAAAGCGGCTGGAATTGGCAAGTTGTAGGGACTAACGTATCTGACGCTTATGCTGGCAGTACATCGCCACCGCAAACTGCGTGTAAGAGATCGCCCTTCAAGCGATAACCGTTCAGCCTTTGGCTTTATGGGTATCATAACGTAGATTTCGCAGGGTTGCCCAGCATTTTCCTTGGCAAAATCGGTAACGTCAACTTCGAAGCTGTTTGAGGTGTCGTATCTTAAAATTTTGGGTCTCATCACGAGTTCGTTGTTAAAATAGATCCTAACCGAACGATTTTCAAGGTCTCCAACCGACTCCAATTGAACCCGAAGAGTAGCCTGAATTAAAAATTCACGACTTATCCAAGGGTTTGGAATTACCAAAATTTTGCTTAATGCTTGTCCCTCATACACGTTGAACACAGTTAATTCATTGTCAAAAACCTGATATGTTTCAGTCTCGTACGTATAGAAGCTTATTATGACTATGGCCAATGCGATGCATATCCCGACGACTAGTTTTTTCCGGTTGTACCGCAGCATATCTAATGCTCCACTTTAGACTTTGAGAGATCTATGAATGGTTTGAGGCAGCATACATAAACTAAGGTCAGCCCGAAATAGGCGAGGAAGCGGCTGAAGAAGTTTCCGATAAACGCCAAGAAGATGCCAGCTAACAGGAATACGCTGGTTGTGCGGTCTTCAAGCCCCAATAATGCAACTAATCCTCCAAACACTATGTACAACAGTGCATCTTCAATGCCTCCACCAAAAATCATTTTGCTAAATCCCATATGCGAAAATGACAGTGCGAGGAGTAAAGCCACCCAGCGTAAATAGGGTATTCTTGGCTTACGAACGTTTCTAAGCCTTTTATAACGTGTCTGCAGAACTTCTTTTTGTCTCCTTAACATAAGCCTCAACTGGTGTTGAAGGTTGCGATTAGTTGCTTAAGGTTTTGATCCCATTTTTTTTATAATTAACTAATGAGAAATATTGCAGGTTCGCTTGGCGGCTTTTCCCGAAGCCTAAGAGCCATTCTACCTGTTCTTTTCAGAGGCGTACCATGAATCTTGGGTGATACGCTTGGAAGACGGGACGCGGGTAAGAAGCTATAGAGGATACTCGTTTGGCAACCTCTTCCATATCAATAAGACCGGAAAATTTGAGATGACCCTGGAGTTTGAGGAGCAGAGGCTGTTCGACATCGGAAAATACGTATTACTAGGATCATTAATTATCTTAACCATGATTATACTGATCCCGACCAGACGGCTTGAAGGCCTCATGAGGCAAGTAAAGAAAAATAGACCCAGCTGAGATGAGAATAACTTTCGCAGAAAACGACGACAAAGTACGCACGCAAGAAACAAGGTGTGTGACATCTTTCTTTGATCGAAAGGCTGCCCGGAAGGAGTTTGATGCAGCTGAGGATTATTGGGAAATGTTTCATTTGTTCAAATGTTTGGTTTCTTTGCAGTAGCCAGCCAGTATTGTGCATGTTCCTCTAAAAATTTTGGAAAAGATGTTATCCCGACTGCGTATTTTAATCGTAAACCCAGCCATACTCCTTCAATATTTATCTCGTCAAAGCCTGTCTGCTTTAACACGTGATAAAGTTCTCTTCTAGAGTACTCTTTAACGTGAACGCACTTACCATGAACCTTGTTCTCGCCAAGATAAAGTGGGTACCTGACGGATTTTCCTACGAGACTCTTTAAAATATGAGCCAGTCTTCGACTGTTAGGGGTTCCGATTATAAGAGACGCACCATTTTTAAGTACACGTTTAATTTCGAGCATGAAATTCGCGTCGTCTGAAACATGTTCGATCACGTCAAGTGAAATTACTCGGCCGAATGACTTGTCTTTGAATGGAAGTCTAAACCCATCAGCTTGAATGAAGTGGAATTTAGGAGTTATCCCTATGCTTCCAAAGATATTTTTGACATCAACTCCTATGATTGCCTTACACCTTGGCTCGACAATCTTTGTGTATTCACCTAATCCACAACCAACGTCAAGTACATAATCATTAATATAACCAAATGCACGCAACAACTTCCGACCTATCTCCTTAAAGCAAGGATCATAGCGTAGGTGCTCCTTAATCTCAGCCCGGTTGCTTTTTCTGCTATTTTCAACCAATTTGAATCCACAAGTTTCATTGCATACAAAGCCGTATTTAGCTAGTGCCAATACAAGAAGAGCTTTATAAGCACTCACGGCTTGCGGACACTAATAGCATAAACATGGCATGAGGAGAACGTCGACATTGCTGAATGTTCCGTGGTTAGAATCTTTAAAACGCATACCAACTATGGTAAGTTTAATGCGTAACAAGTAGAACCAAGGAGATGGAAGATGTTCGGCGTTATCAGTGTCATCTCAAACCCAGCTGCTTGGGGTAAAGAAAACCTCCTTGGCGGAGCTGAAATAAAGGCAGTCAACATCCTGAAACGATGGCATTCTTATGGTGTTCACGTACATACCTTGGAAACCTATCCATCAATATCAAAACTAATGGGGGCGAACTATGATGTTCACACTGTGTGCCTACCTATTAGGCTACGTGGCATCATTCCAGTTCTTCTCATGATGCCAATCCTATTTCTCAAATTCATTAGTAAGTTGCCTGCTATAGACCCAAGGCAGATCGATGCGGTCATCGCTAGTACAAGTAACCTGAGCGATGTTGCCCCAGCGTGGTTCATTAGTAAGGTTTTGAGGAAACCGCTCATAGTAGCTTTCACGATTGTAGCCTACGCTACTTCTGCTTCGGTGCTATACAGAAAAATGAAGGAAGCACGCGAGGAACCAGGGATCATCGATTCTCTTCTGATCACTTTATCTTCATTAATCATGCTGAAACTTTCGAAGTCTGCCTTTTTGGTATTTGCCTTATCAGAGCCAGTCGCAGAAGTGCTAAGAGCACTGGGCTTCCCTAACGAAAAACTCTATATCACAGGCGTTGGTCTGGAGCATGATCAAATAGACGAGAGTCCAGAGGGCCAAAAGGAGTACGATGGGGTTTTCCTTGGGCGTGTAGTCAAGAGCAAGGGCGTGGAGGATCTAATTAATGCTTGGAATATTGTAGTAAAGTCGAAGCCATACGCAAGGTTGCTTGTGATAGGGTCAGGCAGTTTCATGGAGAAAGCTCGGCGGCTTATAGCACACTTGGGAATAGAGAACAACGTTAAATTTACGGGTTTCGTAAGGACAGCCAAACGCTTCTCCTATCTAAAAGCGAGCAAAATCTTTATTTTCCCATCAAAATTTGAGGGGTGGGCTCTGGCTGTTGCGGAAGCACTTGCCTGTGGATTGTCGGTGGTTTGTTATGAGATCCCAGTCTTTAAAAAGAATTTTAAAGAGTGCGAAAGTGTCTTGATGGTCCAGTTAGGCGACACAAGGGAACTTGCGGATGCCATCTTACGACTTCTAGATGATGAAGAGGCGTTGAGAAGAAATAGCGAAATATCTAAAAAATTTGCGCGGAAGTTCGATTGGGATCAAATAGCTAGATTTGAACTAGAGGCGATAAAAACCCACTTGACAAAGGCTGGCGTAAACGAGCCCTCAATTAAAATTCACAAGGCGTAAGAACTATTACCCGCGAATATGTTGACTTCGAAGGGAAAGATATGCGCAAAGGAATTGTCGCAGTGGCGAAAAGCATTTCAGTATTCGCGTTTTTTCTGGTTTTCTCGCTTTTTTGCTTCCGGAAAGTGATTTTTTCTCCAGGTGTGATAACCCTTGAATGTGAATGGGGCATTCCGCCATATTCGGGCCAAATTAAGCAATTGGCTTTAGCAGACCTATATTCTTGGAAACCAATGCAAGACCTCGGATCATGGAGTGACTACCCGTCTGGGCTTTATGTTAAGCTTTTTTTCTATCTCTTGACTTTGTTTGGCATGGATGGAGGTCAAATCTCAAAATTTATAAGCATATTTGTAATGACCTCGGCTGGTTACTCTGCTTATTTTTTAAGTCGGCGTATGAATGTTGGTTTAGTCCCTTCAATTGTGGCGGGAATGTTTTACATGTTCACTCCCAATATGTTTAGTAGACTATGTGCCGGTCACATATACTTACTTGTTGACTATGCAGTGGCACCGTTAATCATCGCATTTTTTATAAACTTCTTAGAAAGGGAAGCGCAATACAAGGATCTATTACTAATAATTTTACTCTTTCAGATAATGAGTTACCCAGAATATTATACGCTAACATCTCTCGCGTTACTCATTCTTTGCTTTACCTACAGAAAACTAGGAAAAAATCGTAGGCCTAATGTTTTTTTTGGTCTGAAGAGTTTGTTTGTTGTAGTGACTGTTGTCCTTCTTTTTAAGGGCATGTGGATGGCTCTAGTAAATGAGGTACTATTTGGGACTATTTCATTACGTTTTGGGAACCTTCCGATAGTAGCTTTAATGGGAATGGGAACTAGTGTAGAATACACGTTTAGGCTCCTAGGGGAATTTCCCTTGACCTACTTTCTTCGTGCGGCTCCTAAAGAACAGACGTGGCAGGTAATTAGTTTTTTGCTACCAGTTCTATCTCTATCAGCTATATTGACTAGAGGTAGGCGGACAATATTTCTCGGGTCATTAGTGATTGTGGGAATCATGCTGAGCTCTGCTGCGAGTGGTGTGCTTGGGTCTTCTTGGGTCTGGCTGTTAGAGTATATTCTTCCGTTAAGAGTTTTCAGAGATCCTACAAAAGCGATCTTCCTTGTCTGCATTGGTTACGCTGTCCTACTTGGGATTCTTTGCGACTCTATGCAGAAGAAAGTCGACAGGTTTTGGGCGCGTGTAGTACAAGGTCGCAATTTCTTCATTTTGAACCGTTCGGCGCAAATAAGAGTAAAATTGGTCGTCATGTTTTTCGCGTCATTAATGATCAGTTGTGTAATTTGTGTTTATGCTTGGCCATTTTTTACTGGTGATTTTGGCGGGTATATGCAAACGTATGATTTTGGTCAGAAATATGAGAATCTATGGCAGACGCTATCCAACGACCCTGATGACTATAGAGTTCTTATGCTTCCCGCACCATACCCAACGATGTACGCTGACCAAAAGCACCAGAGCCTTGCTTACGACGTGATGTCCATGTACCCAGGTAAACCGTCTCTGTACGTCGGCTCTATTTATGGTCCGCAGTTTGTCAGATTCGTATTTAAGACGCTATACGAAAAACGAACAGATCAACTGGGAAAGCTTCTAGGACTTGCCAACGTCAAGTACCTAATTTTCGATTCAAATAAAAGGACCACCTCAACAGATGATATCTGGGTAAATCAATATTTTCCTGAGATGCGTTTCACGAATGACAAATTGATTAGTGTGCTAGGGCAACAGAAGGACATAAGCCTATTCAACTCTGAGGGTTCACTGAGAATTTACAAGAACCAAGACTATTTGCCCCATATATTTGCTGTGAGTCAGGTTGGACTAGTGGCTGGTGACCTTGATACTTTAATTGCAATTACCCGCATGAATGTGCCGCAATTAAAAGACATGGGCTTAATTTTCGCTGAACAGTTATCGTCAGATGAACTCGCGGGTTTCTGTTTACTTCCCAACATAAACATTGTCATGCAAAAAGGGCATTTTCTAGATCTTGTCCTTGCAGGAGTGCCTAGAAAATACTGGTTGAATCCAGCTGCTTACGTTGCCGAAGCAAACCCGCGCAAAGGCTGGAGTTTATTTACTTGGGGCTGGTATGACTGGCACTACCAAACTCAACTGAAACCAATTGTCTTTACCTTCACGGCCTCTAGCTTAAACATCCCCTTTGAGGCCGTTGATAATGGAAATTACGAAGTTTACGCTAAGATCTACTTTAACCAACGTGCACTTGCCCTAAGGTTCGATATCGATGACTCACCACTTACTGAAATTAATGCCAGCAAAATAACGCGAGGATTTAGTTGGGCAAGGTTAGGGTCAATCAATCTTATTCAAGGTCAGCACACTTTGAGCATCCAAAGTTTTGGAGGAGAAAATGCCGTAGAAAGCATAGTAGTTGTTCCTACCAATATCGCTGAGTTAGCTTCAAACAGGGCAACTCAACTTGTGAACAACAAACAGGTAATGTATGTACCTGAATCAAATCAAATCCAAGCAGTATCGCACTCACCTCAACCCAAGTTTCATTATAATGCGTCGGCTACTGAGGTTGTTCTTAGCTATAGCAAAGTTAATCCAACGAAATATTTGATCTCGGCGATGGCAAAACATCCTTTCTACGTTGTTTTTTCAGAAAGTCATCATGAATCATGGAAGATTCGAGTAAGTGATGGGGATCAAATTAAAAGTTACCCAGCATATTCATTCGGCAACCTCTTTTTCATCAATAAAACAGGAAGTATAAACTTGACGCTTGAATTTCAGAATCAAGCTACATACGATGTTGGAATTGGTGTGTCATTTGCCTCTTTTGCTTTCATACTAGTTGCGGCTTTATTGCCAACGGCATCGCTTCAATCCATGCTTCGAATAAATAGACGAATGGGTCAAAAATCCTCGAATAAATCGGTTGAATGAAATATAAAGTCCCTTGGCGAGGAGATGATTATCTGTTTAAAACGAAAGTAGCTTTATTGATGGCTTCTAGAGAAGGACATGATGGATTAAAGGTTATTTTCTGGTCTAGAGAAAGGTAACGCACACAATATGGAAAATAAACGTAAACACTTATTGTGCCATCATCAAACTTAAGTCAATCAAAGAGAGCAAAATAAGATGAAGCCAGATTGAAAATAGCCATTTATGAACCAAAATTTCTCACTCCCAAGGCCCACGCCAGTTCACATGTAGTTTTGTTAAAAAATCAAGTGGAATACTGGGCAAAAGCTGGGGTCGAAGTTGTAATACTAACAGAAAGCGGTACGACTATCGAAAGAAATAATCTCATTATCTATCCAATTCAAGGACTATTCTACCCTCGAAATTGGCAATCGTCACTAAATGATCAATCTATACCGACTTACTCTGGATACGTATCTCCCGACCTAATTCCAACCGTTATAAGAATGCTAAATAGGAAAATACAAGCAGACGTTATCTATACGTGTGGAACATCGTTTTCAGGCGTGTTTTCAGCAATCTTAGGTCTTATGACCGGAATCCCAACCGTACACTATGTTTTCCATCATATTCAATCATGGAGATGGTGGAGGGGAGATGTTGACGCACTAGAAGGATACAAAGTACCATTTCGACACGTTGCCGGTCAGTTTCTCAGGGATGCGCCTCGAGAAGTATTGAGACGCGACTTCCTCACAAAGTTGGCTTTGAGACGCATTAATCGAATCATAACTTCTTCAAAGTACGTCAAGAATGCCGTCTGTAAATTGGGTTTAGACGCAGAAAACATTTCCGTTGTCTACCCTGGAATTGAAATCCCTCATTTGAACGGCGAGTTCAGAGGTGCAGAAACGCCTCTGGTTACATATTTCGGGAACCTTTGGCAAGGTAGAGGTGTCCTTGATTTATTAGAAGCTTTTCCACGAATAATTCGCAATTTTCCTAAAGCTAAGCTGGTTGTGGCTGCTAGTAATGTTAATCCCCTAACTAAGCGACATTTCAAACAAATTATTGGGAAATACAATTTAGGTCCAAACATTGAAGAAAAAGGTCTCGTAAATGATGTTTATTCTGAGTTGTTATTACCAGCAACAGTTATTGTCTTGCCTTACAGAGATTTTCCATCAATAAAACTTATTGAATCGATGGCAGCTGCCAAGCCAGTAGTCACTACGCCTCTTCAGTGGATTCCCGAACTCATTTCTGATGGGTCAAGTGGCTTGCTCGTTAACGTTGGTGATATCAACGGCATCGCGAAGAAAATTGCTGATGTTCTCGGCGACCCAATTTTCGCCGAAATTATAGGCAATAATGCGCGGAGAATTATTGAGGAAAAATGTAACCTTTGTGGTAATGCTGAGGCTACCCTGAATATTATTAGAGATGCTGCTCATGAAGGGATCAAAGATTAAGAAATTAATCTGTTTCATTGGAATAGACGGAAGTGGAAAGACAACTTGCTCAATTAATCTCTATAATAAACTAAAGGCTCTCGGCTTTAGTTGTAGATACGTTCATCACACTTATAGTATAATTAATAACATTCCAAAGATGCTAAGACTTTGCATAAGAAATTTTGTATTATCAATTTCGGGAGCAAGTGTCCCAGTCGAGAGTGCCAAAGACGCAACTGAAGGCTCAAGATCAGAGAGGCCAATAGCCTTGTTTTCAATAGCAATCCTTCTTGACAGTCTAATTGGGCGTTTCACCGAAACAAAGTCTAATTTCGGCGAGTCTATAACAATCTATGATCGATATTTCTATGACCAGATAGTCAATGTGGCTGAATGTTTAGGCACGTTCCCAAACTGGCTTACAGAATGCTATCTTCGGTTAATTCCAAAGCCAGACTTGGTTTTTCTCCTTGACTTACCACCAATTGTAGCCCATCAAAGAAAGGCTGAGGGACCGGTTGGGGTTTATGAGCGGCGAAGGGAGCTTTATTTGAGTCTGACAAAAAGATTAGACATGACCAATCTCATCATAATTAACGCACTCCAAGATCCAGATGAAATTAGTGCTTTAATTTTTGGCTACGTGAGAAAGCTACTCGAAGTTGGTGGCTGATATTAAAAAAGCACTTAATGCGATTTTGTATTTTGTAGACGAGGAATACAAAACTTCTCACCCAGACACCTTAGAAAGGCTGGCAATAAGAAGGGGTGATTTGGACGAATTCATGCCGTTTGCGACGGCAAATAAGCTTTCGTACTATTTCTGCAAAAGGGTCCTAGAAGAATGCCCTGAATTATCGAGTGAAGTAATCAGAAGCGTGGTAGATCAAGGTGAAAGGCACTTCGTTAAAGTTCGTAGGACGCTAGAGTTTATTTCTACGGTTTTCAACAAAGAGAATCTTAACTTCTTAGTCATAAAAACTTTCAAGAATATACCGTACGTTACGCAAGACATAGATATTTCGGTAAAAAGTGAAACTCTTTCAAATGCAGAAAAAGCTCTAGAAAACAATGGTGCAAAGAAAGTTGGCACTAAACTACTTAAGGCGATTATACAGTTGGGACTAGGATCCCCCGACTATGGGATAAATGACTTATTAACTATAGACCTGTACAGAAACATACCTTGGCCTGGTTTGCTTTCATTTGATGAAGGTTTCTTATGGCGAAACCCTAGAACGGTTAATTCACATGAAGGCAAGTATTTAATACCAAACTATGAGGCGGATTTCTTATTAATAATAGAGAGCGCGCTTCTTACTGATGGAACGATAACTCTTCTCGACTTTCTTTACATTAATTCGCTTCTTAAGAAGAACTTAGATTTTGACGAATTACAGAAGCAAACAAGTAGATACGGTTGGAAGAGCCCATTTCGTGAGGCGATTTCGATATTGAAAGCTATAAAGAAAGCAATCTATCAAGGCGATTATGTCCCAGAAAGTATTAAGTTTCCTTACGTGTTTCCCTTACGCGTAATACTCAGAGCTCTTAGTGGACAGGCGCATGTTACATTTCTTAATCATCCAATGTCACTTCCTCAACTCCTCACGAGAATAGGCTTCCACTGCTTTTTCGGACGAATATATGCTGATGCAATAAATGTAAAGCGCAAATTCGGATGGTAACAACTGAAGTAAGAGAGAAACAAAAGAAGTGAAAAGGGTAATTCATTGATGAGGAATGTTCCTCACTAATTTTAACTTTGTGTTATATATAGGGCCCTAAAGATCGACATAAACCTAACAAACAAGTATGACCTAAAGTCGAAGATGGGCTTGAGGTTAAGAATGTGAAAAAACCATTAAGTGACTTCTATAACCTTCTGCGTGTTTTGACCTATTTACAGGTGATTAGCGGCTTACCTCTTTCATCCGCGATTACGAAGATCTATCATAATCTATCCAAGAAGACCGATCGTTGCTTGGTCAAGAAAGTGCCTCGTAGAGAATTTTGCGGCATTGAGGTAACTCCCTTCAAATATGGCGCCGCGGGCGCTTTTTGTGTGTCAATTGATCTTGAGCTTTCTTGGGGGAAAAGGTTTACAAAAGGCTCTTGTTTCGCCCCTGTATTTTCGAGTATTAGCAGGAGAAACTTCCAATACGTTCTCGCTGCCCTTGAGAAATACTCGATTCCGGCGACTTGGGCAATTGTTGGGCATCTCTTTCTTGTAAATTGTGAAAAAGATCCAGTCACTAAGTTTGCTCATCCAGAAATGCCTAGGCCAAGTTTTCATAAAAATAGACATTGGGAGTACACCAAGGGCGATTGGTACCAGCACGACCCATGCAATTCTCTTCATAATGCTCCTGAGTGGTATGCGGCAGATTTGGTTAGTAAAATCCTTTGCAGTAGTATTCGTCATGAAGTTGGAACACACTCTTTCAGCCACATTGATTTCTCAAATTGTGATAAAGATTTGGCCTACGCGGAGTTATTAAAATGTAAAGAAATAATGAGATCATATAACCTTACTCCACGGTCGTTAGTTTTTCCGGGCAATCTTGAAGGTCAATTTGAGGTTCTCCCTAAAGTCGGGATAATTGCTTTCAGAGGTCCTAATCAAGATAGCAAGCTTCAATATCCCGATAGACTGGAAAATGGCTTATGGGCTATTCCCGGAAGTATGCAGTTGACGGGTAGGGGAATTGAGAAGAAGCTTGTTAGCAAGGCTATACGTCTAATAGATAGTGCAATTGAAAACAATGCTGTTTTTCATTTGTGGTTCCATGTTCATGAGGTAGATAAGAGGATGGTTGAGAAAGCTTTGCTCCCAATTTTTGATTACGCAAAGAGGGCTAGAAATCGAGGAGTGCTGTGGATAGCTACGATGGAGGAAATAGCGAATTATTGCGAGGCTGCAGCTAATGTTACGGGAAATGTCGTAATCTATGATAATGAACTGAGAATCGAGCTGAAAAGCATCGAACATATCAATCGATCCCGTTTTACAAATCCAGAAGTTTCATTGAAGGTGGGGAAACGATTTCTGAAGGTGATGATTAATGGTAAACCTATTGAAGCATTCGAACTTCACTCAAAAGATGATTCATTCGTTATGACACTTCCACTAAAAGATTGACGAAATCTTAACGGTTTATGGAAACGTGAAGTGAGGAGGCCGTGGATCGAGAAGTATATACTTACCATACACCAAAATCGAGATAGAACTTACCGCGATAAACTTCTGTAAATAGCAGAAAATCGCTTGATATCAGATGAAAATAACGAATATTCAGAACTGTTCTCGGTTGATAGTTGTCACCTACATTCAAACGATGGGTTTTAACGTGCGCGACTTCATAATTTGGTCCTTACTTTTTGTAGCAACAATAAAACCGCTGATATAGGGCAACAAGTATGAAAATGGAGTGGCTAGATAGTGTAAGCCCATGGCAATGCTGGGAGAGAAAGGCAAAATCCCATTGGCAAGCCTAAGACCGCATCCTCTAACTAAATAACCTCTATTTCTTAGTTCATTTATATTCCACCCGGACTTGTGTATGTGAAACACGGTCGATGTCGGGGTTGGCAAGTAACCGTTTGGTGTCGTTAATATTATTGCCTCTTTGTATATTTGTTCAAGCTCGTCGAGGAACTTGTATCCCTCTTTTTTGGGCAAATGTTCTATTATCTCGCACGCAAATACTATGTCGAAAGAGAATTTTCTTAACGGTAAATATCTAACATCACATAGTACAAGATCATCATAGGTGCGATGTCTTTTGCAAAAATTCAGTGCTCCTAAATCTATGTCCAAACCTATAAATCGTGCTTCGTTACCGCCTTCGATATCAACACGAACCAAGTAAGACCAAATTCCCTTACCGCAGCCGACATCGACGATGAGCTTGCCTCGTAGGTTTCTATGCCGTATCATATTCAAAAGAAACCTATGAATTTCATAAAAATGTTCAACCATGACTATACAACTCAATTGTTTGTTGGTTAATGTAAACCAAAATGTTGCAAGGATTTTTGAATATCGATTGCTTACCAAGCAACTCGAATTTTATAGTCTTTATTTTTCTCCCTCCATGATTCTTAACCTAATAGTGCATTTTCACTTATGAGAATTTCATGTCTCGATAATATGAAATGCTATTACTCTAAGGGAATCAGGTGAAGATTACGCAAGAAAGATTTATTCAATTGGCTTCTTTACAAGTTAGTAACGCAGGGCTTGAACGTTGATGGTCCTTGCAAAGTATGATTGAGGGTAAGCTTATTGAAACATCTGCATTTTATTCGAAGGATATATCCACTTATTATCCGCCTCAGTCGCCGAAATGAAGATTTTTTCCAAGTGATGATGAAGTGAAAGCTGAAACGAAGCACCAAGTAGCGCGCTATTACAATCTTAAGTTTTATGGCGCCAAGATAACTTTTGAAGTATCGCCACTGGACGCTGAAGATTTAGAAACAGCGTTGGATGTCATAAACTCTTTAAATACTAACTCCTTGGTGCTGGATGGAGGCTGCGGATCTGGACGAATGTGTCTGCCGTGCGCCCGAGCCAAGGTAGAAATTGTAGGGATAGATCTCTCCAAGAATAGTATAAAAACCGCCCATGGTCGTGCAAAAATAAGCAATATGCCGAATTTGGCGTTTATAATTGCGGACCTGGAGCATCTACCATTTAGATCCAAGGTTTTTGGTGCAACACTACTCTTTGGTGTTCTTGAGTATGTTCATGACCCTCGAAGAATCTTATTAGAATGTAATAGAACACTAAGGGAACACGGAAAAATAGTTTTTAATGTCTGGAACCGGATTGGAATTATCTTTCGAGTATTCCAACCATTTTATAGAATTTTAAAATCTTATCGCACAGAAATACAGAATCTTTTATTCGCATTTTCTCCGCACGAGATCAGACGTAGCGTTTCTTTAGCAGGTTTTAAGATCGAAAAATTAAATGGTTACAAACTTTGTAGCGCAAAAACATATGTTCTTTTAGGCCTACCATTTTTTAAAGCAATAGGCAAGAGACTAGACGTTTGCCTGACAATTTTATGCAAAAATATGGAATCATCTTATTTTGGACCATACATATGTAGCAACCTTTTGATAGTTGGAGAAAAAATTGATGATGCATCAGCAGATTGTAGTATATCAAGGTGAACCTGATTGAAAGAAATTAAAATTCCTGAAACTGCGCGAATTTTAATTACTGGAGGAGCAGGTTTTATAGGTTCTAATGTTGCTGAACGCCTCATCGCGAATAACGAAATAATCATTCTAGATAATTTAACCACTGGAAAAATAGAGACGATCAAAAGTTTGAAAGCTAGAGGAAAATTAAAGTTCATAAAAGGTGATATCAAGGATTTAGGGTTAGTGAGAAACTGCTCGAGAGATGTCGATTATGTGCTTCATTTTGCTGCTATAGTAGGGGTGGATTACGCATCATCAAACCCAATTGAAGTGCTTGACACAGAACTCGCAGGTATATCAAACATCCTTAAGGCATCTCTTGAAAACGACGTCAAGAGAATAATTTACGCCTCATCATCTGAAGTTTATGGAGAATCGGCCAATGAAATCTTATCTGAAGACATTACGCTTTCCCCCCGTTCGATTTACGGGACAGCCAAAATGACCGCTGAACTGTATTGTAAATCGTATTACGCAGAATTCGGACTAGAAAGTGTGTGTTTGAGATACTTCAATGTGTATGGACCTAGACAAGATGCCAGGTTTGTGGTAGCCCAGTTCATAAAACAAGCGCTTAATGGTCTCAATATTACAGTTTACTATAATGGTGAGCAAACACGAGATTTTACTTACATAGAAGATGCTGTAAATGCGACAATAATCTCTATAATGGGGAATGTAGCAGGTCAATCAATTAACGTTGGAACCGGGAAGCCGATTCAAATAAGGAAGTTGGCGGAGCTAATTTCAAAGATGTGCTCTAAGAAAAACCAATCAAAAATACTCTATACGTCTCCTTCTACAAGAAGACTTCCTGAGTTCGAAGTGAAACATAGATGCGCGGACATATCAAAAATGCAACGACTGTTAAATTACACGCCTTCAACCAACCTTAATGAAGGATTGGGGAAGACTACTGACTGGTACGCAAAGCATTCGAGTAGTAAATTATAACGAGCCTTGAGGATTAATGAAAAAGTTAATCAAATTTTTGCCATTTTTCCTGTCTGGCGCTCTTATATACCTCCGACGAGCGACTCCAATACTTTCCCAGCCTCTAAATCATCCCGCGTAAGCACTTCCCCCTCTACTCTCTTAAAGTTACATTGGTGAGTGTAATTGAGGAGTAGTACTTATCATTACATGGTTCCACATCAAAAGTGAGGCGGTAAAACTGAGAATAGGAATACTCGTCGACAAGATTAAGCCCGGAGGACCATCAAAGATGGCAATTGAGGAGGTAAGACATCTTCGTAAATTCGGTCACGAAGCAAGATTAGTCGTAATTATGGAAGAAGATGCTCGAGGATACAACTATCAAGATCTGATTGAAGACATTCCGGTCGTTTTTTTGTCTAGGAGTTTTCCTACCTTGCTTAGGTGCTCATTTAAATTTCCATTCTTTTCATTCTTCTCGACATTTCATGTCACTAGCCCATTTTTTGCACCTAAGGTTCTCAAGAAATCTTTTGATGTCATTGTAAGTCATGAGACATATACGTGTTTTACCGCCTTACGAATCTTGAAAGAAAAAGGAATACCGTATGTAGCTTACATTCATGATCCAATATCATATATAATTTCAAAAGTGTATCGAAAAAGGTTCCTAAAACATGCTTTTCCACTTCTTCTTCCTGCTGGTAAACATCTTGATGAACTCATCGTTAAGAACTCAATAGTAACCATTACAAATTCCAAGAGTACTCTAGAAAAGGTTAGAAAAATTGTAAAAAGCAAGAAAATCGAAGTTGCTTACCCTGGTTGTTTCACTTCTGATTGTACTCCCGAAAAACGTGGGAATTACATTTTAGCTTTTACAAAATGGGATATTGGAAAAAATCCAAATATGTTTCTTGATATCTTGGAAAAGTTAAATAAAGATGTTAAGCTTGTGGTCGGTGGCTTTTGGGTTCAAAAAGAAATCAAGAGAAAATTCATTAGTGAAATCAATAAAAAGCGATTAACAAATCAAGTAAAAATAGTAGAAGCTTCAAATGAGAAAACTATCAGAGAATTGTATTTAAATGCCCGTGTTTTGGTTCATCCAATAGTAGAAGCTTTTGGAATGATTGGACTAGAAGCCGCGGCTCACGGCTGTCCATTCATAATACCAAAGGGATCTGGGGTTACTGAGCTTTTTACTCACGGCGCCCACGGTTTTTTTCCTGAAGAAGGGAACGTAGATGAGTATGTAAAGTATGTGGATGCGCTTATTTCAGATGAACGCTTGGCATGGAAGATGGGTTTTGAAGCGAGGAAAATAGCTGAACAATACAACTGGGAAGAACATACAAAGAAAATAGAAAGAATTATTTTAAGGAACATTTAATGAGACAGCAATCTAATACCTTAATGAGTCATTTGATAATTATTCAGAGTTCAACCAAAACTTGTCCAGCGACTATCACATATGTCTTCTTTTATGGAGATGCATGTCTTTAACTATTTTTGCTATTAGTTGGCTGCCTAGTTCTTAAGGTTTGAGTTAGAATGTTGAACTCATTATCAGCAATTTTATCCCAAGAATATTGGCTAGCTATAGTTTTCCCCTTCTCTGAAAGCTTTGCTCTAAGTTTGTCGTCAAGGAGAAGGTTTAATACGACATTTGCAAAAGTTTCCCTATCGCCATCTGGGACTTTGATCATAGCGTCTTTAAATATGTCATAGGCTGGTAAATCATATCCAACCACTGGGAGCCCGCATGCCATTGCTTCAATTACTGTTATTCCGAACCCTTCTTCATGGCTAGTAGCAACAAAGAGTTTACAAGCCTTCATGGAAGAAATTTTTTGTCTCTCAGGCAAGTAACCCTTCAGGATCATGTTTCTCGAAAGGTTGTTATTTTCTATTTTACTCTTTAACGCCTTTACGTATTTCAGGGGTCCTTCACCTACAAGCACTAGCTTTGCGTCTGTAATTTTAGAACACACTGTTTTCCATATATCAACTGAATCAAAGATGCCTTTGAGAGGAACGATCCTTCCCAAGAAGCAAGCGTCATAAGTATGGTTGCTGGGGGGTATCTTAGTTATGCATTTTGAATTTACGCCAGACTGCATAGCTTCTATCTTATGTGCTGGGACGCCTGTATCTATAACCCGATTTTTTATTGATGGGTAAGTTAGTATCATACTTGCGGATTTCTTGGCTAATTTCATGCTTAACAGGTCGTTAATCCATGCTAGCAAGCTAGGTACAAAAGGATGATATTTAGTTCTTATGCGTAAGCTTGGGTGTAGATGATGAATCCACACGAACAGCGCAGCTTTGGTTAGTCTGCTATATGCTACTGCTGGTAGAAGATCGTGCACAAAGTGTGATGTAGCAATAACAAGGTCTGCTTTAATCTTTAATTTAATCATACTGAAAATAATTGCTGTGCAGAGTGTGGTCTTTATTACTGATGCGAGAAAAGGTAAATGACGAAAGAAGCTTTCTTCATTCTTTATAATGGGGAGCGTGTAAGCTTTCACGTTGTGTAGCCCGCGATTCTTGAGAATGGTCGCGCCTCTCTTAGTTGTTATCACATGAATTTCTTCAAACGAATTATTGATGTACCAATTGGCGATACATTCGAGTGCACGGACTTCTCCACCTGACGCTCCGAAAGAGGGCGCTACAAACAACACTTTAGGTCTAAAGTTTGCGTCGTGCATTTGGTATCGCTTCCTAGGCCCTAACTTTGGGAGATGCCAAATATTGCACCGTGTTTTCTTGCAAAACTGTACAGTTTGTAGTCAATAGGGAAACCAAAGAACCTGCGTTTCCATCGAGCTTGAGCCATTCTTTCGAAAATACCAAAAAAAATCTTAAAAAATAACCTAATGAATCTATTCTTGATTCGACTACTTACCCAACCGTAGGAATCTGAATCCATGAAAAAGAAAATGTAGGTTGTTAATATCTCAACTTTTTTTGCCACATCATTCGTTATCCAAGGCGTGGTTTTTTGTTCCAATAGGAAATTGCCCCAATCTTCAAAGTTTCTAGGCGGTTTAAAACCACATTCCACGCTCTTGTAAAACAAGGTGCTTCCAGGATATGGTGTAAAAAGCGAAATTATTATCCGGTGACGTCTATCCATCGATATAAGCTTATCAATTAATTCTAAAGTATGTTCGAATTCTTCTTTGATTAGCTTTTCAGATTTGTTATAATCAGAATCCCATGGCACGCCAACAAAAAAAGAAAAAATAACCTTTATGCCATATTCATGACATTTTTTAGCTAAGTCAATCGTCTCTTTCACGGTAAGATCTTTATTAATAAAATCAAGGGTTTCTTGAAAGCCAGATTCAGCTCCAGTTAGTATAAGGCGCAATCCACTCTCCCTCATCAATTTCCACAAGTCATCTTTGAAAGACAATAGTTGTCTGCTTCTTCCGTTTGCGTTCCCCCAATTTATTTTCAGATTTCTGTTAATGAGTTCTTCACAAAATTGTTTGACTCGCTCTTTGTCTACAAAGAAATTGCTATCATGAAATGCAACAGCGTCGATCCCATAATTTTTAATTAACCACTCTACGTCGTCAGCGACTTTCTTAGCATTTAGCCCCCACCATCTCCTTTTGGATACCACTTGTTCTTCGCAAAAGCTACATCTAAAAGGACAACCATAACTTGAAACGTAATTGATAGTGCGCGAGCCATATTCTGTGCTATAAAGGCACTTCTTAACATCAATTAAGTGATAGGGTAAGGACGGAAGCCCGTTTAGGTTGTCTTCGAGGGGTCTATCAGGATTATTGATGATCTCATTATTCTCCTTATACGATATACCAAGGGTCTCATTAAGCGGCCTCCCCTCTTCTAGACAATGTATGAGCTCAGCAAAAGCTCTTTCACCTTGCCCCCTAACAATGATATCTACGTAAGGAGATTCGAGTGTTTGTTTGGTTTCCATAGAAGGGTGCCAACCACCCCAAACGATCGGGAGTTCCGGATATTTCTGCCTAACTAGTTTAGCTACGTTTAATCCATCAGTAATTTGGTAACCCGTCATACATGTTATCCCAAGGCATAAGGCATTTTCGCATTGTTTTAGCGCTTCCCTCACTGGATCTTCGTATAGGCAGTGGCTTATGATACGAATGTCATAACCTTCTTTATCCAGTATTTTAGATATGGCGAGCAAAGCTAAAGGAGCTTGCACTGAAAGGCGATACTTTGATAGCGGATTTGGATTGTAAAGCACGATTTTCTTGGTCTTGTTTACTACTCTCAATTCTCCCGTCGCCTCCAGCCTAATGGCTTGTAAGTTATTTTCACTAGCATTTTATACGTTCATTTCTTTGCTATTTGGTCCAGGATTGTATGTTATCACGAAGTAATGCGAATGGAAGGGAGTTTGGCTGGGTATTCGTAGTAGTTTCGCTAAGCGCCCTAGCCACTTCTTGTCTCGCCAAAGATAATGTAAACCTACATATTTATGGTAACCCCAGAAAACAATTCTGAGCCCACTCTTCTGGATGATATGAGACAACTTAGTCCACTTGAATCTGTTTTCAATTGGTTGGCTGTTTTTAATTAACAGCTTTGAAAGCATTTTTCTTGCTGTCGATAGAGGGAATGGAAGTTCAGCGTGTACTGTTAACAATTGTATACGCGAAATCCTTGCCATTTCAGTTAGTGCAAGCGCTGGGCTTTTGAAGTGTTCTAAGCTACCGAGGCAAATAGCTACATTAAATGCCCTATCTTTAAAAGGTAGATATTCTGCTGCCGCTTGTACTAAATAATTCGCGCCATTCTTTTTTGCATTATGCAGAGCTTGTATTGAGAAGTCCACACCTACCGTGTCCGGCGCTTTTTGTTCGATGTAGCCCTCACCACATGCGACATCTACAGATTTAACCCCTTTTATAAACGATGAAATTATGTGATATTCCTCTCCGCCTACAAAATGGCGTGCATATATACTTTCAGCCTTATGCATTTTCTCATATTGCGATAATGCTTCACGCCACATAACCCTTGTAACCCTTTCAGTGTGTTGTTACTTTCTTATCCAAATCCCACTACGTAAAGCTTAGAATAGTTTATCGTATTCCCTTAACAGTTTTGCAAGCCCTTCCATATTTAGTATTCTAGTTTAGAACATGCTCTTATAACTAAGATAAATCTCTCTAAGGCAATCGTAGCATACTACTGGCGGTCCACAAGCCATCGCTCTGGCAACGGGTAACCCGAAACCCTCTGATTTGGATTGGAAAGCCTACAAAAGAATCAAGCGTGCTTATCTGTTTTTCATATTTTTATCCTTGGGCTCCTAGCAAAGTCAAATTTGTTGGTTTCGTTTTCACTAGTGTTTGCTGAGTAGTAAGCCCATAAAGAAACCGACTCCCTCAATTACTTTCATCAATACAACACCCAGAATTTCAACTATATCTATATCCAACCGAGGAAGCATCGCCAAGAGAATCAATATTCTGAAGGGAGTCAACTGACTTGCAATTGTATCGACTTCCATTTTACCTGATAATAAATACTTCATAGGGTGCGCACCTTTACCTATGTTAAATTTCTTTAAGAATATCTTGCGTAATGTTAAATGTCCCTCGTTGTGAAAGATGCGCTTATTACTACGAGCCGATTTGAAGCCTAACCCACGTAGCTTTGCGGTTATTTCCCAATCGTCTAATCCGCCCACATCCTCACGCCAACCGCCGATCGAATAGTATACCGCTCTTCGGATAAATCTAGATGCCTGCATTCTGTCATCCCCCAGATAGCAGCTCCGTTCCGCTATTTTACATCTAGACCAAAAACCCTCCCCAAAAGAGATCTCAGGAATTATTATTGCATCCGCTCCACGAAGGCATCTTTCTACGCAATCTTCTAAAAGCCCTTCTTCTAGAACCATGTCAGCGTCCACAAAAAAGATGTAGCCGCCAGAAGCATGCTCAGCACCAATTCTCCTTTGTATAGGAGCTGTGAAGAAATCATTATTCGGAGGTCTTGGACCCCCAATAATGATTCTCGCCTTGAACATTCTTGCTGCATTCCTTGTTTCGTCTGAACTATAGTTGTCAACGATTATTATCTCCACATTTTGATAGCTCTGGGACTGTATTGATCTTAGACATGCCTCCAGAGTGGATGCTGCATTACGAGTTGGAATGATTATTGAAACCAAGGAATCGTCATACATGGATGTTTTATCCCACAAAAACGCCGATTATCAACTTCATAGAAAAGATCATGTTTCTTTCTATATTCTTTATCTTATCTTTCTTTAGACGTTCAATCAATTGTTTCTTAGTGATCAAGCTTAATCCCAAAAAGTGATAAGTTACTCTTAAACTCATTCACAGCGAGAGATACTAAAATTCACCCAAAGTCCCTTATGTGACCTATGACCCTTCGAACTCCGCGGAAACCAAACTTAAGGTCTTCAAACGACCGAATGGAAAGTAGTCTCCTAAGAACATATCTTGGAGACAAAAATAATTTATACGTCTCATCGCACAGCCGCTTGACTTCCTCAGGCGACATATCAGCACTCTTCAAAACGGGCTCAGACATATCCCAATGCTCCCACTCACCAGGCGAAAACCGCAGCCAACCATTCTCCAAAGCCGTTTCATACAACCTACTTCCGGGATAGGGCATAACAAGCGTACTCTGCAACGTGTCAGCGTAACCCTCCTCCATCAACTTCCTCGCCAACCGATAAGTTTGAAACTCCTCATCCCTAGACGCGTTTGGATAACCAAACATAATAGTGATGTGAACCTCCAATCCAGCCTCCTTCGCTTTCTTACAAGAATCAATCATCTCCTCAACCGTTACGCCCTTATTTATCTCATCTAAAAACCTCTGGCTCCCGGATTCCAACCCAAACAGAAGCATCCTAAAGCCAGCCTTTTTCATCAGTTGATAATCCTCTCTGGTCAAGGCTCCAAACCGCATGTTACAACTGAAGAAAACTTCGTTATTATATTCCTTCTCAATCATCAAACTACAGAACTTTCTCAACCAATTCCCAACAGGAAACGTCCCAGTGTCATCAAACACCTCTCGAACGCCGTATCTATCTATTAGAATTCCAACCTCTTCAACTAGGCTTTCGGGTTTTCTCACCCTAAAAATCGGAAATAATGTAGGCCAGGCACAAAATGTACATCCTCCATCCTTTCTCCACCAACAATCGCGGCCGACCATTGTATACGTGCCTGGGATCTTCTTATAGTTCCCGTTCTTCTGGCTGTAAAGCCACCATTTAGTTAAATCTCTGTCTATAAACGGTAAGGCGTTAAGGTCATGATCCAAGCGGAACGGTCCTGTACTTTTTATTTCACCATTTTCCTTGTACCAAATTCCAGCTTCAAGCGTTTTTACCCTGGCATTTAGATATTCAACCAAGTTCAGAAGGAGGAAGTCGTAGTCTCCGCCTTCAATGACGTAGTCGACTTTGCTGTTCTCCATAGATTCCCGAGGGAGTGCTGTAACGTGATCGCCGCATAAAGCTAATTTGATTTCAGGATTTGTCTGTTTGATTTGGGCGATTATTTTCCAGTGGTTTTTAACGACAGGTGTCTTCGTTTCCATAAGGATTAGATCTGGGTCTAATTGGCTTACCTGTGTTAACCATTGGTCATAACTTAATCTTTCAGCTATTCCATCGCTCCAAATGACTTCGTAGCCAGCTTTATCTAAGAGGGAGGCAGCATAGGCTGGAATGACGGGGTATATGTAAGTCTCCGCAGAAAACCATTGAAATGTCCGCTAGGAAGGGGATCTTCTTTTCCTAATGGCGGTTCTGGGCTATCTGCGGAATTTTCCCTTCCCTTGAAAAAGGTGGGTACGTAATTAGGATTCTTATCTAGATGTCACCTCCATAGTGAGTTGTTGCAACATAATTTTAGTCATTTTCTTAAGCAAATTTAATTGTCTTCCTTAGGATGTGCTGGCTGTCTTCCTACCATTAATCCTTGGATGAAACGTAGGCCGTAAACGAAATGCGTTAACATGATTCCCAGCCAAACTAAGGGAAATAGCTTTTTACCAATTTTGACAGCGTTTGCGAGGACTCCTAGAACATAGAACCCTACGATAAGCAAGTAGATATCACGGATGATTGGATAGAAAAATGAAAGAGCTGCACCAACGATTAAATAAACCACAAAAATTGATGGAAGAAAGTAGATCAGCTTTCGGGATGTTTCAGGATATGGCCAAACGAATCGACCACGCTGCCGTCCAAATCGACCTACTTGCACCAAGTGTTGCCTAAACAATGGTCTGCGATGATGATATACAATAAGATCAGGCGCGTACAAGATTTTTTTTCCTCGACTAACTATTTCGTTGCAGATCTGGCTGTCGTCTCCAGGCCAAAAATTGGGATCAAAGCCTCCGATCTCCACTAGGGCTGAGCGCCTTATAAGAAAATTGCAGGTGATCCAGTCAACGATTTCTTTGCTTGAGCCAACAGGTTTGTATCGCATACATGCGCCTCCAGAACAAGCAAGGGTAGACATTATCAAGCCACTTGCTTTTTGCATCAAATTATCAGTTGATGGGGTAATCCCAGGACCTCCAACCGCCCAGACTTGTGGATCCTCAAAATATTTCACTGACCGCTTTAACCAGTCCTTCGTTGGGTAGCTATCGCTATCTAAGTACGCTATTATCTCCCCTGCTGCTCTCTCCCATGCCATGTTTCTTTTAGTGGGTGGTTTTACGTTGCCCGTTGGAATTATTTTGACTTTGGCATTTGGGTACGTAGCAGGGTTGTCCGGCAAAATCAAAATCTCGAAATTCGAATAGTCTAACTCAAGGCAGTGTTGGATACATTCGGAGGTATAATCATCAATGAGTTTGCATGGTATAGCGATTGAAATAGTGGGAGCCATACGGTTTTCAATCTCTGGTATTGACTATTTGTAACTTCAAATAAGTACTTAGTTGCCCTCTGCACATCGAAAAGTTTTTCGCGTTCGCTGGAGGGAAGCTTTTTCATAAGTCGCGGTTTGGGTAAGTTCGCCACAGCTTATCCATGTCAGTGGGAACAGTCAGCCTTGCACGGACTTCACTCACCTCGCCCGCTCGCTTTATAACGCAGCCCATATATTTTTCGCTTGGAATTTAATTGAATTAAAACTAGGTTTTAAGCATGCCCTACAAATAGATGCAGTTAGATGCGGTTAGATGCCGTTATCTGCGAAAATGCAACTTTGTGCAACTATCAAAAAGCTAACTTATGCGAGAAGGCGGCAAAGTCGCGTGAATCTCCCTCCACCCCTCACTTAATTGAGTTTGCTGTACCTAACCCCGTTTTAAGCGTGTTTTGGGCTTAAAGGAAAGAAGAAGAGAGCTACAGAAGTGTGAAATTCACATGAACATTCATGTGAATAAGTGAACGTTCACTCAGGCTTTTTTCGAAAATGATGGAAGAGTAGGGCTGTTAAAGGCCTGCGAACGTTCAATTGAACATATTTTTCCCACCGTCAAGTCTCCTAAGTAGTCGTTCTTTTAAGATACATCTTTATTCCATCAACCACAAACCCAGCGTTATCAATTATCCTTCTAGCTTTCTCTCGAGTATAATACTCCATAGGAGTCAACCACCTACCAGCAACCTTAAGGGGATAACGTGCGTATACAACTTCTCTCTGAATCTCAATTCCTTTGTCAATCAATTGCACATACTTCTCTTCCCTTAGCAATTCTGGCTTCACTCTCCTGAGGACCGCAGCCAGACCGCTGATTGCCCTGTGATTTTTTGCTTCATTGCCTCCAAGCTCAAGAATCATAGCGTTCCCAGCACTTTCAACAGCCATTGAAGCATGAAAAACGGCGGAATCATACTCCCCGGCATCGAAACGCTTTTCCGCCCTAGCAAGGTTCACTTCAGAAACTCTTAACAACACTTCTACTTTACTTTCAACCATATCCTTGCTTCCTCTAAGTAATCATGGCTACGCTTGATTTCCTCAACTCTATTATGCAAGATCCTAGCAAACTCACCTGTTTTATCAACCAAAACCTCACAGCCTTCGGCAAGCCCATAAATGATGCCGCCCTCATCCGAGTAAACATTATCCAAAAAATCTTCCTCCGCCAAGATTAATGGCTCAATCGTTAAATGATACTCTGATTCCAACTTCGAAATTTTCGATACGACCTCCGTTTTCACCTTATCGCTCGACTCGCTCACAACAATTATCATGTCTAAATCACTAAATTCATGAGCATTTTTCTGGGCCACGCCGCCGAAAAGGATAATCGCCCTAACAAAATGCAGCTTTGCAAGCTTCCACGCCACCTTTTTGGCTTGGGTGCTCATATACAAACTTAATTCATAAGCCGAAATCGCCAACTCCCCGCCTAGGCCATACCACTTGCCATTCTTCTCCACAACTCCTCCACTTTCCAACTCTCTAAGCTTGATCGTCAACCACCTATCACTCAACCCAGTTTCCAACTTCAACTCGCTATAAGTATGTTTCCCATGCTTCAAGGTCAACACAATTCTACCCTCAGGGCTTAAAGAAACTAACTCCAATCTGTTAACCTCCTCTGAACAACAAGCGATGCCACGAAATAAAAACTTTACTAAGTAAAGCAAAATATGCCGAACGCCCAGACATCATAAATCCTTCACCCACATGAAGGATGCAACCAAAGCAAATCTAAACGCCCTAAAACGCAACAACACAGATTACCAAGCCATAATCTCACATGCGATTGAGATCGCCACCCTCGCCATTAACATGATCCAAACAGCAACAGAATATGCACGAGACTACGACATCCTACCTTACGACGACATACACGGCGCATCGGCTATGGACCAAGAAACCACACAGATAATATCCGGTGACA
>Ga0315309_1000353_pt1 | contig 27819 bp, 24 predicted proteins | sample TDP4_MG_FD_203080 | JGI IMG/M metagenome (GOLD analysis project Ga0315309, IMG submission 203080) | Freshwater sediment microbial communities from Lake Towuti, South Sulawesi, Indonesia - TDP4 | ecosystem: Environmental > Aquatic > Freshwater > Lake > Sediment | place: Indonesia: South Sulawesi...
AGCGCCAGGATCGCACCAGTGGCAGCAAAGGGAATGGGAAACATGATGGTCAGGGGATGGATGAGCGACTCATATAGCGATGCCAGGACCATATAAATGAGGAGAAATGACATGACGATAACGATGCTGAGTGATTCAAATGCATCCTGCATGTCCTTGTATTGACCCCCGATCTCGAAAAGATACCCCTCAGGCATGGGAAATCTCTTGAGCACGGCATCAATATCATCCGTGACCTTTGACAAAGACCTACCAATTGCGCTTGCAGATACAATGGCCACACGCCTGGAGTTCTCCCGCGTAATAATGGCTGGCGACTCGGAATAGGATATCTTTGCAATGTCCCTTACAGGGACCGGCACGCCCGTCGGCGAAAAGACAGGGATGTTCCCGAGATCATCCAGGCTTGCCCTGTCCTCGGGCCTGAAGCGAACCCTGATGTCCATCTCTTCACCCCTCTCCCTGTAACGGGATGCAACATCTCCATCAACTGCGGCCTCCACCACCATCCCAGCCATGCCGCTGGAAAGCCCATAGAGGGAGGATCTGAGGCGGTTGAACTTATAGACCACCTCTGGGTTGCCCTCGGAGAGGCTGGACTGGGCATTTGCAACGCCCGGGACATTGCTGATCAGCTTCAGGACCCTGTCGGAGAGAACCTTAAGGGTATCCAGATCGTCTCCAAAGATCCTGATCTCAATAGGCTTCTTGCTTCCCGAAATGTCCCTGCCTGCCTTCTCAAACGATATTGTGGCTGAGGGGTTTATCCGCTTGACCTCGTCCATGGTCCCGAAGAGCTTGCCATCAGGAGTGACCCTTTCTCTTCCCTTTTTCATTTTAACCATCATCATGATTTTATGAGGGCCCTGTGTCTCCCCTGAAAATGCTGCGTTCTCCCCTGAAAACTCATCCTCCCCTGCGATTCCGATGATAGTATCGAGGTCTTTAAACTTTAAGAACTTATCCTGGAGGCCGGCGAGTATTCCCCCTGTAGTTTTGAGGGGTGTGCCTGGAGGCAGGGAGATCCGCGATTCATACATTCCTGCTACCATCTCCGGAACGAACTCCTTCCCGATAATGACAAACAATATGCCCGTAACCACCAGCATGGCCGCGCACACCAAAGCAACAAGCTTCTTTTTGCCAAGGCACCACTCAAGGAGCTTTACATATGATGCCTGGAACCGCGAGAACCACCATTCTCTTTTGCCCTCATCGGCCATCCCCGGCTTTGTCCCCTTTGTCCCCCTTATCCTTGAGGAGAGCATTGGGATAACGGTGAATGACACGAGGAGGGAAGCCATCAAGCTCCAGAAGAATGTGAGGCCAAAGGGCTTGAAGAGCTGGCCCGTGATGCCGCTTGTAAAGGCCAGGGGGAGGAAGACGATCACCGTGGCAAGTGTTGCGCCCCAGACGGCAGTTATCACCTCTTTTGTTCCGTCAATGGCAGCGGTCCCGGGCGTGGACCCCAAACCCCGGTGCCTCTCAATGTTGTCTATAACGACTACTGAATCGTCCACCAGCTTCCCTATGGCAATAATAAGCCCTCCAAGGGTCATGATATTGATCGTAAGGTCTGAGAAATACATGATGACAAATGTCGCGAGAAGAGAGAGTGGAATTGAGAGGGTAACGATGACCGTGGGGCGCACGGCCCTGAGGAATACCCACATGATAACTACGACGAGGAAGGCACCCTCAAGGGCGCTGTTCCTCAGGGCACCAAGCGAGTCCCTAACGATGTCAGCCATGTCAAAGGCAACTCTTACATTCACGCCGGTCGGGAGCTGTCGCTGGATCTCAGGCATAACCTTCCTGACCCGGTCGCTGACCCTGACAACATTGGCATCGCTCTGCTTTGTCACCAGGACAGCAACGCCCTGTTTGCCATTGGTCAATGCAAAGCCCTTGGGGTCTGCATACCCATCTATTACCCTGGCAATATCCCTGAGATAGATCGGGCTTCCATTGTGGAAACCGATAACGGTCCCCTCAAGGTCTTCCATGCTCTTGTATTCACCCAGGCCTCTAAGTGAATACTCCACCCCTCCCTCAAGGAGCTTTCCCCCGCTTACATCCAGGTTCTCAAGGCGGATCATCTGGATCACCTGCTGCATCGGGATCTTATAGGCGAGGAGGCGGGACTTCTGCACATCTACCCGGATCTCCCTCTTCTTCCCGCCGATGACAATTGTAGAGGCAACCCCGTCTACCCTTTCAAGTCGTGGTGCAACCATGTCCTTGCCAAGTTTCAGGAGCTCGCCCAGGTCCCTCTCTCCTTCCAGGCTGAAGAACACCACTGGCATCTGCGATATGTCAATCTTTATGATGATTGGCTCCTTGACCCCCTCTGGAAGGAACCGCTTTACATAGGCGATCTTTTCACGGACATCGGCAGTGGCAGCATCCAGGTCCTTTCCCCATTGAAACTCGGCCATGAGGATCGCTGTTCCTTGCTGTGCATATGCCTTAACCCTCTTCAGGTCAGCCGCTGTCTTGATGGCGCCCTCCAATGTCCTGATGACAGCGTCTTCAACCTGCCTGGGGCCTGCCCCTTCGTATTCAACAATAACGGCTATGTTGGGAAAGTTGAGTTTGGGCATGAGGTCGGTATTGATGAATGTAAGGCTCACACCCCCGAGCACAAGGAGGATCCCTATGCCCATCATCACTGTAACGGGCCGGCGGACTGAAAGCTCAGATATATTCACGGCGATCCCGCGTCCTTAACTGTCTCGGGCGATACCCTCTGCCCGTCCTGGAGGAGCGACTGCTCTCTAACTACCAAAAGGTCTCCCTCCTTGATACCAGATAGGGCCTCCACCCTCTCAAGATCGTCAAAACCAAGGGTAACCTCCTTAAGGGACACCCTATCTCCTTCCACAACAAACGCAATGTCCTTCCCGCTCTTATGAAGCACCGCTTCCTTTGGAAGGACGATGGCAGAGGACTTCTTGCCGGTAATGATATCAATCCGTGCATACATTCCGGGCCTAAGCTCGCCCCGCGGATTGGGAACCTCTATTTCAATATTGGCAGTATGTGTAAGGGGATCCAGGACAGGTGAAACAAGCTTCACCCTTCCGGGAAATGCCTTGCCGGGATGCGCTTCAACATAGATATATGCTTCCTGCCCCTCCTTTATCCTTCCAAGGTCTGCCTCTATCACGCCTGCATTTGCCTTGATAACAGATGAATTGAAAACCTGGGCAATGGGTATGCTCGGGGCCACTGCTGCTCCAGGTGATAGGAAAAGCCTTGCCACGACCCCGACCATCGTGCTCTTGACAGGGGACTCCTTGAACCTCACGCCGACCTCGTCCCTGTTGACCAGGGCGATCACATCGTCTACCTTCACCTTGTCCCCTTCCCTGACAACATTCTTTATGAGCTTTCCCGGAACCCGTGAGAAAATTATTACCTCGTCCTTTGGAAGGAGCGGACCGAATAAGGACACCCTGTCCTTGATCTCGGATAAGGTCACAACCGTGACCGGAACCGGGAATGCTTCCATTGCCTCCTGGGTCCTGGCTGAGCTTTTCCCTCCTTTGCACCCAAGTGTGAGGATCAACATTGCTATTATCATTGTCCCCCTCACCTTATTCCTCTCCCACAAGGGGGAGAGGAGATGGATAGGATTCCCCTTTCCCCATCTTGTGAAGAGGAAATGGAACAGTTTTCCCTCGCCCCATTTTGGGGAGAGGGCAGGGTGAGGGGTAATACTTTGAATTCTTTTCATTGGGACAGCTCCTTTGGCAATCTCCCCACTGCCCTGTCAAGTTCTGCCCTGCCCGAAAGGCAGTCGTGGACAGCCTGAACATATCCAAGACGAGCCCGCCTCAGTGCTGCCTGGGCATCAAGGACCTCCAGATTTGTTGCATGACCTTCGTTATACCTGGCACTGGCAGCAACAAGGTTTTTCTCCGCTGCCTTAAGATTTATTGCCTCTGCCTCCATTGCCTGCTTGCTTGCCTGGATATTCTCATATGCAGATTGGACCTCCAGCCTGACTGCTCCTTCAAGCTCGCCAAGGGCCAGCCCGGTCTTTTCCTCCAGGGCACGTGCCTCCTGGAATTTCCCAACTGATGCAAGCCCGTCAAAGATTGGATATGAGGCCGCAACTCCAACCGTGTAGCCCTTGATCCATATCTTGTCCAGGGGCGGGAAATAGCTTCCCTTGCTTGTATCGTAATTGGCAAAGAGGGCAACGCTGGGAAGGAATGCGCCCCGCGCAATCTTCCTGTTCAACCCGGTCATTGTATATCTCTCCCTCAAGGCCTTCAGGTCAGGCCTGTTCTCCCTTGCTTCAACCAGCTCCCTGTCAAGGGAAATATCCTCGTGATCATACTGAAGAGCTCCATCTACCTCGATCTCTGTGCCCTTGGGATAATCCAGGAGGAACACAAGGGAGGCCTGGGCAATGGAAAGAGCGCTGCGTGCGCGTATGAGCACAGGATCAAGGGACGCCACCTCCCCTTCTGCCCTGAGCAGATCCAGGTTTGAGACAATGCCCTGGGCATAAAGCGCCCTGACCATTTCCAAATGCTCCCTGGCAAGGCGCTGCGAGATCTCCGTGACCCTCACGAACTCCTTTGCAAGAAGGATGCCGTAGAATGCCTTCTTCACCCTGGCTGCAACTTCAACATTGGTCCCCTGTGCCTCTGACTCGGCAGCATTGAGGTTGGCTCGCGCCCCTTTCCTTGCGTAAAGCAGCCTCCCTCCGGCAAATATGGGCATTTGGAGCGATATCCCTGCGCTGTATATGTCTCCTTCCCTGTTGGTCCCGATCTCAAATTCCTGCATAGGGACTCCATACGAGGTCGCATTGCCTGTGGTCATATCCACAACCGGCAAATAATAAATATCCCCTCCAACAAGCTCGGGAAGAAGGCTTGAGCGGGCATAGCTCCCTTTAAGGGTGATCTGGGGGAGGCTTGCTCCGAGGACCTGCCTTGCCTGTGCGCGGGACTCGTCTATGCTGAGAGCAGACCGCCTTGCCGTGAGGTTCCTCTGTATGGCAAGGTTCAAAGCCCCTTGAAGATCGATGCTCAAGACCCCTTCAGCTGCAATCAGGAGGGCAAGTATATAGCTATGCAAGGATACCATTGAATATCACCTCAAGGATGGAGTCTTTCCATGAGAGGAGGTCAGAATCCGGCTCAAAGATGCTCCAGTGCTGGACAGCCATATAGATGATCCCCATCACTGCATGGGTCGCAGCCATATGTTTTACCGGACGGAATATCCCTGCCTTAATGCCATCGGATACGATCCCCTCAAAAAAGTTAACATGCTCGGCAATCTTTTCTCTCAACTCGCCTCCCAATCGCCCGCCGATAGTCTCTTCAAACAACGGGGCCTCAACGGTAAAAATACGATGAAGCTCCCTATTGTCATAGAAAAACTTTAGCTGGGTGGTGACACATGCCTCTATCTTTCCTTTTGGATTTAAGGCCCTGTCCGCTGCGGCCTTCGTGCTCTCAACCAAACCTCCGATTTTCTCTGCAATGAATCGGATGAAAAGCTCATCCTTGTTCTTGAAAAATTTATATATGGTCCCTATACCGAACTCCGCCTCTGCTGCAACATCTGCAATGGTGGCGGAGTGGAAGCCCTTTCGTGCAAATACCCTCTCAGCCGCATCCAGGATGTCCTTGCGGTGCCTTATTTCGTCCCTCTCCTTGCGGGAAAGCTTGGGAACATTTGTTCTAATTTTGAGCATAAATTCTAATTCTGAACTATTATTACCAATTACGAAAATCTTGTCAAGTAGGGCAAGGGGGGTTCAAGACCATGCGGTTGATGATCTCCTGCTTCTGCTCAGGCAATAGGTCGTCAAAATAAGCCGAGTAACCAGACACGCGCACAAGGAGGCCTGGGTAGCGGCCGGGATGATCCCGCGCCTCAATTAGCATTTTTGGATCGAGCACATTGACCTGCATCTGCATACACCCGGCTGCAAACCCGCCGTCAATTAGCCCCTGGAGCCTGCGTGCCCCATCTGCCTTAGCAACGACCCAGGGATCAAGCTGCAGATTGAAATTGGAGCCATTAAGGGCAAGGTGGAGTGGAAGAGCCGCTGCCGAGACGAGCGCTGCGGTTGGGCCCTTGCGATCCATTCCGTTTTCGGGCGATATGCCGGATGAGAAGGGCTCCCCTGCAAGCCTGCCGCTGGGCAGGGCGCCGACGACCTTGCCAAAGGCAACATGTGCGGTCACGGAGTAAAACCCTGCTGCATAGTCGCCGCCCCGAAAGTTCTTCTTCCCGGCGAGACATGCCCCGAAGATCTGCATTACCCGTCCTACATATTCATCAGGCAGCGGATGGCCGTTGCCGTATTTTGGGGCGTTCCTCAACCTTGAGCGCAGTGCTTCCTGATCGCGGAACCCGTTCTTGCACGCCCGGACCACCTCTGAGATCGTTGCCTTCCCTTCCTTAAACACGACCCAATCAATTGCTGCAAGGCTGTCGCCAACATCTACAATCCCGACCCCCTGGATCCCGCTTCCGTTGTATGTTGCACCGCCGCACGAGGCATCGCGGCCATTTGCAATGCAGCCCCTGAGGAGCATGGATGTCAAAGGTGTCGGGTGCCATTGTGCATTGGCCTCCTCAACTTGACTGGCGTCTTTAAGCATCCGGGACACACCGAACCCTATCTGGATCCGGAGAAGTCCAACGAGGTCCTCCATGCTCTGGCACTCCTCAGCCGGTGGCGTTGCAGCGCCGGTCCGCCGCCAGCGGCCGAACTGCCTTCCGCGGTTCAAGGCAAGCTCGAGCAATATGGGAAGATTCAAGAGGACAGCGTCCGTGGACATGTAGCTCATGCCCGAAGCAACCGGCTCAACGCATCCCACATTGGCATAATCCAAAGCGTCCTCCCTGGATATTCCGCGCGACACGAGAAGCGGGACAATTACCTCATCGTTGTAGATAGCCGGCGAGACCGATCCGCGCGAAAGCGCAGATGAAATCTTCTGGCGATAGGCCTGGGGGCTGCTGCGGTGAATACGCGCATGGTAATTGGGCTGCCTGGTGCGAAGCTGATCCATTAAATCAATGAAAAGATATGTAAGTTCGTTTGTAGCGTCCGCTCCCTTGCGATCCGTGCCGCCGACCACCATCACCTGCCCATTGAACAGGCCGCCGTGGAATTGCGAAACGCGCATAGAAAATACAGGAAGGATCTCGCAGAGCTTAACTGCAAAGCAGCCAAGCAGCTCATATGCCCGCTCGCGGTCAAGTTTCCCATCGGCAACATCCCGCTCGTAGAACGGGAATAGGACCTGGTCAAGCCTGCCCGGGCTGACAGAGTTGTCCAGAGACTCCAGATTTAGTGCGATCTGGGCAAAGACGATGGACTGGAGCGCCTCCCTCAATGTCCGCGCAGGAAGGCGGGGAACGCGGCCGCAGGCCTCGGCGATCTCCTCGAGCTCTTCCCGCCTTGCCGGATCGGATTCCTCTTTTGACAGTTTCAGGGCCTCCTGCCTGTAGCGTTCGGCAAATGTTTCAAGGCCGCCGCAAACAGTTCCAATCGCCTCCAGAAAAATTGCTGCATCCGAGCCTTTTCGTTCCTTTGCCAATCTGTCAGACGCCTCTTCGCGGAACCCGGATGTTCCCCGCTCGACCAGGCCCTTGTAGTCAGGGACAAAATGGGATATTCCTCCGATTTCATTCAAGAGATAGTATTTGATGGCTATCTGGTTTGCCGCGAACCTTATGCGCTGAAGCATTGGCATTCCCTTCACTGCCATGATCCGGTTGAACCAGAACGGCAAGACCTCGCGAAGGAGCCTTGAACGGTCCTCTTTGGACACAACAAAAGAATTTACTGGACGGCGATCGAATCGGAAAAGATCCTCCATCATGGCAATCCCATGAAGCTCAGGATAAAGCCCTCCGCCTACACGATGTGAGGTGAAGTTGCCAACGAGCAGTTCCCTCGGATAAATGCGAATAGTTTTGTTTGCAAGGATGAAGCAAAGGGCCCCTGCCTTCTTGATGATCATGGGCTTCTGTCTTCCGGCCTCCTTTCGGAAATAGCGGGTAACAAGCAAAGCACGCTCTGCGCATAGCGCGGGAGAGAAGCTGCGCACCTCTTCATGGAGCGATTGCACCCGCCTGCTCAATTTTATTGTCTTAATCAAGTTATCACCTCAAGGCCTTCCGCACGGAGACTTACTTTTGCACTGTTTAGAAGCCCGGGATCCCAGCCCTTATTATGAATCGGAAGTGGTTGGATCGGAAATCCCAATCGTGGGAGCTTTGCCTCGCCCATGGCGTGGTATGGAAGCAGATGGATCTTCTTTACACCCCTCTCCTTGAGGAATGCAGCGACATCTTGAAGATTTACATCTGTGTCCGTGTAGCCTGGCACCACCGGCATCCTGAACTCAACAGGAGCAGCCGCTTCTATCAGCAATTTAGCGTTTGACAGGATTGCCTCGTTTTCAGCCCCGATGATCGCACGGTGCTGCCCCGGATTAATCACCTTGAGATCAAACTGGATGAGATTAAAAAGAGGGATAAGGGGCTTGAACTGCTCCCATTGGAACGCGCCGCATGTCTGGAGCACAACGCCAATCCCCTCGTCTTTACATCGGCGGGCAAATGCAGCTATAAAATCCTTCTGGAACATTGGCTCCCCGCCGGACATGGTGACCCCTCCGCCCGATGCCTTGTAGAACAACCTGTCGCTCAGGACTTCCTGAACAAGCTCGTCTATCGAGACAATCCTGCCGACCTTCTGCAAGGCGCCGAACGGGCAGGCTGGAACGCACAGCCCGCAGGCGTCGCATAGATTCCGGATGATCCGCTCCCCGTCCCTCTGAAGGGCGCCGCATGGGCAGGCCTGGAAGCAAGAGCCCGAACCATGGCAGCGGTCTGCATAAAAGGCCATCTCAGGATTGGGGCGAAGCGATTCCGGGTTCTGGCACCAGGGGCACCTGAGCGGGCACCCCTTGAAGAAAACAGTGGTCCTTATCCCGGGCCCGTCATGGACCGAGAACCTCTGTACATCAAACACAATCCCTTTAAGCTGCTCTCTTCTCACAAGCTCTTCTTCTTGCAGTATATATCAATGGACGCATCCATTCAGCATGGCGGCATAGGCTTGAAAGGGTGAACGCATGGGGTTAATCTTACAGCGATGGACCTGAAGAAACTCTTTTGGGTGTCGCTCCTCTATTTTGCAGAGGGATTTCCATTGGGCCTTGTCCTAAATTCCATCCCGGTCTTCCTCCGGACCTCTGGCGTTGGCCTGAAGGAGATAGGGCTTCTGAGCCTCGTGAGCCTTGCATGGAGCTTAAAGTTCCTATGGGCGCCTGCTGTGGACGCTGTCGGGAGCAAGCGGCAGTGGTTTGCATCGTGCCAGCTCCTCCTCGTGATTGCCATCGCTTCATTCCCTTTGGTCACTCCCGGTAACATAGGTCTCCTCCTCGGCGCGCTTGTCATTTCCATTGCAATCTTCTCTGCGACCCAGGACATCGCAATTGACGCATATACAATCCAGCTCCTGAACGAGAAGGAGCTGGGCATTGCCAATGGAGTGCGCGTTACAACATACCGGATCGCCCTGATCTGTGCGAGTGGGGTCTTCATGGCAACTGCCGGTTGGCTTGGCTGGTCTCCAACATTTCTCCTTGGCTCAGGTTTATTTGCCTTCCTGGCAATTATTTCAAGAAAGGCTCCCTTATCGCCCCTTGCGGGCAAAGCAACTGGTAGCGTGTCTTCAAAGGACAGCGCAGCGTTTCACTATGTCGTGGAGCCCTTTAGACAATTCCTGCAAAGGCCGGGATTCATCGTCGTGGCACTTTTTGTGCTCCTCTTCAAACTCGGGGACATGTCCATGGGGCCGATGATCTATCCCTTCTGGGTTGACCGCGGATTTACCTTATTTGAGATCGGTGCAGTGCCGGGGACTATCGGTGTGATCTCCACGATCCTGGGCGCCCTTCTCGGCGGATTTCTTACAAGCAGGTGGGGGATATTCAAAGGTCTCTGGATCCTCGGGCTTTTCCAGGCTGCCTCCAACCTTGTCTATGCAGGCGCCGCGGCCCTGCCTCCAAATAAGGCCCTGATGATCGCTGCATCAATAACCGAGTCATTTACCGGCGGTCTTGGCACCGCGCCCTTTCTTGCCTTCCTTATGCGGATATGCAGCAAATCACATGCAGCAACCCAGTATGCCCTGCTGAGCGCCCTGTTCGGCCTTGCCCGCTCTGCCTCAGGAGCTTTTTCCGGATGGGGGGTGGAGGGCCTGGGCTACGCCGGTTACTTCACCCTTACCTTTTTCCTGGCCTTCCCGGCCTATGCCCTGCTCCCCTGGGTGAAGCGATGGCTCACTTCTTCCCCTGGATCTCTCTCTCCATCCTCTGGAAGCGGCGCCTGAGCTGGTCCAGCGCCTCATCGTGGGTGATGATATATAGCTGGTTCTTTTTTATTGCTGAGATGACCTGTGAAGCCACTTCTTCTGCTGTTATGACCCTGCCGAGGAAGCCCACAGAAACCTGGACATGCTCAACGCCGGGATCCTTCAATTGCTCCGGACGGCTCCTCTCGCTCTCAGTGATCCTCGTATCCACGCTCATGGGGCAAAGCACAGAGACCCCGATATTGTAGGGCTTGAGGTCCTTCCTGAGCGTCTCGGTCAATCCCACCACCGCATATTTGGTTGCGGTATAAACTCCGAGCCACTGGGTTGCCACAAGTCCGGCCATAGAGGCAGTATTTACAATGTGTCCGCCCTTGCCCTCTGCGATCATGCTCGGGACAAAGGCCATGATCCCGTGGATCACGCCCCAGAGGTTCACTCCCATGACCCACTGCCAGTCCCTGTATGTGGCTTTTTCAAGGCTGCCGACAAGTGAGACGCCCGCATTGTTGCATACAATACTGATTGGACCGAATGAGCTCCAGGCGCGCTCTGCCAGGTTCTGGACCTCAGTCAAAGAAGAGACATCGGTCTTGATAGAAATGGCCTCCCCTCCTGCCTTCCTTATGTCCCCAACAGTTACAGCCATACCCTTCTCGTCAAGATCAGCAACCACAACCCTGGCACCCTCTCTGGACAGGGCAAGAGAAATTGCCCGGCCGATCCCAGAGGCGCCCCCTGTCACTACTGCTGCGCAGCCCTTGATATTATCCATGCTGGGTAATCTAAAAAGTCCATGCCCCTATGTCAAGCCATTGGCCATGTGGGGATATAATTCTTAAGAGGGTATCAAACCAATAAATATTCTAAATCTATTTTGTCAATCTTCCTTTTGGCGGCTTTTTTATTCTTTATCAGCTCTTTCTTGCCGATGAAATACACTTTTTGTCTGCCATAAGTGCTTGATGCCTTGTTTCGCCACACCTCCTTAAATGTGCAGCCATCAATAGAGGTGACAATATCTACCCGGATTGGGTCGTATCCCAATTGAATAATCCTGCCTTTTTGCGCGAAGTCTGATTCCCTTAATCCCATCCTCTTAAAACCAAACTCATTCAATGATTTGATAATTTTTCGGGCGTTTTCAGGTGTTGGGTCTATAAACAGGTCTAAGTCTTTTGTATATCGTGGTCTGGAGTAATAGGCGACTGCATAGGCGCCGACAATACAATATCTTGCTTTATATTTGTGGAATAACCTTAATAACTCTTCGTAATCTTTTTCGATTCTCACCTGTGACCGAACCTTTAATTTTAAGGTATTCCTCTCTTAAGAATTGCATCGTCTCCAACCTTTCCCGCGGAGACATCCTCTGGTAATACTCCCTGTCAAATTGCTCTGCTTTAATAAATGAATCTGCGATGTTTGCCCAGGCTTTTTCCCTCATCGTATCTATCAATATTATTTTAACTTTTCCCACTCAAGGGGGTCAACGAAAATCCCCTCTTTATACAAGGGATGTTAATAAGAATATTTATAACCCTGTGGATTTCCTGTTTATAACCCTGTGGACAACAAGTTCATCATTTGGCCCTTCCTTAAATATTGTAAAGATTTAATGATACATGCTAAAAAGGGAGAGGGCCATGATCGGGAATAAAAAACACTGGCTTTCGGCTTTATCATGCATAGCGCTGCTCTCAATATGCCTGTCAGTATTTGGCTCAGAGCCACTGATAGACAAGAATACCGGCTTGCCAATCGTCCCCAATGTCCTCAACTACCTGGATGACCTTTTCCGCTCCACAAGCTCCATTTCCGTGATCAGGCTGGTTGTCACAAAGCCCAGGGCAACGAGGACACTCGAGATGAAGGCGTGGACAAGGGGCACAGAGGAGGCGCTCATTGTAATAGAAAAGCCGGCACGCGATGCCGGCACTGCCACACTCAAGGTGGGCGACAACCTGTGGAACTATCTTCCCAAGATTTCCCGCACAATCCGGATTCCTCCATCAATGATGCTCAGCTCATGGATGGGAAGCGACTTTACCAACGACGACCTCGTCCGCGAATCGTCTCTCCTGAAGGACTTCACAGCGACGCTCAAGGGACGATCAAAAGATCCTGACGGCTGGATCATAGAGCTAAGGGCAAAGGAGGGCCTTGTAGGCCTCTGGGAAAAGATTGACTACACCCTGACCCCCGATGCAACGCTACCGCTAAAGGCGAAATACTACGACCGCAAGGGCAGGCTCGCCCGGACATTGGACTTCAAGGATGTCAAGGTGTTTGACGGCCGAAGGATCCCTTCACACATGGTGCTCACGCCCGAAGACAAGAAGGGACAAAGAACCGAGATGATCTATGTTTCAATTGACTTTGAAGCAGATGTGCCAGAGAGCACCTTCAGCCTCTCCCAATTGGAGAAGGCGCGGTAGCAGTGAGATTAAGCACCCTTAGCATTGCCTGGCGCAATCTGGGACGTAACCGGAGGCGCACGGCCCTTGCCCTTACAGCCATTGCCCTTGGCCAGATCGTCGTCATAGCAATAAACGGAATGATGGCAGGCATGTTCGACAGCATGCTTAAGACCATCACAGGGCCATTGATAGGCCATGTCCAGATCCACCACAAAGACTGGAGGGAGGATCGCGCCGTTGACCTCTACATAGACAAGCTCTCCGAGGTCAAGACTGCTATCGAGTCCTTGCCCGGGGTAAAGAGTATATCTCCGCGCCTTTTCACAGCAGTCCTCGCAGCGCCTGGAGAGCAGACAGAAAAGCCTGCAGATGCAGAGGCAGCCTTTGTTGTTGGCGTAGATGTGGCTGTTGAATCGCATGATGACGGGCTCCTTGGAACCCTTTCTCCCGGTGAGCTGCCCGGAGGCCGCAATGTCGTCATGGGCAAGGTCCTGGCACGCAGGCTCGGCGTAACGCCCGGCCGTCTCATCGCAGTGATCGGCCAGGACGCAGACGAGTTCCCGGTGAGCGACCTGTTCACTGTGAGTGCAGTCATCAAAAGCTCGGTTGATGTCGTGGAGCGCGGCATTGTCATGTCGCTTCCGGGTGCACAGGCGTTTTTCAATCTGCCGGACAAGTGCCATGAGATCGTGGTTCGGGGTTCTGACTACAGGATGTCCGCATCCCTTGCCGAAGCAGTGAGAAAGATCCCCTCCCTGTCCGAAGCCGAGGTTCTGACCTGGGAGAAGGCAGCACCGGAGCTTGCCAGCATGATTAACATCAAGGTTTATTTTGACCTCATCTTTGTCGGGATCCTTTTCCTCGCTGCCGCTGCAGGCATTGCCAACACAATGATGATGTCTACCTTTGAGAGGACCCGCGAGATCGGGATGCTCCTTGCCCTGGGAAGCGGGCCAGGCCGACTTGTCCGGATGATCGTGCTTGAGGCCGTGGTCCTGGGCCTGGTGGGAGTTGCAATCGGTTCTGTGCTGGGCACAGCCGTTGTCCTCATCACCTCACAGACCGGCATCAACTACGGCGTATTTGCCGGTATGGGAGCAGGCGAGACTCTGGACTTCTCCTACAAGGGGCTTAACATCTCTTTCCTCATCTATTCCAAGTTTGAGTTTCGCCACATTATATACGGACTTGTGGCTGTCACCCTCACATCAGTCCTCACATCCCTGTGGCCCGCTGTTTCAGCCGCAAGGCTTGAGCCAGCAGAGGCAATGCGAAAATGATCGGGATGATCTCTACAAGATACGCCTTCAGGAGCCTGTTCAGGAGGCCGAGGAGGACTGCGATCTCCGTCATCGGCGTGGGCATCGGCTGCGCCCTCGGCATGATCGCAATCGGCTATTTCGGCGGCGAGACAGAGCTCTCGATCCGCGCGGTCTCGGAGAGCGGTGCAGGCCACCTGAAGGTGGTGCCTGCCGGCTGGCTTGCAACCAAGGAGAACTCTCTCAGGCTCACGGACTGGCAGGCTGCGCTGGCCGCTGTGAAGGCAACCCCGGGTGTGAAGCTTACAGCAATGCGCGCCCGGGCAAACGGGCTCCTGGCCTTTGGGAACCGAACCGTAGGGGTCGAGGTCGTTGGCGTGGAGCCGGAAGCCGAGGAGACATCCAACCGAATCATAAAGAGGAGCAAGCTCCAGGGACGGTATCTGCGGACAGGCGACTCCAACGCCGTTGTCATCGGACGGGAGCTGGCCAGGAGGCTGGATGTGGAGCTTGATGATGACCTCCTCGTCACAATGTCAGGCAGCGGTGACATACGAAGTGCCATGCTCAGGATTGTGGGGCTACTTGAAACAGGCAGCCGCGATATTGACTCCCTAATCTGCCAGGTGACCCTCAGCGATCTCGCCTCCATCACAGGCTACGAGGGCCCGGCCGAGATCGCAATCCTCATTGATGACTACAGGCTCATTGACCAGATGCAAAAGACCCTGTCCCCACGGCTGCCGCAGGGCAACGCTGTGATCACATGGATGGAGGTCTCACCTGACATGGCAGCCAATGTAAAGGGCGACGGCGCCTTCTTCAGGTTCATGAACCTGATCGTAATAATCGTGGTCATGCTCGGCATTATGAGCGCCCAGCTTACAGCGGTCCTTGAGCGCCGACGGGAGCTCGGCGTCCTCACTGCCCTGGGAATGAAGCCCGGAAGGGTCGTGAGCCTCATACTGCTTGAAGGCCTATTCACGGGCCTGGCAGGTGCGGTCGCTGCCTTGCTCCTTGGAAGCCCTGTGCTCTATATCCTCGCCACAAAAGGTATTAACTTCGGCACCCTGTTAGGCGGGGACCTGGCCGTAGGCAATGCCCTCTTTGATCCATATCTCTACGGAGACTTCGGCATCTGGATTGTCTGGTATGCCCTTAGCGTCTCTGTGGCGGCCACAGTTCTCTCCGCCATCTACCCGGCCTGGTTTGCTGTGAAGACAGACCCGGCCGCAGCCATAAGGACGGTGTAACATGGAAAACAAAACTCTTGTATCGGCAAAAGATGTAAAAAAAACCTACATGACAGGGAATGTGGAGGCACCCGCTCTTCGCGGCGTCTTCCTGGACATCAATGAGGGGGACTTCCTTGCACTGGTGGGTCCTTCAGGGAGCGGAAAGACCACGCTCCTAAACCTGATCGGCGCCCTGGACTCTGTCACGGCCGGCGAGCTCATTGTTCTCGGACACGATGTTTCCGGCCTGAGCCGCCATCAAAGGGCAGAGCTTCGCCTCAGCCACCTTGGCTTTGTCTTCCAGGCATATAACCTTGTGCCGGTCCTCACGGCCAGGGAGAATGTGGAGTTCGTCCTGGAGCTGCAAGGCGTGGGAAGAGAGAGGACAGTCCGGGCCAGCAAGGTCTTGGAGGAGCTTGGCCTTTCGGAGTTCGCCGACAGGTGTCCACTTGAGATGTCCGGCGGACAGCAGCAGCGCGTGGCTGTAGCCAGGGCCGTGGCATCGCGGCCGAAGCTCGTCCTTGCAGACGAGCCCACTGCGAACCTTGACGGTGAGAACGCCGAGGTCCTGATGCACATGATGCGAAGGCTCCGCGACGAGCACGGAATGACCTTCCTTTTCTCCACGCACGACCCAAGGGTAGTCCTCCACGCCTACAGGGTTGTGACCCTCACCGACGGGAAAGTGACCTCGGACGAGAGAAAGGAGAGCCACGACTGACATCCGTGCTGCGGATCAGAGACTTAATCCTGATTGCTTCCTGCGCCCTGTTGCTTCCTGCTGCATCCTGGGGCCGAGAAATCTGGAAGAGCGAAGATGGATCACAATCATTCAACCTGGATACTGCACTCAAGGGAACGCTTGTCGTGACCCATGCCCCTGACGACCCCCTGCTCTATCCTGAGGAAAACAGCTCCTCATCCCTGTGGCGGGGCCGGATTGGACTGAGGCTCCAGCCGATTGAGCCCCTGCATATTGAACTTGCCTACGAGCAGAGAACAATGCTCATCTCTGAGGGCGCAGGCGGCGCAGGGCTGTTGTTCCTCCCTTCCTCGGCAGAAGCCCCGTTCAGGATCAGACAGCTTGATTGGGAGATAGCCTCGTCAGGCGACACCTACTATTACAGGCACGAGATAGACCGCGGCAGCGCATCATACGACTTCAAGCTCGGCGAGCGACCGGGCCAGATCACATTGGGCCGCCAGGCAATTGGTCTGGGCAGGGGCGTTATATTCGGAGCAGTGGACATATTCTCTCCCTTCTCTCTGATCGAGGTTGACAGGGAGTGGAGAAAGGGCGTGGACGCGGCGCGATGCGAAATACCAATCACCGAGAGGAGCTCTTTTGAAATTATTGGCGCTTTTGGAGAGACATGGGAGGAGAGCGCTCTCATAGGTCTCATTCAGGGCATCACACCGGACTCAGGAAACGATCTTGGCATTATAGGGGGAAAGCGCGCTGAGGACGAAATGCTCGGCGTCTCCACATCCTTCCGGGTTGGAGGGGCTGCCGTTTATCTCGACGCTGCTGCTTTCAGGATCACGGATGAGGCGGGATACGAAAGACTCTTCGGCATTGACAGCTATACTGCAAAGGCAGTGGCCGGCGCCTCACACAAGCTCGGAGAAGATTACCCAACGCTACTTCTTGAATACCATTACTCCGGCTTCGGGGTGAAAAAAATAGAAGACCTCCCTGCCCGGCTCGCTGAGCCGGCGTTCACGCAGAGACTCCTCCGTGGAGACATGCAGATCATCGGCCGCCATGCCTTTGCCCTCCAGGTGATGTGGGAGATCACATATTCCCTGTCCCTTGACCCGGCCCTCATTGTCAGCCCCATTGATGGCTCAGGCCTGTTCCAGCCTACGCTTCGGTGGGACTTTTCTGACAATGCGTTCGTGATCGTTAGCGGAATCCCTCCCTTTGGCCAAAGCTCACAGAACGGCATCCCTCAAAGCGAATACGGATATTCCCCACGGGGTTTCTTCCTCCAGCTTTCGGTTTACGACTAAATAATTTTTTCAGGTGATGCGGAGGTCGCAGGATGGGAACTCGGTTATGAATCCGGGGCCAAAGGCAGTGGACGGCGTATGGTAGCCGGGACGGACCTTGCCGGCAATGACGCGTGAGACAGACTCAAGGGAGGTAAAGACGGTCAGCTGGTAGCCTTCTTGGGTGACGAGCGTGCCTTCCCTGACACGGCCCTCCTTGTTTGTGACACGGCCCCAAATCTGGGCGCGTCCCTTTCTTCTAACCTCGGCACTTGGCCCTGCAGCGGCCCTATCCACATATGCCTTCATGCGCCGCTGGACAAATCCAGTCCCCAAAAGCGGCGCTATGTTCCGGGCGATGCGCATACCCCGGACCCAGCTCCTGCGTGTGGACATGTAGAAGACAATGTTTGGGATTCCTGTTGAGAAGTAGGCAGTGGAGATGTCTCCCCAGGGGATCGTGACGCAATTGCGGGGCCGATCGCGAAAAGGGATTGTCGCTGTCTTCCAGGCAAGGGGCACGCGCTTGATGCGGCCGTTTTCGCGAATTGCGCCTCCCTGCGAGATTCCCTCAAGCATGGTCTTCATCGTGCCCCTGCTGAAAGTTCCCATGCCTGCAATGGCCACCTCCAGGAACTCGGCATCCGGCAGGGCTGCCTTAAGGTTCGCAGCAAGGCAGTCAGTAGGAACAACATCCAGCCCAACGCCTGGAAGGATGACACAACCCTGTTTCTTTGCCTCCTCATCCCTGGCTCGGCACGCCTCAAATACAGCGATCTCTCCTGTGATGTCAAGATAGTGTATGCCAGTCCGCAGACATGCTTCGACAACGGGCCGGCTTGTCCCAGAAAACGGCCCTGCAGTTAGGAGCACGGCAGACACACTTTCAAGCTCCTTCGCAATTGTTTCCGGATTGTCCAAAGAGAAGATCCTATACTTCAATCCCAGTCGCTCTGCAATGGGACGCACTGCCTCCTCCCGCCTTCCGGCCAGGATGGGCGACATTCCCCTGTGCCTTGCCTCTTCAGCAATCAGGGAGCCAGTGTAGCCGTTTGCGCCGTAGAGCATCCACGCCTTCATCTTTTTTACCTCATGCGCCTCCGAGCCTGGAGGGCTTGATTTTAATGAACAACCCTTTGCACTCGGCGAGCACCTCTCCTTTGCGATTGCGCAGTTCTGAACCCATTCTGACCCTGCGGCCCCTGACGCTGATGACCCTTGTCTCAATGAGGCACGGAACGGCCAGGGGTACCATCATTCTGAAGCGGACGGTCAGCTCGGCAGCCACGACAATATAACCGGCCATCCATGCTGCTGCCCCCATGGATTCATCCAGAACAGATGTTATGGCCCCGCCGTGTGCATAGCCTGGCGGCCCCTGGGCTCCGGGCCCAAACAGGAGCTTGGCAAGAACCGAGCCGTCCGAGTCCTTTTTATAGAATTTGATGAGGACCCTCCTGCCCGACTCGTCATCAATGACGAAATTTTCAAGGGTGCCGCCCCCGAAGCGCTCCATCGGGGTATAGCCAGGATCTGCCCGTAAGACCCAATCTGAGGCTTCCTTCTCTGCCTCGGAAATCTCCCTGGTCAAATCTTCCTCATCAGCCTTTTTGAAATAAAATAGCCGATGTCCTGGAAATAGCGCCCGCCCACCAGCTTCCTAAGTGCAACCGTGAAGATGGTTCCAAACATGGGCAGGGCCAGCCTCATATCTGAGAGCGGAGAGCGCATCCCAAGCCTGTTTCCTATGGTCAAGGTCATGTCGCTGGCAGTGGTGAAGCATTTGTCAATGTGCATGATGTATTTGGCATTTTTTATCTTTGCCCTTGCGCATGTCCCAAGCAGGAATACCCTTTCCCCTTTGGCATCTATCTCCTCGTCGCATTTGCCGATGACAAAGATCACAGGCCTTGCCGTTGCAAATGCCCTGGGACCCCCGTATTTTTCATAAGAAGCGAGGAACATCTTCAATCCCATAACGCATCCTGTGAGGCACTTTGCGCTGCTGCCGTCCCTGTAAGGCCCCCAATAGAATCTCATGGGAGAGCGAAGGCGTGTTAGCTCCTTGGATACATCCTGCCAGCGATAGAACTCATCGTCATACGGCATGATCCTCTTGGCCAGCTCGTCAAGCCCATTGATATTGGTCACATCGCCCTTAAGTGTGATGTCCTCAAGACGCGAAGGGGTGTATCCCCGAGCCACGGCAAGCTTGAGGTATGGAATTTCCTCGAGGCGGAACCCGAGCAGGCGCGTGCAAACTATGTCAACTGCCACTGCGTTCGTCCCCATGATAATAAGCCCGAGTTTTCGCAGCTTTGGAAATGCCTCGTTTCCCACGCCGACATCTATTGCATCCACTACAACGAAATCCGGATTGCCCGCAGACAGGAGGTCCACGATCTTCTCGTCCAGGAGGAAGTCGTGGCGGATGGCGCGTTCGTCCTCAGAGCAGCTGCCTATGTTGAGTTTTACCGCGCCGGTCATGTTGGACACACAGTGTCCCTTCAGCTTTGGTATGTAAACCTTTGAGTCGGCCCGGGCCATCTTCCTGGCAACCCTCAGCGTATCGTGCACCGCACCACCGATAAACACCGTGTCGCGAAGCTCCTCGTCAATGCAGAAGATCCCCACCGGACTTGGCGCAAGGCTGTTCAACTTCTTGACCTCATCGTAATATCCGGCATATCTGTAGCAGGCCCTGGTGGGAAAACCCATTGCAGACTTCTCACCCATGTCAACGCGCTTCACTGCCGGAGACTTTGCAAGGGCCATAAGCGTCCCGCCTATAACGGCCGGGTTGGTGCACGCCTCTGTGCCAAGGATGTCGGGGTGCCCTGCGAAAACCACGTTTGGCTTGGCAAAGATGTTCCCTGAGGGCACATAGCCAAGTTGGCCCATGCCCTCAACAACCAACCTTTCAATAACCGAGCGGTCGTATTCCTCGCACCGCCTGATAATAACAGTGTTTTCTCCCGGCTTTTTAGCCGCATTTGTCATTACAGCTTACCTCCCTTGGGTACCATGAAACTCACTGCAAGCAAGTGCAGAAGCCCTCCTTGCCTGACCATGATGGGATATGCAATCACTGCAAAAACAACGAGGCCGGGAAGCCAGCCGAGCCAGTGGATCAAAAGGCTTGCTCCCACTGCGCACACGAGCGGGAGAAAGATCAGCAACAGAACATAGAGGCAGATATGAGCCGCTGTGATTTTCCTCGCCCTGTTCCAATCCACATCGCCGAGCTTATACCCCTCCTTAGCCCACTTAATAATTAAACCCATGAGCCAGGGGAGCATAATGACGGCCATTCCATAGAGGGACAGTGCAACAGGCGATTTAGCCCATACGGCGGCGTTATCCAATCCCGGATGTTCGCTCCATTTGAGAAACGCAGCCCTGTCAAAAGAGAAAAACCTCTGATACCCTGTGCCGTCCCAGCCGTGGACGAGTATGAAAAACATTATGAAGTAGGCAAGGGCAACCTGAAGGAAGGCTGCATATTTCTTCTTCTTCATCAGAAGCTTGGATACCACCCAGAACCCAAGGATCCCCTGCGTGATATTGGTGACAACAAATAGGGTAACAAGCCAGGCTGGAAGGTTTTTATACGAGAAAACCTGCATTGTTTCCCAGTTGGTAAATGCCCATAACAGGCATACTCCAGAGGGAACGAAGAAGAGCGACATAAAAAGCAGCGTATTCGTAAAAAACATATTCTGGAACGCGCTGCCGCTTCTCCTGCCCTCTTTAATCAACTGCCGGCCCGCAGCCAGGGCAAACCCTGCACCCAAACCATAAGACCAAAAGAAATCTACCTGGATCATGATATGCCTCCTTTCTCCTTGCATAAGCCTATCCCATCCCAAGCCCAAACTGCAATATCTACCTGTAAGTCATCCGACCTCTTGGTCATTGCGAGGCTTAGACCTTGTCATTGCGAGGAATCCGCCCCAGGCGGAGACGAAGCAATCTCCCTTTTACATTAGTATTTTTTGATGATAATATTTTATCGGAATATAAAATTAAGAAAGGAGGACCTTCATGAAAAAGCTATTGCTTGCCATCCTTGTTGTTGTGATTGTGGCCCCGTTCGTTGTTTATTTTGCCTTCCCCCAGACCATGTTAAACCTTACCAGGGATTTGGAAACGAGATTGGCCGGTCTCACGGAAAAATCCATCACGGTTGACAAGTTCACCATCTCCTACATGGAGGGTGGAAAGGGTGATAATGTAGTGCTTTTGCACGGATACACTGCTGACAAATCCAACTGGGTGAGGTTCGCAAGGTATCTAACCCCAAAATACCACGTGGTTATTCTGGACCTTCCCGGTTTTGGCCAAAGCTCAAGGATTGAAAACGAGTCATACACCATCGCAGCCCAGACCGAGAGACTGAATAAAATCGTTGACGCCCTCAAGCTTCCAAAATTCCACCTTGCTGGAAACTCCATGGGAGGGTCAATCTCCGGCCGTTACACTGCAGGACACCCGGACCGGGTCTTGACCCTGGGATTGTTCGATTCGGGCGGTGTCTATTCCTGCCCGCATGAGAGTGAATTCTATAAAAATTTCCAAAAGGGGAAGAACCAGCTCCTGGTGGACAAAGCGGAGGATTTTGATCGGGTGCTGAAAATTGTGTTTGTCAAGCCACCCTTTATTCCTCTCCCAATAAAAAAATATCTTGCCGAGCAGGCCGTGAAGAACCGGCAGTTTAACGAAAAAATCGGTCAGCAGCTAACTAAAGAATTTTATAAGCTGGAATCCGACCTTGGAAAAATCAAAGTCAAGACCTTGATATTGTGGGGTGATAAAGATCAGCTTATTGATGTCTCTTGCGTGCAGCTTTTCGAGAAAGGCCTGTCAAATCGTACAACGGCAATCATGAAAGATTGCGGGCACATCCCAATGGTCGAACGGCCCAGTGAAGCTGCTTACAATTATCTGAAATTTCTCAAGGGAACCTGAGGACCCAGCCCCCGCACAAGAGATAACAACAGAAGAGAAAATCCTTTTCTGCCAAGCGCCTTGCTATAGCTTTCATTTTTGCGGCAGGAAACATTCGCCGCGCTCGATGCGATTGATTAATGCAATGCAATGTAGTATATTTTAATGCAAAGGAGGTGGTGGAGATGGCCACGCAGATAACCGTAAGGCTCCCGGATGAATTGGGCAAAAGCATCTCGGGCATTGCCAAAAGGCTGCATTTGAAACGCTCAGCTATCGTCAGGATGGCGCTTGAGAAGTTCATCAAAGGGGTTGGGAGTCACGAGGAAGGAGCGCCATTTGATTTGGTCAAAGACCTTATTGGGAGCATTGATACCGGTTTGCCGGACCTTGGAGAATCCCACCGCAAATATCTGACGGAACGAATCAGGAAAAATGCATAACCTTCTGCTCGACACAGGTTAAAGGGACATCCCAATGGACTTTGCGGACACGACCCTTGTAGCCCTTGCAGAAGAAACTGATATTGATGAAATATTTACCCTGGATAAAAAGGGTTTCAACACATACCGGATTAGAGGAAGACGGAATTTTAAGGTATGGCCGTAATAGATAATGGTGAATGTGATAAGAACAACCATTTCTTTGAATCCCAAGTTATATAAGGCAGCCAAGATAAAGGCCACTTTACTTAATTGCACCTTTTCCGATCTTGTGAACGAGGCCGTGAGCTTGATGCTCCGGGAGGATGCCCTGGACCTGGGAGTCTTTGAGACCAGGGCCGCTCAACCAAGTCGCCCTTTTAAGGATGTTTTAAAATCCCTTAAGCGTAACGGCCTCTTTTAAACTTCTCATCGAGAGGGACGTTAAAGATGAGTGGTCTTGCCTTGCCAACAGGCATCAGATACATTATTATAATAGGGAACGGAGGACCGGCATGACAATTACCGATCGCATAGAGATAAACCCAAAGATTATGGTAGGCAAACCCATAATACGTGGGACCCGAATCACTGTCGAGCTTATCCTTCGCAAGCTCGCTGAAGGTGCAACCGGGGAAGACCTTCTGGATGCCTACCCGAGGCTGACCCATGAGGACATTCAGGCAGCGATCGGCTATGCAGCGGATACTCTGGCACATGAAGAAACCATAATCCTACCTTCATTAAAACGAACCTTCCGGAAACGGTAAATGCGGTTTCTTGCAGATGAGAGCTGCGACTATGCCGTCGTTCGTTCTCTCCGCACTGCCGGGCACGATGTTCTTGCTGTTTGCGAACTTTCGCCAGGGATCGAAGATCTTGAAGTAATGGAACAGGCTCTCCGAGAGAAAAGAATCCTGCTGACGGAAGATAAAGATTTCGGTCAACTTGTATTCTCAGCATGGCAGGACACATTCGGCGTCATCTTTTTACGATATCCCCCTTCTGTCCGACAGAGAATTTCCAAAGAATTAGTGACCCTTGTGAAACGATACGGGGAAAAACTTGTCGGATGCTTTATTGTCGTTCAACCAGGAAGAGTGAGAATCACCCACCCATAAAGGAAATAAAAGAATGAACAAAAATATGAACCCAAACTCATCCATCAGAACTTCCCCACAGGTTTAAGGCTGACCTCAGGAAAGATCTGGCCCTGTTTTGGGGGCATGGAGTTATAGACCCAGTCTATATCGAGCGATCCGAGATTTATTCCCCTGAATCTTTTGAAACCGCTAAAAACCCCTCTCACAAGCACACTCTCTGTCTGCATTGACATGCAGAATATTGCGGCCTTTATGCCCTCGGGAATGGTCTCCAACTCGCCTTTAAAAGCAGCAGGGGAGAACACGATCCGCCGGCTGTCTGCTGCCCTGCTCTGGATCACAGGAGTGATTGAGGGGAACCCGTCTGATCCGATCCAGGAGATGAATTTTATTGAATCTATCCGGTTGAAGAGATTCTCTGCCCACGGCCTGAGGATCGCTTTTTGATCCCCTGTCTTTGCTCCGGGCTTGCCTATTGCTGTCAGAAGAACTCCTACGAGTATCTTGCCGAGCGGAACCCTCTCGCGCGTCCCTGCCTCAACTACATCCATATAATGGACAGTGTGGATGCCAAAGTATGCGTTATAGCGGAACATTGGCATCATGTTGAGCTTTTCGTAGTCTTCGCCCTCTTTCATCTCATGGGTCCACCTCGCCCTTCCCCTCCAGAATCTCCTGTCGTTTGTCAGGACAAGGAACGCAGTCTTTGGGTTGTGCTTCACATTTTCCTTGCTAAGGCCCTCTGAGAACTGGCCCCAGATGAGTTTTTTCTGATCCTTTGCCTGAATTGAAGTAATGAGAGTCATGTGCGGAAGCCCGTCAGGATTGATCGTTGTCAGGATCCCGACCTTGGCTTCGGCCTTGAACGCATCTATTGCATCATTATCCAATTTGTCCTGTCTGATATAACTCATGCATAACCCCGCTAAGACTTCTTCTCGTCCTCAAGCCTTGTTGCGCCGCTCCAAAGGACTATTTCTTTTTTTACGCCTGAAGATTTCGCAGCTTCGGCAAGGTATTTCATAAGCTCCTTTGTCACAAGGCTGTAATCCTTGAATTTCCATTCCATGTCAAGCCTTGTATATTTATCTCTGCAAAGGTTGTTGAAAGAGCAAAGCTCCCATCTGCTCACAAAATCTCCAAGCTCGGCGGACATGAACCTTCCGATCCCTTTCATGTTCTCCTCTGTTGCAGTGGTATCCGGGATCACAGGTGTCCTTACCCAAAGCTCTTTAGGTGTGCCGCGGCTCTTCATATGTTCCTTTACGGCAATAATGTTCTTGAGGATCTTCTCGTTGGAGCTTCCTGTAAATGATTTATGCTTTTCAGGGTCTATCTCCTTCAGATCATATATAACCATGTCTGTATGGGGCAGCATTACAAGGAACACATCATCAGGGCACATGCCGCAGGTGTCGAGCGCGGTATGAATGCCCTTCTCTTTCAATGCCTTGAAGAACCGAGAAACAAACCCTGCCTGCATTGCCGGCTCTCCTCCGGATGCAGTTATGCCCCCGCCCGATTTTTCAAAATATGCCCTGTCCTTCACTACCTCGCTAACAAGGTCATCAACAAGCCATCTCTTACCGATCATCTCCATTGCAGTAGAAGGGCATGCCTCAACGCATGCGCCGCATACCTTGCAGAGCGCCCTGTTCCTGATAATCCCTTCTGGCTTTGCAGAGAGCGCGCCGGCCTTGCAAACGCCAATGCAGGTCCTGCAGTCAATGCACCTCGAGCCGATCCACTGGACCTGCGGCTTGATAGAGAGGCCCTCAGGGTTCTGGCACCAGGAGCACTTGAGAGTGCATCCCTTGAAAAAAACAGTTGTCCTGATGCCGGGGCCGTCCTCGGTGGACATCCTCTGGATCTCTAAAACCATTGCATCATCCATTGTCTCTCAGAACCTGCCGTGGCTGACCCTTGAGATGACCTCGTTCTGAAGCTCCCTGCCAATGCTGGTGAAATAGGCGTTGTAGCCTGTAATGCGGACAAGCAGTTGCCTGTAATCCTGCGGATGCTTCTGCGCATCCCTGAGCACCTCAGGGTCAAGCATATTTATCTGAAGGGCTGTGCCGCCGTTTTCAGCATATCCCTTGAGGAATGCCCGGAATTTTTCCTTGTGCTCCTTGTCCCTGAGCATGGATGGATTGATGGTTATGGTGTGGCTTGCCCCGTTTGGGAGGTTGTTGAGGTAATCCATCCAGTCGCCATTCCCGCCGGATGCCTTGCCGCCCAGGGCTTTTCCAACTGAATTCGCATTGGATGTGGGGCCGTGAATGTCTGCGCCATTTGAAGGACAGATGGCGTTGGAAAGGAACTGCCCCTTTGGCCTTCCGTCCGCGCTCGCAGGCAATATGTAGCCGTCCCCAACCCAATAGTTCCAGGAGAGCATGCCCGGCCTGAAATGCCTGCTCGTTGATCTCGTTGTGTATTTCCAGGTCTCGTTGCACCAGAGATCCATCACGCGGCGCGCCATCTCGTCTGCCGCATCGTCGTCCCTGCCGTATTTCGGCGCCTTGAACCTTGCCAGGGCGCGGAGCTTGTCATGCCCCTCCCAATTATCCTTGAGCGCCTTGATAAGCTCTGACATCGTGCACTCCTTCCGCTCAAAAACCAGATATTTAATTGCAAGGAGTGAATCCACTGTGGTCGCAAATGTCACGCCCTCAACGGTTGTGAAATTTATCTCTGCCCCGCCCCGTGTAATATCCAGGCCCTTCTCTGCGCATCCTTTGACAAGGCTTGACAGATATGGAGTCGGATGGAACCTCACCCTGATGCTCTCGGAAAGCTCGTATGTGTCAACGCACTTCTTCACTATTGCGGCCATCTGTATTTCAAATGCCTTCCAGAACTCGCCCCATGTCTTGAACCCGGACGAATCGTCGGTTGCTGGTGCATCCTGCCTGATCTTCTCGGTCTTGCCAGTGATCATGTCCGTGAACCGGAGCATGTCCCTTCCGCCTGTAAGGGCAAGCTCAACTGCCTTGAGCAGGTTAAGGTTATTATCAACCGTGCCGGAACGGTCGTTGCCAACCATTGTGTTCTCAAGGCAACCGACCGGCGCATAATCGTAGATATTCTTCTCATTTATTTTCTGCGAATACCTGGCGAGCCTGGCCTCCCTCATCATGCCTGCCATAGAACGCTCGTCAAAATTGAGAAGGAACGGAGAGCCCTGGCTCGAGGAAATCATCTCAACGACTTTGTCCAGCAGCTTGTCTGGAGAGTTCCTGTGGAGCCTCACATTAGGCTTGGGCTCCAGGATTGGGGTCATATCGTCAATCACCTCCAGGATCGCAAAGGTGAGGTCGTTCGTAATGTCCCTTCCCCCCTCGCCCATTCCGGATATGGTGATTAGCTGGCCAAAACCCGAGGTTATTCCCTGGTTCCCGCCAACCCTTATCATTGCGTCGTATGCTGTGTTGGCATGGATCCAGAAGCATTTCAGGATCTCCTTGCCAAACTCCCTGTCCATACCCTCTTTCAAAGAGCGTTCCCAGTATGGAAAGAGGAACTGGTCTATTCTTCCAAATGACACTCCAGGACCCGGGTAATTCTCATCGCTCATTATCAACATGTGGTTGAGCCAGAGTGCCTGGACTGCCTCCCAGAATGTCACTGCAGGCTCCCACGGGACCCTGTCCAGGTTTTTCGCCATCTGGACAAGCTCTGCTTTCTTCGTTTTGTCAGCCTCCTTTTCCGCCAATTGCTGGATGAGGATAGAGTATTTCTTTGCGAGTTCCCTGGGCATTGTGGCTGCTGTCATCATTGCCCTGAGCTGCGCCTTGCGCTCGCTGTCATTTCCGTCATTGTTGAGGGCGTCGTATCGGGTCTTTATGTCCTCATAGATTCCCTTCCAGCCCTTCTTAAGGGCATTCTCGTGGCCAGGGATGAGGTGGCCGCTTGTGGCGCCTGAATTGCCGTATCCATGGTCGTGGAACCACTTCATCTTTTCTCTTGCGCCGCCTTTACCATAAACGAGCTTGCTGCGCTGCCGGTTCTCCTCCTCGGTAAGGCATAGCGATGTCTGGGTATTGAACCTTGCTCCTGCGATCAGGTCTCC
>Ga0315309_1000354_pt1 | contig 27761 bp, 26 predicted proteins | sample TDP4_MG_FD_203080 | JGI IMG/M metagenome (GOLD analysis project Ga0315309, IMG submission 203080) | Freshwater sediment microbial communities from Lake Towuti, South Sulawesi, Indonesia - TDP4 | ecosystem: Environmental > Aquatic > Freshwater > Lake > Sediment | place: Indonesia: South Sulawesi...
GAATCCAAGGGAAAGTGGAAGAAGAAATGTGATGAACCATTAATAAGTTTTATATCATTTTCTTCCCTCATGTCTTGTTATATGATAACAGAGTTCATTTTGAACCAAACAATCAGGAAAGTATTTGACGATATTCCCTTTTCAACACCATTTGAGCTAAGTAATCCCAAAAGCAAAGCTCTCTCCCTAAACATACGTGTCCCATTTTGCCGAGCGCAGTGTTCCTACTGTCTCTTTAGAAATTATCCATGGTACGAGAAATTGGGTAAATCCTACTTAAACTCGGTGAAAAAAGAACTTGAAAGCTATTCTAATTTACTCAGTGATGTGAAGATCGAATCTGTCTATTTCAGCGGAGGCACTCCAAGCGTCATGCCCGAAGGTGTGGCGGAAATCGTTGAACACGTAAGACAGCTATTCCACTTTGATGGAGACATCTCTGTTGAAGCAAATCCGATTGACCTCAATGACAAAGCTCTCAAAGTTTTAGCTGACGCGGGAGTTAAGAAAATAAGTATTGGGGTTCAGTCCCTTAATGATGGCATTTTAAAGGCTATAGGAAGAGAACATGACAGTGAGACAGCCATCACTGCTTTAAAGAAAGTGAAAGAATTCGACTTCGACTACATAAACATAGATTTAATGTTCTCTCTCCCTGAACAAGAAATTAAGGATCTAATACATGATTTGGAAATTGCTGTTAAATTAGAAGTTCAAGGAATATCAACGTATCCCCTCATTTTGCTTCCTGGCACGAAGATCTTTGAGCGTGTTGAGTCAGGGTCAATGAAGTTACCCGCTGAAAAGACAGAGCAGAAAATGTACGAAACGATAATTGACTATTTAACCAATTCCGGATATGAGATGAGAGCTCTCTGGAGTCTTGCGACAAAGCCTAGAAATTACTTTGGTCCCTTTGAATTTGAAGAGTACATCGGCATAGGACCCAACGCGTGGTCTCTGATTAATGATTTTCTTTATTTGAACACAGCTTCTCTTAAGGAGTACATTAAGTCTCTGAATGAGGGAAAACTCCCGATAAAGATGGGAACGATCTTTTCAAGTGAGAAATCGATGAAATTGTGGTTCATGAGAAAACTGTATAACATCAGAGTAAATAAGGCACAGTTCTATGATAGATTTAAAACAAGCATAGATCATGAGTTGAGACGAATTATAGTGCCTCTCCGCCTTCTAGGAATCATTGAAACTAAAAATGAGTACATTGAGCTTACAAGGAAGGGCCTATTTTATGCTAGCACCGCAACAAAGAAGCTATCAAAACAGTTATTAATGAAGTTCTATGAGCCACAGTAGGTTTGCCCACTCTTTCAAGGAGATGGGTATCAGATATCTTATTCCAGTAGTTGCGTCAGAAAACCGGGAAAAGAGGCTTATGGGCTGCTTTCGTATAGAGAGTTTGATGTAATTCCATAAATTCTTTAATCCACATTTTCTATAAAACAATGGAGGTGGCCCATATCTCTCGCTTATCAAGAGTAGAAATTCATGATAGCATAGTTAGGATGATGGGCTTAACAAGCCCGCCGATCGGCGTATCCTTCTTGAGGTCTGATCCACCTAAGGATGCTAAGAGACCAGATAGGGAATGTACGTTCTGTGAGGGCGTGGCCCTGAGTCGAAGGGAGAAGCATATCATAGGTTTAACAAAGGATAACATGGACTGCCCCTTCGCGTTAGAGGTGCTTGGCCTCCAAAGCCTGCCTTGGGACATGGTGACGAACGTTATTGAGTCAAAACGTTTCGGGCCTCACACCCTAGAGTTCATTAGGACTATCCCAAAGATAGCTGGTGGCATATACGAGTCGGTTGTCATCGGACCGCTTAAGGATTTGTCTATGAATCCTAACGTTGTTCTAATTCACGGGACTTCAGACCAGATAGTTAAGTTAGTTAACGCGTGGACATGGGTGAGTGGAAAGCCTGTAAGCGGGAGCATGCAGGGCATTGGAGGAGTGTGTTCAGAAAGTGTGGCCGCTGCTTACGTTATGGGAGAGCCAACCATATGTGCGCTCCCGTGTCAAGGGGCGAGGGAGCTTGGAAAACTTAAGATTGGGGAAACCATCTTTGCGTCTATCTACTCCCTCCTTGAAGAGCTGATTGAAGGACTTGAGGCTATAGAAGCTTCTTCAAAGGACGTTGAGAGCCTTGTCATAGATTTGTTAAGGAGGAAGGGAAGAATGACAACTCGCTCCATCACTAGTGAATTGCGCATGTTGCTCCCTCGCTGTCCAGATTATCCGGCACAGGTTTTAGCCAGAATGGGAAGCAAAGGGAAGATTAAGTCCGAGTTTTCCACTAAAGATAAGGGGTTCGTCTGGTGGGTCGAGCCATAAGAAACCATTAGGAGAAGGTTAAGGCAAAGTAAAAGAATAAAGACGCTTATCGTCTCCTAGGGAGTTAAGCCCCTCTTCCTGCCAGTAAGGGATATTAGACATCTGCGTCCATTACGTGGTTAGTGATAGTATTGAAAGTAGTTCAGGTAGCTGGTTTCTTGGGCTCAGGAAAGACGACAACGATCCTCAAAATTACAAAGAGGCTCAGCCTGAATGGAATGAAGGTGGCAATAATAGTGAATAGCTTAGGCGGGGTTCCTGTTGACGGAATGGTATATAGAGAGTCCGGATTGAAGGTTGAGGAAATCGGAGGAGGCTGTATATGTTGTGAACTGGCTGTTAACCTTGCCAACACCCTTAGATTGCTCAAGGAGACCTATGACCCAGATGTGGTGATGATAGAACCCGAAGGGTTAGCCATCCCTAACCAGGTGAGGTCGGGCATCACCTCCACCAAGGTTAAGGTTGAGCCGAGTCCCATCTTAGTACTCTTTGATATCACAAGTGCTGAGGAATGGCTAGACGAGCGGCGCTTAGGACACTTGATAATCGAACAATTAAAGGACGCTGAAATAATTGCCATCAACAAAATAGACCTCGTCAACGAAAGTACAGTGGCGAAATACGAGGCTATACTTAAGTCGCTGAACTCTTCAGCAATGATAGTTAGAATCTCAGCACTAAAAGAAGTAGGCCTTAACGAGCTAATACCATCTCTGAGGGTAGTAAGTGGAACATAAAACCCATTATTCAGAGTATAATATCAGTAGCTTCGGAACTTTGGTCAAGTTATCATTTGTGCAGGAACTGGACCCACTTTCAAGCACACAGATGATGACAATGTTAATGAAATCCATAGCCTCAGGGTTAATGCGCAAAATAGGCTTCGGCACCCTAAGGATAAAGGCTTTCCTGAAATGCCCCAGCGGCTACATTAAAGCCGACATCACCGGCCTGAAAAGGGAGGTTTCCACCGAATCAACAATGAAGAGAGGCATGAGAAGGGCAAAGCTGGCAGTTAACATAGTGGCACAGGGGTTGAACGAGGAGGAAGCTAAAACCATCTTGATGGAAGCGATGGAAAAGACGCTGGCTCCGCTAAATGGGCGGTTCTCAATAATCAGAGAGCATGTACAGCTACACTAGATCAATAGAACGAAGGCGTTGCATTATTCTTGGTCTGCTTTACGGCCTTTGCCACACTGACATTACAAAACCGAGGCGAGAAAGCCCCCGATTTTAATCGTGGGGATGAATCGCCCAACTTAAGTACATCCAAGCATATTTTTATAGTGAGCGTGTCGCTCATGTTGGCTAAGAAGACTATTAAGGCTAAGGTTCTTGAACTCCGCAAAGGTAAACATGAACTTTTAACTGGAGAATACGAGAATTTCCAACGCTATCTTCACGGCGACAAAACTGTTCCGCTCTATTCTGCCACCAAGCAGCAGGCAGAGAGGCTTCTGAGAAGGATCAAACAGCCAAAGGAAGGTAAAGAGTACCCGCTCATTCTGAGGAACGATGTCTACAGGGCTGAGACTAAGCTCACAGAGTACTGGCTTAAGGTTCCCGTTCACGGCGTCAGAGGAGGCATCTTCGTTCCCATCCGCCCGCACATATCAATACCTAGCGATGTGAAGTTTAGAGAAGCTAAAATCATACGGAGAAAAGACGAATGGTACGTCTACATCACAATCCAAGCCGAAGTTCGTGAGAGGAAAACAGACTCTATTTTGGCTGTGGATATGGGGATGCATAACATTGCTACCACAGTCAATTCTAACGATCCTAAACCAAAGTTCTATGGTAAAGACTTGAGGCAGGTTCGGGGACACTACTTCCGCTTGAGGCGAAATCTTGGAGAAAAGAAAGCCCTCAAAACAATCAAGAAGATTGGGAACCACGAGCAACGCATAGTCAACCATGAACTTCACAAAATAAGCAAAGACATCGTTCAAGAAGCTCTGGAAAATAATTCTGTGATAGTCCTCGGCAAACTTAAAGGCATAAGGCGAAACGACGGAGGGCGAAGGTTCAACAGGAAGCTCAATAGTTTTCCCTACTATAAGCTCGCTTCTTTCATCGAATATAAAGCGCAATGGCAAGGAATACCCGTGTTAAAAGTAAGTGAAGCCTACACAAGCCAACGGTGCAGCAACTGCGGACAGAGAGGTCTTCGTGTCAGAGGTCTCTTCAGTTGTCCTCATTGTGGTCTCAACCTCAACACAGACTGGAACGGAGCGAGGAACATACTTAAACGAGCACTCGGACATGTTTCGAGTGTAGGGGCTGGTTTGACACCGCCCATAACTCTTCCCAGCGTAGCCTGAACGCAATGACGAGAAGAGAATCTCCCGACTTCAGTCGAGGAGAGTGTCAAATATGAAAACTATCGGTGAGAATAGCCTTTAGCCAGATTAAATATTTCCTAAAATTTTTTTATAAAAATAAAAATGGAAGATTACGTAGCTGGTTTAAATCTGTCCTTCAGTTTTTCGAGGACCTGTGGAAGTGTTGTGTACTCAATTTCTTCTGGGCCTAATCTGGCTGGCATGAACTCTCCATGTCGCCTAATATAGTCCGCCATCTCGTTCGCTATTTTTCTAGCCCGGTCAAACGCTGGATCGTCGAATAAATCTGCGGGTTCGCTTCCATGCATTCCGATTATCTGCCCGTTTGTCAGTTGGAAGCCAAGGGCTACCACTCTTGGGGGACCGTCAAAGAAGGTGCACTTCGCATCTTTGAGGCCACAAGGCATGAGTGGACCATAATGACTGCCCCGCATCCATCCAGCAACCAAATGTGGCATGCCAAACGGAGCTAGTACTTCGCCAACAGCTGGCAATCCATGTTGAGCTCTAACCATGCATACTGGATCGTCTTTGCCAACATATCGTCCGGCGATTAGACTCAGCCTCGAAGTACTTGAAACCGCAGCCAGCAAGTTGTCTGAGGCGCGGAAAATTCTTTCAATTACATACCGCCCAGTCGTGCCAATCAATGCGATTAGGTCGTACGTTTCACTTGGACAGGTGAGATCCACGAGTTTGTGTTCCATGACATCCATCACGCGAAAGATGAAACCACTATGAAGAGCCGGGTCGATGATAAGCCCCGCAGTATTAAATGGATCGGCGAAAATTCTAAACAAGGGTAGATTCCAAGCTCCAGGTTCAGTCTTATCGGCTGCAAACACTATGATTGGCTCACTGCGCCGCTCCTCAATCTCCATCTCCGCAACTCCAGGACCCATCCCCTTAACATTTCCTGAAAACGCTTCAGCCAGCAAATCTTGCCCAGCAGCATACAACTTCAACGGCTTCGAAACCTTCTCATTAACCTCCTTAAATGTATTCCACGCAAGCCCATGAATCTCAGCACTATTCTCCCCCTGCCGATGCGTCATCAATAACTCCAAGTCATCCCCGCAATGAAACACAAAATAATCCACGAGTAGCCCACTTTTCTTCGCGTCCTCCAGACACTGCCGAGCCACCTCAAGTTGCTTCGGATGTACCGTATGATGTCCTGCCACCGACCCTACATCCGCCTTAATCAAACTCACCGTAGTCTTTTCAACCAAAACATCACAACCCCCAATGTCAGAGTAAAATTATACACATGCAATATTTATTATACTTCATTCACTTTGTGAAAAAGTAAAAGAAATTGCGAATTCAGTCGCAAGTATCAAAGTTTACGGAATAAAGCCCCAAAAATAGGAAGCCAATCCGAATCGAGACTCATGTACCATAACCTTAAACCTGTGTCAAAGTTGCTATGCCTTCGAATATGGACAGCGTGCTTTCTTTTCGTGCTTGCCTCTTGAGGGTCTTCATGTCAACCCTAGTATACCTTAATATCGCCCTCACATCATCCTCATCCTTTAAAGCCCTTTCTTTTGGAACGGTTGCCTTTATCATGCGTAGCTTTGATAAAATCAATTCCTCAGGGGTTTGATAGAAGGTCGGCAAGCCCAAGATTGTTCCGGCTTTCTTTTCAAGCTTCCTGTCAGAAAGTATAACGTCAAGAGTGAAGGGCGTTTTCGTGTCTTGGAGAGTGATTATTCTAAAGCCAGATTTAATGGCTTCATTAATTCTTCTATCGTGAACCTGTATCTCCGCATTCCCTAGTGGCTCTATAAGCTGTGCTTGCAGGTTTTCTCGAGTAACTTTAACTACGATGTCTATGTCCATAGTAGTTCGAGGTGTGCCATAATAGCTTGCTGCTAGAGCTCCAGTAAACATGTAGTCTGTGCCGGCAACGTTGAAATTGTTAACAATTCTTCTAATTAATCCTTCAAATGTCTCCAGTTTCTAAACCTCACGGTGACGCCGCTTCTGATACATGATTCTCTTCCTAACCTGTTCTATGAGCTCTCCTTCCTTGATAGCTCCATCTTGATCCTTAACGGCATCAGTACAAATACGGGTACACGCATCTGTCATGCTTATTGAAAGATTGACTTTCTCCTCAGGCTTCAACTTTTCAATAACCAACAGCGTCACCAAATTCTCATTGCCATTTTAGCTTTAAGAAGCATTCCCCAAAAATTATGCGTTTCCCTAATACTGTTGGTATTTTTCTTTCAGAGGTTAAAACAGAGGCTTGGAAAAAATATTAATTTTAGTGGGGAACAGCCAGCAGTTCTCTAAGATGTTTCTTATGGGTTTCCCGCGTAGTTAGGGGGTAAATCTTCCGCCTACTCTGGAAGAATAGCGGGTCCTCACTAATTATTCTTGACAGCTCCTCGTCAGATGAGACATCCACTATAATCATGTGGCCCTGTTTGCCTATCAAGTGATAGTATTTCTCGATCTTTCCCTTGGATTCTAATTTGTCTAAATACTTGAATTGAGCTGGGACAAGTTTAGCTATTTTTTCGATGGGAGTTTGCGGTATGATCCACTGAAGAATCAAAAACTTCATTCTGCACACACCAAAATAACATCTCATACCAAGATATTTTACTATTTTTGAGGAGTTTTATTTTTCCTAGCATTCGACCTTCAAGACATAAAACAATTATATACAAGAGGCGTCCGTTCTAACCGTTCGTTTACCTGCCCCACATGCGAAGCAAGACTCTTCTCCATATGAGCGCCGCGAGGTATCCACCCACGAGGCCATTTATGATGCCAGCAACAAGTATGCTAACTTCTAACACAAGATTCCTCGGGAGTAACGCTAGGATATGGGTCGTCACATAATAGCTGATCAACCCCACTACAGCCGTGCTTAACGTTACAGCAACCACCAACCTCTTTGTCTTAACACCTCCTTCTTGGTACTTAACTTTAAGCGCTAATGAGGACAAGTCTACCAACAGACCATAAACAACCGCAAAGGTAATTGTGAAGAAAGAAAGAGGAGCTCTCCATAGAGCCGTTAGAACTCCTCCAACCAACGCTACAAAAGTCGCTCCCAATGCGCCCATCAACAGAAACCCCAATGCCAGAAACATGGCTTGGACAACTATAACCATCTTGTCAATCGGACTGGGCAAAATAATTTTGGAAACAAATATCGCCGCACCGAAAATAGTCGCTACAGCCACTCTTCGCGATAGCATTTTCAAACGGTGAACCCGCCTAACCCTCAGCCCACATTTTCTTCAATTTTCTTCAGCATAAGCATAGTGTAGGATCCGGAAAAGTTTGAAGAATACGCCAATACAGGAGGAAACAAAACAGAGGAATTCAGAGTACTAAGATTTTTCTCAAAGGATTATTCGAAATTTTTTCATGTGTTGTTTCACTTCTCATTCATGTGCGGTCAATTCGTCCTTAATGGTAAAAGAAGTAACACCCTTTAAAACACCGAAGCCATCTTTCCGAATCTTCTTGATAGTTATATAACATCTAATAATTTCTAAAAATTTGGACACTCAACCCTACACCACCAAAACCATCTGCAAACAAATCAACCAATCAACCACACAAGTAGCAAACTAACCAACATAAATATTTGCGAAATATTGGACATGATCTTAGAATTTATAGATTGTGTCCAAGTTTTTGGAAATACTTTGGTGTATTTTTGGGTGTTACGTTTTGGTGTGTGTGAGGTTGGTGTCCGATATTTTGGAAATTGTTGAGTAATGGTGCGAAAGTTTTTTTATTTATATCACCGGTATCACCAGATTAAATGATGGTGTTTGTTATGGGAAAGAAGGGTAAAGAGATAGTGAAAGTTGACATTAAGGAGTTGTTGGAAGATCTGAATAGTGCCTATGCTGACGAATGGATAGCTTTTTTCCATTATAGTTGGGCGGCAGATTTCATTGAGGGCCCTGATTACCCAACAGTGTCCAGCGAGCTGGAGAGAATTGCTAAAGAGGAATTTGAGCACCTGTCAGAATTGGCCGATAGAATCTTCGAATTGGGAGAAGAACCTGAAAGGGATCTTGGAAATTTGCAGAAAATAGCAAATTGTAAGAAAGTCGTATTCCCAAAGAACGAAAGGGATCTTGAAGGCGTACTTAACGCTGTCGCCGGGGCAGAGGGATGTGCAATCGATGTGTACAACAGTCTTCTTTTGAAGATATCTGCCTGCTATGAAAAGGACGTAAGGACCTTCCACTTAATACAGCATATATTGTCAGAAGAAATACAACATGAAGAAGCCTTTGAAAATCTATTAGAAAAAAAGAGAAAATAGTTTGAAGATAGTCCAAATTTTTTTCTCCTTTTCTTATACTCGTTTAGGTGACATATAACAAAGAGTGTCAAGATGGAGTACTCTTCCTACTCAATGAACTAATTTTAACAATAAGCAGTTACATGAACATTGTTCGGAGTAAGGATTATATGTTTTGAGGGTTGGTGTGTGGTTGGGGGTTGGTTGGGTTTGAGTAATAGGCGGAAGTTTGAGGGGTTGGTGGGGCGGCAGTTGGCTGAGGAGGAGGTTACTTCGATGGAGGATTTGACTGAGTTGTTTGGGAGGGTTCGGTTGAGTGGGTTGGGGGAGATGGATAAGATTCGGTTTGAGGGGGTTTTGAGGGCGATGTTGACTGAGTCGGAGATGCATTTGGATACGTTTACGCATATTGTGCGTGTGGCTGAGGGTGAGGCGGGGAAAGCGGGTAGGTTGACTGGGGAGCAGCGGGAGGAGATGCTTTCGATTTTGGGGCGGATTGTTGATGTGCATGAGCGGTCTTTGCCAGTGTTGCAGCAGCTTGCAGCTCAAGCCGGAGAGGAGGCTGTGCGGAAGCAGGTGGAGAAGATTATTGATGATGAGAATCGGCATCTTGCAGAGGCTAAGGAGTTTGAGAGTTATTTGCGGAAAAAGGTTTGATGATAGAGAGACTACGGGGTTCTGGCTAACTTATTGTTGTTAAACAAACTTAAAACTAAATAAAAACCTGTCAGAATTTTATTTAGAATTGATAGTCTGGAATTTTATCGACTTCTCTATTATGTCCTTCGTGTTTGCGAAGTGTCGCAGGCATTTAAGTTAGCCTCGGCCTAGGCGGAGAACTGAAAACATGCTGTTAGGCAACGTTGTACTACCTGAGGTAACCTTCTGCAGTTGACTTCTTAAACGTGAGCACATAATGTAGAACACCTCCATATCCTCTAACCAATTCGAAACCAGTATCTTTGCACCAATTAATCACCGTCTTTCGACGGGGATAGTCTGGATCCGGTAAGAATTCACCTATTGCCAATAAGCCGTTGTCTTTCAGCACACGCTTGATTTCAAGTAATGCTTTCTTCTTGTCAGGGATTTCCGCCAATACTGCAATTATGTAAACTCGATCAAAAGTGTTGTTTGAAAAAGGAAGCTCATATGCTGATGCTACTTTTGTCATCACATTTGCTATTCCCTCCCTCTGAAGCCTACTATTAAGTCTTGAAACTATGATTGGCTGTATATCTACAGCAAAGACCTTTCCTTTTTCACCAACACGTTTCGCTGCCTCAATCGTAAAAGTTCCAGGACCAGGACCTATTTCCAAAATGCACATACCGTCTTGTATACCTATCCAATCAACTACTTTCGCGGGTGGCTGCATTCGTCTCCTGATAGGATTATCAATAAAGCGAGCAAGAAATGCGGGAATCGGAAAATGGATAAATCGGCGTATAATCCTAACGAAGATAAACCAACCTATCAAGATAGCAACTACCCAAAGGAGTATTGTAAGTATTATGAAAACGATAGACATCATATTACCCTCCTATAGCACAATATCGCCTAACAATAATTAACAGAACCAGACCAGGGATGCGAATTTATACTTCTTCTCTATCTTTAGGATTTAGCCGATTCTTTTGTAGCATTCTTTTAGTGCCTAGCTTGGGGCTTTTTCTTCGGTTTTATGCCGGGGAAACTTAGCCTACGAGGTTGCCACTTACGCGCAAAGAGGAACTTATATCCATAGGGCTTCCTAAAATTTGCCTCTTCTCGGCAGTGGTCTTTTGTTTGTTATATAACGGATTTAGTGAAAATGGTATTACCGTGGGGATTCGTGGATAACACGGTTGAATAGTTTGGTAGACAGCATTTTTTGTATTGGGTACGGCAATTTGGGAGTTTTTGCTTTATTATTTTTCCACGGGCTTATTTATTTGGTAATGATATGTTGTGGTCCGACAATGTATTTCGTAAGAGGGATAGATGAAGTTGGGACACCACGCGGAAATTCTTAGGCGGTTTCTTGGGAAATCTGTAAGTGATGTCTATGGGCGAAATGTGGGCAACGTCGTTGGGTTAACTATGGATGATCGGGGAGAAATCGCGACGATCGGCGTTGAACATGGCAATGGCACGTTTGGAACTTACGATTCGAATCATGTTATGGTTGAGGGCGGTGCCATCATTCTGATTCCAGTGTGGAAAGTTGATGCGGAAAAATTGATGAAAGAGTTTGCACTTGCCCACAAACGGTTGCAAGCTTTGGATTCGTTGATGCATGAAGGCCGAATTACCCAATATGTTTACAGCGACCTACGGAAAGCCTACGAAACAGCGACAAACGAGTTGGAAGAAGTAAGAAAAACATTAATTGAGAAATTGAAAGCCCGCGGAGACGAAGTTGAATTTCAAGTCAGAGATATGGAAAAGTTTCTCGCAAACATTGAAGTGCAACACATGACTGGAGAGATCGATGACGAAGCTTATCAATTGGCTGCAGATTCGCTAAAGCTTGGCTTATCTCAACTCGTTGCAGAGAAGAAAGATGTCGAAACCATCCTCACTGAGATAACTCACCCAGAAGCTGCTCCACCCCCAGCCGCACCAGCACCGCCCTTAATCACAGCACCACCAGCACCAGTAACAGTGAAACCCCCTGAAGAAGAGCGGAAACCATCAATCATTCTTCGAATGTAGCTACCAACTCTAAGGAAGGTTCCCTTCCCAAGATTGATGTAATTTAACAAAAATGGAGGATGCAAAATTGACTGAAACAGTAGTTGTCTATGAAAAATTAAATGCATCAACAGGAGCAATCGCAATTAACCGAATCAAAGTACTTGAGATCATCGAAGGTTTCGGAGGATCCGCAGGACTCAAAGACATCGCCAATCACATGGAAGTATCCACAGCAGCAACCCTTGGCTATCTCAACTGGCTAATAAAAGCCGGATACGTAAACAAAACCTCTGAAAAACCAGTAAAATACACCCTCACTGAAAACGGAAAGAGCAAAATCACCAAACCTGAAATAACATCAACATCTGAAAACCCGGCGGTCGAGGCCCCATCTGCAAGCACAACTGTACCCACACCAACAGTAACTCCTCCGAAAGTTGGATTTTGGGCTAAACTAGCCCGATTTTTCGGTGGAAAATAAAAACACAAGTACTCCTAGACAATCCTTCCCCTCTCCCTTTTTCTTGTGCGCTTTAGTTTCATTAGAACATAATTTGTTTTATTTGGCTTCCACAAAAGGCGAATAATATTGTCTGGCCCTGGACATTCAATAATTACGGATAAAGGAAAGGATTTACACAAGTAGCCAATCAGAAGCCTGAGAAGCATGAATCTCCTGACTGAGGTCAGGAGAGGGTCAAGTGTGAACTATGGTCTTGAAAGTTGATACGGCTGTAATGACCTATAATAGCGAAAAATTTCTGGACGAAAGCTTGTCAACGCTTCTAAAAGCTGTTCCGGTTAACAGACTGATTGTCATAGATCACCACAGCTCTGATAGGACTGTTGAAATAGCGGAGAAGTACGGGGCGGAGGTCCACTACGAGAATGTTGGGTTGGGATATGCAAGGCAACTGGCTTTAAAATACGTGAAGACACCCATCTTTTATTTTCATGATAGCGACGTTGTTTATTATCCACCATATAACTGGGCTGAAAAAGTTCTTCAGAGATTCTCGAAAGAACCTAACTTAGCATCGGTGGTCGCTAAAGTTAGCTACGTAAAATATCCAACCCCTCGAGCTAAATATATTCAATTCTGGTGGAGCCATGTACCGGCAATAGAAACGCGAGGATTCACAACTGGAAGCACATTCATCAGGAAAGAAGCGGTTGAGGACATTAAAATCCCACCGATGCTGGACGCCAGAGAAGACCGGTTCATCGAACTGCACATCCTAAAAAAGAAGCTGAAAATCGATTACATTAAGGTTGAAGGAATCCACCACTTTGACTATACTGGTGAGAAAGGCTACTGGGCAGGTGCGAATGAACGCCTGCTAGCAGGATCCGGGGTGCTACCCTATTTGCTCGCTCGAAGAATTCTGACCGCCCCAATCAAGGCAATTCCCCCGATGCTGGCATATAAGGATCCTCGCATTCTACTGTGGAACACGCGTCACTGGCTATGCTTCCTTAAAGGATTCTTAAACCCAGCGAAGTATAGAAAGATGAAGAGAGAAAACAAAGATACAATTCAAAGACTGCCAGTCAAAATGTTGGAAACAAGATGATTCTCGATGTCGGATGCTGCGAAAAGAAGAGGGACGATGTAGGTTTAGATGCTTGCAGGCTAAGGCCTATGCGCTGGGCTTCTCCTACAAGTAATTAATTCCAAAACTTGAAAGACTGGTAATGAGCAGTTGCCTAATTCGAGGAAGTAGATAGATGTGAAACGAAGTTTTAGACAATTCATTGCCGCGTCGTCAACAAGCATCTTAAACAGAGTTGTTGGGGCGCTAACGGTAGTTGCTCTTGCAAGATTGTTAAGCCCTGTCGGCTATGGACTCTATTCCCTCGTGTTCTCAATAGTCTTGCTCGCTAATGGACTGTCTGACCTTGGCATAGGCTCAGCGGTGACAAAATACGCGGCTGAAACAGAAACAGATCAAGACATAGTCTGGACTGGTTTAATAATAGATTCGGCACTTTCAATCCTAGCCTTTGCAGCATGCCTTCTTCTAGCTAGCCCTCTTCAAATTTTGATGGGGAAGCCGATAGCGAACCTGATTATTCTGTGTTCTCTGTACTTGATACCCTGCTGTTTTGACATTTTTAGTTTCAGACTTCAGGCAAGAAGAAGAATCGAACTATTCTCAACTCTGAATCTCGCCTACACGATGCTGTGCGCTATTTTCTCGTTGGGGCTGGTTTTGCTTGGTTTCGAATTAGCTGGAGCAATCGTCGGCTACATCGCTGCGAAACTGGTTACTACAATCCTGTTTCTATACTTTGGATGGACGAGAGGAACTTTTAACATTGAAATCAGCAAAAAACTGCTGAAATTTGGCGTGTTCACTTTTATTTCCTCAGTTTCATGGTATGCCATCAGCAAAATCGACCGAATTTTCCTGGGATTTTATGTGCCAAGTGGGTCAATCGGATTGTATTCCGCAGCTCAAGGATTAGCTGAGGTAATGATGGTAATTCCTCTCGCATTTGTTACAGTCGCATTCCCAATAATTTCTAGGGCGCATGCAAGAAACGACTTTGACACGGTGAAGAAGACTTATGAAATGGGAATTTATGGTTGCGGCGTCTACGCGGTCTTCGCCACCTTCATAGGCTTAGTTTTTGCTTGGCCGCTGATCCGTTGGACATTTGGGCGAATGTATCTGCCTTCAATTCCAATTTTTCAAGTTTGCATCCTCGCCAGCATGATGAATTGCCTTGAGGTGGTGAATTTCTTAATACTGAATGGAATTGGGAAACCCGATTTGGGAGCTAGAATCAATGCCAGTCAAGTAGCAATGACGATCATTTCTCTTCCAATTATGATCCCGTGGATAGGGGTTATTGGAGCCGCCGTTGTTGATGTTTCAGTTCATATTTTCGGGTTCTTCTTAGCCTTCATAGAGGTCAGGCGAGTAACTGGACTAAAGCCAAAACTCAGTTGGAGCTCCTTGTTGGCATTTTTCAGACTAGTTTTTTCTGAAGCAGGATTAATGAGTAGTTGAAAACTTGAGCGGATTCAAGTGGGGAAAAAATACTTAAAATTAGCATTAGCAAGCAAATTGACTCCCCAAGAATTGAAATTGCTTAGCGGGTCGTTTGACCTAGTTGGAGATATCGCAATTGTCAGAATGAAAAAATCTCTTTTAGAAAAGAGCGAAGTTATTGCCGAGGCAGTTACGGCAGTTAATAAACATGTTAAAACGGTTCTATGCCAAGTCGGCGCAGTATCAGGGACATTCCGGTTGCGTGAGTTAGCATGGATTACTGGCGAGAAGAAAACCGAAACCATTCACCGGGAACATGGATGCCTCTTATGTGTGGATCTTGCAAAGGCATATTTCTCCCCAAGATTAGCATTCGAGAGGATGCGTGTAGCCAAACAAGTTCAACCCGGAGAAGTCATTGTTAACATGTTCGCCGGGATTGGTTGTTTTTCAGTTATTATCGCTAAACATAGCAAAGCAACTAAGATATTTTCAATTGACATCAATCCTAATGCAGTCAAGCTCATGAGAGAAAACGTACGGCTTAACCACCTCACATATCGAGTAATCCCTATGGAAGGAGATGCACGGAAGATAATAGAAACAGCCTTACAGGGAGTAGCTGACAGAGTTCTAATGCCGCTTCCGGAAAAATCACTTGAATATCTGGAGACGGCTATGGCAGCTTTGAAACCCACAGGTGGATACGTGCACTATTATAGCCATGTCCATGCTGGTAAGAAAGAAAATTCGGTTGATGAAGTAGTGAAGGAAGCCTCGAAAAAATTAGCTGAACTAGGGATTTTATTCTATATTAAGCACAGCGATATTGTACGGACGGTTGGTCCGAATTGGTATCAAGTAGTGCTTGATATCCAAATAGCTCCATTTAAAAATTAGCGGACCAAGCGTTTAACGTCAATATTATTCCCAAATTAATCTTGAGGAATTTATGAAGAGAATGAAGTCGGGTAAGGCATGAGCGACAGCAGCCATCAATGGGCTTAGGATACCTATCGATGCTAAGGTGACGCCCACTACATTGAAGATAATACTACTAACTATGTTTTGTTTGATAACGCCGAAGGTCTTCCGTCCAATTTTTATCGCTTCAGCGACATTTCTGAAGTCGTCGGTCATCAGAGCTACGTCGGCTGCTTCGATTGCGGCAGCAGTTCCAGCTGCGCCCATGGCAACTCCTACATCCGCGGTTTCAAGGGCTGGTGCGTCATTCACTCCATCACCAACCATAAGCACTTTTTTTCCTTGATTTACAAGTCCTTTAACTTTCTCCACCTTTTCCTCAGGCAACATTTCTGCCATTACTTCGCTGATACCAACTTGCCTAGCTATAGCTTGGGCGGTTCGAGGGTTATCCCCGGTTAGCATAATCTGGCTTTTTATCCCCAGCGTTTTCAACTCGTTAAGCGTAAGAGCGACTTCCCTCCGAAGAACATCAGCTACGCAAACTACTCCGCAAACTGCATCATCATGGGCAATGAGCATTGCAGTTTTGCCCTCAGCTTCTTTTTGGCGCATGTATTCCTCCACTCTTTCGGGGATGGCGATGCTCTTTTCGCGCAGAAATTCTCTGCTTCCCATGAATATGTTCTTGTTATTGTACTCGCAAACTACTCCTTTACCAGCAATTATTTGACATGATGTATGTTCGGGGATTTTTAGTCCATATTCTTCAGCCTTTTTCATTACCGCGCTGGCTAGAGGATGCGCTGAGTGTTTTTCCGTAATAGCGGCTAAGGAAACTATGTCTTTTTCATTGTGTTTTTCGAAGCCCTTTACGTCGGTGATTCTTGGTTCTCCGAGGGTTAACGTCCCTGTCTTGTCTACCACAATCGTGTTCACGCGGCTTAATTCTTCTAGGTAGACGCCTCCCTTGATGATTATCCCCTTTCTTGCTGCCTTTCCGATACTCGCTACTACCGCCAATGGTGTTGCTAGTGCTACAGCACAAGGACATGCAACCACGATGACCGCGATAGTAGAGGTAATGTTTCTGGTGATTAAGAAGGTGATAAGGGCGATGCCCAGAACAACTGGAACAAATCGGGCGGCGAAGTGGTCAGCAAACTTTTGAACCGGTGCTTTTGCGCTCTCTACTTTTTCAACGAGTTCAATTATCCGTCCCAAAGTTGTATCTTTGCCGACTTTAGTTGTCTTGACTTCGAGAACTCCTGCTTCATCGATTGTACCTGCAAAAACTTCGTCTCCAATGCCTTTTTCGATGGGCATAGACTCGCCAGTGATGGGTGCCTGATTGATAGTTGCATTGCCGGTAACTATTGTACCATCAACTGGTATCTTCTCTCCAGGCTTCACTAAAACTATGTCTCCAGGCTTTACCTCGCGTATATCAATCTCTATTTCCTCACTATTGCGTTTAACAACCGCTTTCTCAGGTGAAATCTTAAGTAGCTCGCGGATTGCAGCTCTCCCTTTATCTAAGGTGAAATCCTCTAGGAATTCGGCGAAAAGGATGAAGAAAGCGATAACCATAGCCGCGAGGAATTCGCTGATCACAAGAGAAGCTACGATACCAATAGTCATAGCTACTTCAACAGTGACAGATTTTGCTCTGAGTGACAGGTACGCCGCTTTGTAAATTGGAAAACCTCCGAGAATTATTGTTAGCAAGGCAACATAATTGAAAGAGAAAAACATCCGCCAAATACCAGACCAACTTACTAATATCGCCAAGCCGACTAGCCCTAAGCGTAAAAGCTCTAACCTGTGTCCTTCTACGCCAACTTCTTCATCTAGCTCACTTATTTTGTAGCCAAGCCTTTCAATTGTATTTTTGATTACGTCGAGGGAAACAGTTTTCGCGTCATAGGTAACCGTCGCTTTGCCAATGCTGAAGCTAACGCTTGCCTCCTTAACACCTGCCAGTTCGCTCAGATTTTTCTCAATTGTAAGCGCACAACTGGCACAGTCCATCCCTTTGATCAGTATAACTTCTTTTTTGTTTTCCATTACTTTTTCTCCAAGCAACTTCCGCACTAGAAAGGTTCATTTAAACTACAGTTAATATTATCATTTTGTAGGCAATAAACTAAGCATAATTAAAGGTTTAAGCGTAAAAGCACCCATCATCTATTTAAAAGCGTCATGGATGTTTCCATCATTTTAAATTAGCGTTAAACCGAGTGAAACGCTGAAAAATGCGGGGAAAAACTACCCTCCGAGGAGATTAACAAGATAATAGAACTACCTCTTGGAAGTGATTGAAAAAAATAGAAGAATTGAGCTTGGCCTTATCTACTACTCTGGTTGCCTCATTCACCGTAATCCCTTTTCATACTGATCTACCATGGACTTTACGGCTCTCTTCGCGATGAACCCTTTTACTACCTGCTTCGCGATCGTCAAGACATCGTAGTAGATCCTGCATGTCAGGATCTTTCCATCCTTAAACTCGTAAATAGCAACGCCGTCGAATTGTGCGGTTAAGCCTTCTGGCGTCGTTCCCTCAAAAACATACTCATGAGCCGCCTTATTTTCCTCGATTATGAGTGAGGTTTCTTTAAGTGTTAGCTTTGGGAAGTCAAAATATAACCACTTCATCCATCTCCTCACCCCGTCATGGCCCTTCAACGTTACCCCTGGAGATATTAGCGTCACGTCTTCAGCGAAGAGAGGAAGCAATTTTTCAACATCGTTTTTCATAATGTTCTCATGAACGCTACGTATAATTGCTTTCATCTCCGTTACGGACATTTCCACCCCTCCTAGATCATATCATAAATACGAAAGTAATAAACAGGTGCTCCTATGGAAACCATGAGAAAAAAGTTCTTTATCATAGGTGATGAAGTGTGCTAATTTAATCATTTCATGATTTTCTCATTATTTTTTCATGATGGTAATAGGGTGTGTTTTAGGTTCATCGTTGTTGTTGGGTCTCGTGGTTGTTTATCGGTTCCACAGTTTTGCTGTTTTCATTACGATATGGTTAGTTGTTATGTGACCCTTCGCTACTTTTCTGTATTAGATTGGTAGCAGTTTTTGGGTTTATATCCGTCTCTTTTGAGATTTCATGTTTCCCATAACTTTGATGATATTTGTTGTAATAGTTTGTGATTCGTTTTCGTCTGAATAATTTTACTTTTGGATGTTTTTTTCTGAGGGAAATTATCGGATTGAAGAAAAGGTCTATTTTGTGGTAATTATGGTTTCCCATTATTGAGGTGAAATGTTTGTCTTTGAACTGTCGCTTATTGTATTTTGAAACCTCATATTTTACTTAGCACTTTGACCAGAACGTTTTGTGCTTCTTTTTCATCTCCTTGTGGGTTTTGGCATGGATGGATTAAGAAGGCACGGATGATATGTATTTTAGATTATTACCTATAAAAACATACTAAAATCTACAGTTTATTGCGAATACAATTGCCTCACTGTTGCCGGAAGCATCCGTTTGTGAGCGGAAGATATAAACAATATTTCTACTTTTTTAACAAGATCTCTGGGAACATTTAGTTGCCTTGCTATTTCAAGATGAGGTATTTTAGCGTCAAAGATGCCATATAGAATCAAGTCTAGGATGGGATAGTCGACTGGAATTTCGTCGGTTGCCTTTTGCCCTTTCCACAATTGTGGGGATGAAGGTTTTTCTACAACTTTCTTCGGCAGTTTTAGGTAAGCACCAAGTTTCCTAACTTGAGTTTTATACAGGTGTGCAGTTGGTAGAAAATCTGCCCCGCCATCCCCGTACTTTGTAAAGTATCCAATAAGAATCTCGGAGCGATCTCCGGTTCCAGCAACAAGATAATTGAAACAATTTGCAAAATAATAGTTGATAATCATTCTTGTTCTAGCCCGAATGTTTCCTAAGGCAACAACATTATCCGTTTTGAATGATAACGTTCTAATGAACGCGTCAACGATTGGATCAATCGGTACATGATAGGTTTTTATCCCTAAGCTTTCAGCTAAGGCTTTAGCATCAACAATGTCTTTTGCTGGCGTAAATTCTGTGGGCATAAGAAGTCCGATAACTCTGTGATTCCCTAACGCTTTCACGCAAAGTTTGGCGACAACTGAACTGTCAACTCCGCCACTAAGGCCTACGACGGCGCCCTTGGCCTTCGCCTTAGCAACAGTTTCTCGAATAAACCCTAGAATTTCCCGCTCTACAATTTTATAATTGATTTCTAAAACGCTTTCATCAAGTTTCATTTTATAAGCCCCAGACCACGTATACAATTGATAGCCTTAAACATCTAAGTCTAAAATATAACTCATTATCTTTTTACTTACAACGTCCGGTCATAAAAAATGATTTGGAGTTAAATCAAATAGGTTTGCGGTGAGGCAAGTTTGAGGAAGCCTACTTCCCTTATTTTTTGGGTGGGAGTAATTCAGTTGATTGTTGGGATTGCTATGGAGTTCTATGCCCAGCAACTTGTCTGGATTCAAATCTATCCGCTACCAACGGCATATTATTTCTGGCTTATATTTCCCAAATTGCTTATTCTTTTAGGAATAATTTGTAGTTTTGTAGGAATGCTTAATCGGGTGAAATGCCACCTGTAGACAAACATAACAAAGGAAAGCCATAAACAAACGCATTCACAGACAGAACGCTTCAATGTTAAAAAGAAGACGTTTTGTGGATAAAATACTAGAAAAATCAGTTGAATACTTTAGTTTATAGTAACTGCGTATTATTCGATTTCTATTCTATATCCCTTAGTTTTCTTTGGCAAGTCAATCGTGAGAATACCTGACTTGAATTTGGCTTTCGATTCTTCTGGGACAACTTCGCTCGGCAGTTTAATGACTCTGTGAAATGATTTAAACTCACAACTTCGTTGAACCGTACCCCAACGTTCGAACTTCACACACCGCTCCATGGTCGCTTCGATCTCTAAGGTGTCCTCACCTACGTTCAATTTGATATCTTTCTTTCGCACGAACGGAAGATCAGCTGAGACGGTGATTCTATCCTCAGCCTCAGTCACGTAAGTGAGAGGTTTAATCCGACCTGTTTTGATATCCCACATTGAGCGTTCATAGAAGAACTCTTCGAGGGCTTGGTCGATCTCCCTTTCTATGGCTTCCATCTGTTCAAACATTCTACGCCTCCACCAAGACATACTTCCACCTCCTAGACATACATGGCAGGAAATTCTTGCTCCTGGGTTTTCTGCATACCTTGCATAGAGCGCTGTGTCCTTTGCATAAGCTCCCGTGTCTTTAACCGGATCTCCTCGGCTTGTTCGAGGAGTTGTTTTGTGTCGACATTTAGATTCAATAATTTGTTTAGAGCTGAGATAATCGATGCAGCTGCGCCTGGATCTGGGTACTGGTAGTGGGATTGCGCTAGTAGAACGACGTTAGGGATATTTTTCTTTTGACATTCTTTTAGGATGAGGGCGTGAGGTCCAACCATAAACCCTTCCTCAAGCGGTTCTATATCCGCCTTGCCCAGAAGTTGCTTCTCGGCTGATGAGGCGCCGATGCCGTAGACTGCCGGGTTTTCGATATCTAGTCGATTCTGTACAGCTGTGCCGCTAACTGAGATTAAAAGTTCAACTTCCTTTGATTTTGCCCAATCGACAATTGCCCGTGCTAGCATTGGTAAGGTTGCTGTGGAAAATGGAACTTCTGAGGTTATAATGGCGAGTTTTTCTTTGCTATACACTCGAAAAGGTGCTTTTGGATCACCCTTGTGAATGACTACAATAGGCGGTAAGATGTCTGATTCAAAATGTCCGACTTCAGGCATCTCAAGTGAATGGATAATGTGACTGACTGCGATTAATCCAACCAATCCTACGTCTGGAAGACCAACTATACAGTGTTTTATTGACCCGATAGGTGCTGTTTCGACTATAGTGACTGCTTCAGCGCCCATAACCAACACCTTTACATTAACTGGTAGGATTTGTAACATTAACTTTTTCTAGTATGATAAATGTGGGGATTTTGTTATGAGTACATCGTGCTCGGAGGTTTTCTCATACCTAACAGTACATGTTCAACAAACTGTTCTTCAGGGAGGGCGCCTACGAAGTCGACCGTCTCATTTATGATGGTTTTTGGAACAGACATCACATTGTATTTTTGTGCTAACTGGGGAAACTCCGTAGCCTCCACCATATCTGCCTTTATGAGATCATTCTCGATTGCAAACTGATGCGCTAGCCTAATCGCCTTAGGACAATATGGGCAGGTCGGTAAAACAAAGACTTGTATGTGCACGGGTTCATTAACCGATTTTAGTCGATTTTTCGTGTCTTCAGAGAGATTCGTGGTTCCACTGGAAACGTCTACTATGTCATCTACTAGTGATACGAACTCATAACCAGATGGCACGCCATAAAACCTTATTCCATAATCTTTTTTCCCGATGATTGCGATTGCCGGAATCCGCTTAATTTGATACTCTTTGACTTTTTCTTCATCTTTCACGAAGTCGTATACTTCCACTTTAATTTTGTCTGAGGTGGTTGCGACCTCTTCCACGATTCCCCGTGTTTCCTTGCAGAATTCGCATTCGGTCTCTTGTGTGAAGACTAAAATTCTTACCTCGTCCTTCAGTTTTTCTCCGAAGAGTTTTCTTAAATGCTCTTTATCATGATCTGGTAGAAATCCCACTTTTTTCTCCCCGAAATTTCTCTGGATTAATTATTGTATTTATTTTTCGTAGGGTAGAATTAAAATTAAAATTTGTCAAGACATCTGATAGCCTGAATGCTTAATTATTTGACAAAAACTTCAATGTCGCCTTTGGCTACTTGGTTGCTGGCTTGACTTTGATGGTTAACCATTCTAGTTCAACAATTTGGTCTTTAACTAGTTTCTCGATCTTGGTAACGACCGCATCGGCATTATATACAGATATGTTGCCATCAACTTCGATATGCATTTCACCGATTATAAATGACCCTAATTTTCTCAATTTGATATCACGTACTCCTTTGACACCTTCCACACTTTCCGTTGTTTGTCGAATTGTTTCAACTACCTCGGGGCAAGTACAAGCATCCATTAACACGAGAGACGCCTCTTTGATTATTGAAAATGTGACTACAAAGAGGAAGCCTGCGATTATCATTCCCGCAATAGCATCCGTTTGGGGCAATCCGAGATATGAGAAGAAAACACCAGAAAATGCTATTAGAGAAGTAAGTCCATCTGCGATCGTATTATAGACGTCAGCTGCTAGTGACAGTGAATCAATTCTCTTAGCGATACGCCGTTTGTAGAAAGCTAAAGCCAAAGAAACTATAGCGGCAAGTAATGTTACTGTCATCGCTAAAACTGGAAACAAAACTTCTCTAACTGTTAAGAAAGCCAGATACGATCCATAGAGAATGATTGCTCCAACGCCAATCATGATAAGTGCCGCAAGGATCGCTGAAAAGGTTTCGACCCTATAGTAGCCGAAGTGAAACTTCCCATCTGGCGCTCTCCGCGATATTTTCAGACCTAACCACACAATGAATGAAACAAATGCGTCAGCAAATGAGTGAATTCCATCAGCAATCAAAGCAATACTACCTGAAACTATTCCGATAATCACTTCGATGACTCCTATACCAACAGTTACCACTACCGATGTTCTCGCTATTTTTTCACCTTCTAGTAGTCCGCGGTGTCTAGGCTCCAATTGGATGCACTTTATCCGATGTTGATTTCAATTACTCATTAATAACCTTGGCTGAAAATCTCTTGCTGTGTGATTTATCCTTGAAAACAGGTTTGATTGGGAAATGTGAAGAAATTGTAGAATAACCGGGATGGTAGATCAATATTTAATGGCAAATATAAACGCGGTATACAAAAATAGCTCGAGTAACGTCAGAAATTATAGTGATAGCGATGACAAATCAGCCTGAAATTTCTGAAATTCGTAAGCGAGATGGCCGAATCGTTAAGTTTGAGCCCGAAAAAATCGCGAATGCTATTTACAAGGCGATTCTCGCGGTAAAAGGAAAGGATGGAGAAGTCGCTAAGAACATTTCGAATCAGGTTGTGGCTATTATCGCAGAGAAATTCAAGGGTAAAATCCCAACTGTGGAAGACATTCAAGACACGGTGGAAGAAGTTCTAATTAAGAATGGGTATTCAGAGGTTGCTAAGGCTTACATTCTCTATCGTCAAAAGCGCTCCGAGCTCAGAGAAGCTAAGAAACTGCTCGGTGTTAGCGATGATTTGAAGTTAGCAGTCAACGCCGTTAGAGTATTAGAGAATAGGTATCTTCTGAAAGATGAGAAAGGAAATGTAATTGAGACCCCTGCTGAAATGTTCCTCAGAGTAGCGCACGCGATAGCTGCTGTCGACTACTTATATAATAAAAGAGCAGACGTAAAAAAAACCGAAGAAGAAATCTACCGCGTCCTAGCGAATCTTGAATTTCTTCCAAACTCTCCTACATTAATGAATGCCGGAACAGACATTGGGCAACTCTCTGCATGTTTCGTCCTCTCAGTTAATGACTCGATTGAATCAATATTTGATACCTTGAAACATATGGCATTAATTCATAAGTCCGGAGGGGGCACTGGCTTTTCCTTCTCAAAACTTAGGCCTAAAGGGGATGTTGTTAAGTCGACTATGGGTGTGGCGAGTGGACCGGTATCGTTTATGCGAATTTTTGATGTGGCTACGGACGTGATTAAGCAGGGAGGTAAGAGAAGAGGCGCAAACATGGGGATCCTGCGGGTTGATCACCCTGACATTATAGAATTTATAACTGCAAAAGAGAAAGAGGGTGTTCTTGCCAATTTTAACATTTCAGTAGCCGTTACGGATAGTTTCATGAAAGCTGTGGAAAACAATGAAGACTATAATTTAATAAATCCTCGTACCGGAAAACCGGAGAAGAAGCTTCACGCCAGAGATATCTTTGACCTGATTGTAACGATGGCATGGCGTACTGGAGATCCAGGCATAGTTTTCATAGATGAGATAAACCGTCATAACCCTACGCCTAACATCGGATTAATAGAAAGTACTAACCCTTGTGGTGAAATCCCACTCTTGCCTTATGAGTCTTGCAACTTAGGTTCAATTAATTTGGCTAAGATGGTGAAAGAAGGGGAAATAGATTGGGACAAATTAAGTAGAACCGTGAGGACAGCAGTTCACTTTCTCGACAACGTCATCGATGCAAACAAATATCCACTGCCGCAAATTGAGAGGAGCACCAAAGCAAATAGGAAAATTGGACTTGGAGTTATGGGTTTCGCTGAGATGCTTACCGAATTAAATATCCCTTATGATTCGGAAGAGGCGATTGCCACAGCTGAGAGGGTGATGGGGCTCATTGCTGAAGAAGCAAGAAAAACGTCTGTGAAGCTTGGTGAGGAGAGGGGGTCATTTCCAAATTTCAAAGGCAGCATCTGGGAGAGGAGGGGTTACAAAGCGATGCGGAATGCTACTTCAACCACAATTGCGCCTACAGGTTCAATAAGCATAATCGCCAACACTACTAGTGGCATTGAACCACTATTTGCCGTTTCCTTCATTCGAAATGTGATGGGGACCCAACTTTTAGAAGTAGATTCATCCTTCGAGAGAGTTGCGAGAGAAAGGGGATTCTATAGTACTGAATTGATGACGCAAATTGCAAAGAGAGGAACGATACAGGACATGAAAGAGATTCCCGCTGATATTCGAAGGGTGTTTGTTACCGCGTTAGATATCGCTCCTGAATGGCACGTCAAAATGCAAGCGACTTTTCAGAAATATGTTGATAATGCGGTAGCTAAAACTGTGAATCTCCCCTATGAAGCTACTTTAGGTGAGGTTAGGAAAATCTTCTTGCTTGCTCGTGATCTAAAATGTAAGGGCATTACTGTGTATAGGTATGGTAGCAAAAAAGAACAAGTCTTATATGTGGGTCCAGTTTCAACCGTAGGAAGTTCTAGCGGACAGTATGTAAGAGCGGATTCTGAGTACGCTGGAGGGTGCCCCTCAGGAGTGTGCCCACTTTAAGATGGTCCCAAAAACGCGGGATAGAAAGATAAAACATAGTGGATTTGTTCACCTTTATACTGGAGGAGGAGAGGGAAAATCAGTTACCGCATTTGGAAGAGTCTTGAGGGCAGTTGGACACGGTTATAAAGGCATCATAATTCAGTTCATGAAAGGCCGAAAAAATATTGGCGAGTACAAAATAAGGAAGCGCCTAGCCCCTGAATATGAAATCCATCAATTTGGTCGCAAAGAGTTTGTAGACTTGAAAAATCCAGATCCAATCGATATAGAATTGGCTCATAAAGGTCTTGCTTTTGCTAGAAAGGCTTTGAAGAGAAAGCCGAAGCTACTCGTTTTAGATGAAATAAACTTAGCTGCCGCTATAGGGCTTGTAAAGGTAGAAGACGTTTTAGATTTGTTACATAATGTTCCCTCTTCTACTGTGGTCATTTTGACAGGGCGTTATGCACCTAAAGAACTCATAGATCGAGCTGACCTTGTAAGTGAATCGCGCGAAATAAAACACCCAATGAAACGTGGGGTAATGGCTCGAAAAGGTATTGAATACTAAGCTGCTAGGCTTATTATCCATAAGTACTATTGTTACAAGAACTTACAGGATGCTAACAAGATAATGTTGCTTTTTGAGGCGATAGCGCTAATATTAATCGCGTTTGGGTCTGGCATCGTTTCTGCAATAATAGGCGTGGGTGGCGGCTTTCTCGTTGTGCCCATTTTAGTACTTTTTTTCGGCTTGAGTTCACATCAAGCAGTTGGCACAAGTTTAGTGATGATAGTATTCACGGCATTATCTTCAACGTTTGCATATGCCCGGCAGCGGCGGATCGACTATAAAGCTGGGCTAGCTTTAACTTTGGGAACAGTACCTGGCGCCATTGCTGGAGCTTATGTTACAGCTTTTATTACCGCAAAAGGTTTGGCAAGCCTGTTCGGCGCCTTTCTAATTATTATTGCCATTCATATGATTATGACAAGTGAAAAAGAAGAAACTTCTAAGAATCCAGTGGCAGGAACACGGGGATGGCGTCGCAAAATTGTTGACTCCAAGGGTGTCTCTTTTGAGTACATGGCCAACATAACATTTGGAGTTGCCTTGAGCTTCTTAGGTGGCTTTGCTTCTGGATTTTTTGGGGTAGGTGGAGGCGCGGTAATGGTTCCAGTTATGGCTTTGGAAGTCGGTATTCCTATGCATGTGGCCGTAGCGACTTCGATGTTCATAATGATTTTTACGTCTATTTCAGGAGCGGCAATTCACTTAGCATTAAGACATATTCTATTTGATTATGCCGCGTGTTTAATTATTGGCATTATCGGTGGAACTCAACTGGGCGCTGCCATAGCAAGGAAGTTAGAGGCTAGGACTCTTAAAAGAGCCTTTGGCGTCTTCCTAATTATTATAGGTTTAAGGATGGCTCTTGAATACGTACTGTCTTGAGCGCTGAAAACTGAAGTGTAGGATCATAAATGCTTAAACCCATTCTTTTCTCGAAGCCACTGAGAGGGCGGCGAATATCGCGGCTAAGAGAATTAACAGACCGCCTAACCATTGGGTGATGCTAAGAAGTTCATTGAAAAAGATGAAAGCTGCAACAACAGATGTGATAGGTTCTATTGTACTGAGAATAGAGGCCCGCGACGGTCCAATCAGCTTTAACCCTTGGAAGAATGTTGTTGCGGCAAGGGCAGTACTGATAATGGAAATCAATATCACCCATACCCATGCCTCAAAATTCCACATAACATGAAGCTCCCTAGTCAGTAAACCCGATATTCCGAAGCTTAGGGCTGCGGATCCCATAACGTAGAAGGATGCTACTTCACTACTTAACCCCTTTAGCACTCGCGTGCTCACTAGGATATAGGCTGTATAGGTGATAGCTGCACCGAGCGCCATCAAAAGTCCAACGACCACCACGTTGAATATAGGATTCGCTACAAGAGCCAACCCAACTAACGCAAGCAAAAGTGAGAAGGCAACGGGAACAGAAATTCTCTCCCAACCTAAAACCGAGGAACCTGCTGCGACGAAGGCTGGATATGTGTAGAGGACTAGAGCGACAACGGAAACTGGAATGTAGAGAAGCGCTGTAAAGTAAAAGGTGGATCCAAGGAAATATCC
>Ga0315309_1000357_pt1 | contig 27633 bp, 31 predicted proteins | sample TDP4_MG_FD_203080 | JGI IMG/M metagenome (GOLD analysis project Ga0315309, IMG submission 203080) | Freshwater sediment microbial communities from Lake Towuti, South Sulawesi, Indonesia - TDP4 | ecosystem: Environmental > Aquatic > Freshwater > Lake > Sediment | place: Indonesia: South Sulawesi...
GCCAGTAATCAGATCGATCCAACCTATGGCACTCACATTATCAGAATAGGCAAGGTATTTGGGAGGTTTGGACGACGAGAGGGAAAGGTCATAGGTCTTGCTGGTTGCCGCAGTGAAAGTCTGAGTGGAAATACTGTTGGGAAATGCCGCTGCATCCGCAATCCGGGGTAAAAAACATACAAGCGCCAGGACAATGAGAGCTTTTCTTACCATCATAAATAGTCCCTTATTAGGACCTCTGCGATCTGGATGGCATTGAGCGCTGCCCCCTTCCTGAGCTGGTCGCCCACGACCCAGAAACAGAGCCCGTTTTTCACTGATATGTCCTCCCTTATCCTGCCCACATAGCAGTCGTCCTTGCCAGCCGCGAAAAGGGGCATGGGATAGGAATTGGAAGAAGGTTCGTCAAGGAGCTTCAAGCCTGGAAAAGATGAGAAAAGCTCCCTTGCCTTCTGGACAGTGATCTTCTTCTCTGTCTCCAGATTCATAGATACGGAATGCGCCCTGAACACAGGGACCCTCACAGTGGTGGCGCAGACCTGGATTTCAGGGTCCCCCAGGATCTTCCTTGACTCATTCAAAAGCTTCATTTCCTCCTTTGTGAATCCGTTCTCCAGAAAGACATCAATATGGGGGATCAGGTTGAAGGCAATCTGATGGGGGAAGGCGTTGACAGACAGGGATTCTCCCCTGGCGTATGCCCGGACCTGGGCATCAAGCTCTGCCATTGCCCTTGCGCCTGCGCCAGAAACAGCCTGATACGAGGAAGCAACCATTCTCTTGACCCTGCCGAAATCGTGGAGCGGTTTCACGGGCATGATGGCAACGATTGTTGTGCAGTTCGGGTTGGCGATTATCCCCTTATTCTTATACATTGCAATGTCCCTGGGATTGATCTCTGGAACAACAAGGGGAATGTCCTTTTCCATTCTGAAGGCCGAGCTGTTGTCAACGCATACTGCTCCTGCTTCTGCAGCGCTCGGGCAGAATTCCTTGCTCCTTGATGCCCCTGCTGAGAATAGGGCGATTTCAATCCCTGAGAAGGAATCCTTGCCCAGCTTCTCCACCTTTATGTCTTGCCCGTTGAACTTTAGGGTCTTACCCACTGAGCGCTCTGAGGCAAGGAGCCTCAGGTCCTTCACAGGGAACTTCCTTTCCTGGAAGCATTCCAGCATCACCTGACCTACTGCGCCGGTAGCCCCTGCTACTGCAACCCTATAACCGCCTTTCTTCATCTGTTACCTGCTCCCTCCTCTATATATCTCACGATCAGGTCACCAACCTCTGATGTTCCCATGCCCATTTTGCCTGCTGACATACTTTTTATATCATTTTTCACAGCCTTTTTCACAGCGTTCTCAATCTTCCTTGCGCCTGCCCTCTCACCCAGGTGCTCGAGCATCATCTGGCAGGCCAATATGGCTGCCAGCGGGTTTATCTTGTTCTGCCCGGTGTATTTTGGGGCAGACCCCCCGATTGGCTCAAACATTGAGACCTTGCCCGGGTTTATATTTCCACCAGATGCAATACCCATGCCACCCTGGATCATGGCCCCAAGGTCGGTAATGATGTCTCCGAACATGTTGTCCGTGACGATCACATCAAACCATTCAGGGTTCTTGACCATCCACATGCATGTTGCATCAACATGCGCATAATCTGTCTGAATATCAGGGTATTCCTTTGCAACCTCATGGAAGGTCCTTTCCCAGAGGTCAAATGCGTATGTCAGGACATTGGTCTTCCCACAGAGCGTGAGTTTCTTCCTCTTGCCTCTTTTCCTCGTGTAGTCAAAGGCATACCTGAGGCACCTCTCCACACCCTTGCGTGAGTTAATGGACACCTGGATTGCGATCTCGTCCGGCGTGCCCTTCTTGAGGAATCCGCCGGTCCCGGTGTATAGGCCCTCTGTGTTTTCCCTGATAACAACAAAGTCAATGTCATCTGGACCCTTGCCCTTTAGAGGTGTGTCCACCCCGGGAAAGAGCTTGACCGGACGAAGGTTGATATAGAGGTCAAGCTCAAATCTCAGGCGAAGAAGTATGCCCTTCTCCAAGATGCCCGGAGGCACCTTGGGATATCCGATAGCTCCGAGGTAGATTGCGTCCATCTTCCTGATCTCCTTCAGGACAGAATCGGGCAGAACCTCTCCGGTCTTCAAATATCTCTTGCCTCCGAGGTCATAATTTTTCAATATGCACTTGAATCCCTCCTTCCTGGATATGGAACGAAGCACCTTTAATCCCTGAGCGATGACCTCGGGACCTGTGCCATCCCCGGCAATGACAGCGATCTTATATTTTCGATCCCTTGCCATGTCTTACCCTCCGAATTATGTATTTCATCAATCCTCCCTTGCGAACCAGCTCCTGCATGAACCCTGGGATTGGCTTTGCCTTGAATACCCTGCCAGAGGTTTTATCCTTTATTATTCCTGCGCCTGGATCCACCTCAACCTCGTGCCCCTGACCAATGGCATCCGCTGCCTCACGGCTTTCAAGGATCAAGAGCCCCATATTAAAGGAATTCCTGTAAAAAATCCTGGCAAAGCTCCGCGCAACGATACAGGATATTCCGGCTGCCTTAAGAGCAATTGGGGCATGTTCCCTGGATGAACCGCACCCAAAATTCTTCCCTGCGATTACTATATCCCCTTTCTTCACCTTCATGGAAAACCCAGGATCTACCCCCTCAAAGCAGTGTCGGGCAAGCACCTTGGGGTCTGATGTGTTCAGATACTTCGCTGGAATAATAATATCGGTGTTGACATCGTCCCCGAATTTCCATGCCCTTCCCCTCAGCATCGCTCCAATCCTCCTGTCAAAGCTCGTCCGGTCCAGCGATCCTTCCGAGGACAGCAGAGGCCGCTGCAACAGCAGGGTTGGCAAGATAAACCTCTGAATCCGGCGAGCCCATCCTTCCCCTGAAGTTCCTGTTGCTTGTTGAGACGCATCTCTCCCCTTTTGCGAGCACACCCATATATCCGCCCAGGCAGGGGCCGCAGGTCGGGGTGCTGATTACTGCGCCGGCATTGAGGAATATTGAAAATAAGCCCTCCTTCATTGCCTGAAAATAGATCAAGGGGGTCGCTGGTATGACGATCAGTCTGACCCCGGCAGCCTTCTTCCTCCCTTTTATTACACTGGCTGCAAGCCTCAGGTCTTCAAGGTGACCGTTTGTGCATGACCCTATGAATGCCTGATCAACAGGGATGTTTCCTACCTTGCTGATGGGCCTCGCATTGCTCGGAAGATGAGGAAATGCAACCTGCGGCTCAATCTTTGATACATCGTATTCCCTGATATCGGCATATTTCGCATCGCCATCGCTCTTGTAAAAAACAGGCTTTCTTGGGCCCCGGGAATGCTTTTTTACGAACTCACGGGTTATCCGGTCAGGAACAATAATAGCGTTCTTTGCCCCTGCCTCCACGGCCATATTGCACATGGTAAACCTGTCATGCATCGGAAGGGAGGAGATGGTGTCGCCTGAGAATTCCATTGCCCTGTAAAGTGCTCCGTCAACACCGATGTTGCCGATGGTGTAGAGGATAAGATCCTTCCCTGTAACCCACGGGTTCCTCCTGCCGCGATAAATAAATTTCGCTGATTCAGGAACCCTGAACCATGCTTCTCCGCTAATCATGGCTGCAGCAAGGTCTGTGGAACCGATTCCAGAAGAGAAGGCTCCGAGCGCACCCATTGTGCATGTATGGCTGTCCGCGCCAATAACGAGATCTCCGGGAAGGACCAAGCCCTTCTCTGGAAGGAGAACATGCTCAATCCCTGCTTCTCCGACCTCGAAATAATTTTTTATGCCCTGCTGCCTGGCAAACTCGCGCAAGATCAGGCACTGCTCAGCCGAGGGTATGTCTTTGTTGGGCGCAAAATGTGACGGCACAAGGACGATCTTGTTCCTGTTGAAAACCTTTTTTGCGCCAGCCCTCTTGAATTCAGCAATAGCAATTGGCGCAGTTACATCGTTCCCAACGGCAAGGTCAATCCTTGCCATGACGAGATCGCCAGGTTCTACCCTCTTTCGTCCGGAGTGGACGGCCAAAATTTTCTCTGAAATTGTCATGAGCCGACCTGACAGGATCACTTCCTGTAAAGCCGTTTCATTTGCTTGAAGTGCTCCAGCTTGTTCAGGGCATTTATATAGGCCTTTGCGCTGGCCATAATGATATCAGTATGGGCGCCCCGGCCCACCACGCTCCTCCCATCCTCCTCCAGGCTCACAGTCACCTCTCCCTGGGCCTCAGTCCCGCCCGTGATCGCCTGGACCGAGTATTTTAGGAGCTTGCTCTTCGTTCCAACCATCTTCGCAATGGTCTTGTATGTCGCATCAACAGGGCCGTCACCGAAACCCGCATCCCTCAGGAGCTGGCCGTCCCTCTTGAGCTGGACGGTGGCAGTCGGGATTGCCTCGCTTCCGCTCACTACATTCAAAGACACAAGGCTATACTTTTCCGGAATCTCGATCACCTCATCTGCGATAATGGCTTCGATGTCCTCGTCAAAGACCTCCTTTTTCTTGTCAGCCAGGGCCTTGAATGCATGGAAAGCGACCTCAATCTGATCGCTGGCAAGATCGTATCCGAGGGCCTTGAGCCTCTCGCGGAAGGCATGCCTTCCCGAGTGCTTGCCCAGCACCAGGATATTGGACGGGATGCCGATTGATTCCGGGGTCATTATCTCGTAGGTTATCTTCTTCTTAAGAACCCCATCCTGGTGGATGCCTGCCTCGTGGGCAAATGCATTGCCCCCCACGATTGCTTTGTTCGGCTGAACCATTATGCCCGTGATCTGCGTCAGCAGCCTGCTTGTTGGGTAGATCTGGTCTGCAGCGATGTTGGTGTCAATGCCAAAGATGTCCCTTCTTGTCTTGAGGGACATAACAACCTCCTCCAGGGCTGTGTTTCCTGCCCTCTCACCTATTCCGTTTACCGTGCACTCAACCTGCCTTGCCCCTGCAAGAACTGCAGTCAGGGAGTTGGATGTGGAAAGACCGAGATCATCATGGCAGTGAACGCTTATGATGACATCGTCTATCCCCCTGACCTCCTCCCTTATAGTTTTTATAAGTTTGTAATATTCGTTAGGTGTTGTATATCCCACTGTGTCAGGGATGTTGATCGTTGTTGCCCCGGCCTCAATAGCAGCACTGGCGACCTTTATCAGGTATTCGGTATCGCTCCTTGTTGCGTCCTCGGCGGAAAACTCCACATTGTCCGTATAGCGCCTTGCCCTCTTTACAGCGCGGACAACATCCTTCAGGACCTCCTCACGGCTCTTCTTGAGCTTGTATCTGAGATGTATATCCGAGGTGGCTATGAAGGTATGGATCCTTGGCCGCTCAGAGAATTTGACCGCTTCCCAGGCCCTGTCAATATCTGCATTTTCAGTCCGGGCAAGGCCAGCGATCTGCGGGCCCTTGATGGTCTTGGCAACTGCTTTCACAGCCTCGAAGTCCCCCTTTGATGCAATGGGGAATCCCGCCTCAATCACATCAACCCTCAGCTTCCTGAGCTGCTCGGCAATCCTGAGCTTCTCCCCAACATTCATGCTGAAGCCCGGAGACTGCTCACCGTCCCTCAGGGTTGTATCAAATATTAAAACCCGATCGATCATGTTTATCCTCTTAAACTATTATTTTACTGGATAATAGCAGGAGCTTCAAGCAGGTCTCAGGGACCTCTCGCGCCTTCCCCTCCTGTAGGAAAAGACCCAATCAACGATCCCTGAAAGGACATAAGCGGCAATAATGGTAAAAAGCATCCTCGTGGGTTCAGCAGCAATGAGGATGAGGAAGACAACCGAGAGGAAAAGCACGCGGAAAGGCTTTCTTCGGAGCAGCTCCATCTCCTTGAAGCTCCTGTATCTAATAGTGCTCACCATAAGCAGTGCAAGCACAAACACAAGGATCAGGAAGGTAATATGTTTGGACAGGAGGAAATCGACCGGCCTTTCAATAAAATAGTCCAGCGGCTTGGAGATTAATCTGGAGATGGGCTTCACCATTTTTTTCTCTTCCCCAGGATTAAAATAGAGCAGTATCGTGGTTGCCACCATGCACGCCGCAGCAGGCGACGGCAGGCCATTGAATACCTTTTTTTCCAATGTATTTATCTGAATATTAAACCTGGCAAGCCTGAGCGCAGCGCATACCACGAAAAGGAAGCTCACGGCCCATCCCCACCTCCCCCAGGAGTTCAGCGCCCATCCATAGACAAGGATTCCAGGGGCAACACCGAATGAAACAAGGTCAGAGAGCGAATCATATTCCACGCCAAACTGGCTCGTGGTCTTTGTTAGCCTTGCAACCGTTCCATCAATGGAATCAAAAAAGGTGGAAAAGAGGATTGCAAGGGCAGCCCTGTGGTATTCGCCGTTGAAGGTGGCAATAATGGAATAAAACCCAAAGAACAGGCTCGCAGAAGTAAACAGGTTGGGGAGAAAGAATATCCCCTTTTTCATCCTCGTTTCCATCAGGGGAAATAGGCTACGATGCTCTCTCCGCCCCTAACCCGGTCGCCCTCCCTGACGACCACGGTGCATTCAAGGGGGAGAAAAAGATCGACACGGGAGCCATATCTGATCAGGCCGAATCGCTGGCCCCTGGTCAGGGAATCGCCCTTTCCCACATCGCAGACGATCCTTCTTGCGATGAACCCTGCGATCTGGACACAGAGGAACTTCAGGCCCGATGGAGCGGTAATCAGGAGAGCGTTTTGCTCGTTATCAAGAGAGGCTTTTTCCTTGTTTGCAGTGAGGAACTTTCCCTTGTTATAGACAACAGAATCAACCCTCCCGGAAACCGGAGAGCGATTCACATGGACATTCAGAGGGGACATGAAGACGCTGACCCTTTGCGCTTCTGTTTTCAGCAAGCGATCCTCCCTTGTCCTCACAATGCTGACTATTTTTCCGTCTGCCGGGGACAAAATGGCCTTTTCATCAGCCGGAGGGGTTCGCAAGGGATTGCGAAAAAACCAGACATTAAAGCCTGTTACAATAAGAAAAAAAATAGCTGCTGTGTTAAAACCCAGCAGCGCCATGCCCAGGGCAATGGCGCCGGGAATAAATACAAACGAATATCCTTCTTTGACGATCATAGAAAAATATTACAGGAGAACCCCTTTCAGGTCAACTTCGGAAGGAGTTATTTTAAGGCGGAATGCGACTCCAGCGTATTTTTAAGTGTGTAAATATTTCATAATTATGAAAATATTTTAAATTAAATATTACAATATGTTTGTCCATAGAACGGGAAACAAGCTAATTAATTGAAATTAAAGGTTTTATATTTTTTATCATTTATGATATTATTGTCATTAAGTGGTATATATTTTGCACGCATAAAAATCGGAGAGGTGTTTTATAATTAATCTTTCAAAAAAGCTTTATTTTCTTACTTTCCTCGTCTTATCCTTTCTATTTCTCCACTGCGAGGATAAAAGTGTAACTCAAAACCCCCCACCTAAATCAGCCCCAGTGATTACCTCACTGTCTCCTGAAAGTGGTACCGGTGGGGCTAATTTTAATATCTACGGGACAAGCTTTGGGACAACCCAGGGCTCAAGCACGGTAACGATTGGGGCGCTGAATGCTACTGTTATCTCTTGGTCGGATACCTCCATTGTTTGTCAGGTGCCTATTAGCCTCGTTGCAGGGATCCATGATGTTTTCGTCACAGTGAACGGTATTGTCTCCAATACTTTAAATTTTACTGTTTTACCATTTATTTCAGGTCTATCCCCCACATCTGGAACTGTTGGAACATCAGTCCTTATATCCGGAACAAACTTTGGCTCATACCAGGGCTCCTCCACCGTGACATTCAATGGGTTCTCTGCCTCTGTCTTAAGCTGGGGTAACACTGCCATCTCTGTGCTTGTCCCCTCAGGTGCATCTGCCGGCATCAATACAGTGGTTGTTACCGTTAATGGAATTCAAAGCAATGGTATGAGCTTTACCGTCACTCCGTATATTTCCTCTCTGAATCCAACCTCAGGGCCTGCCGGTATAAACATCACAGTCACAGGAACAAGCTTTGGGGCTTCCCAGGGCTCAAACTCGGTGACGGTCGGGGGGCTGATTGCCTCCGTTATCTCCTGGTCAGACACCTCCATCGTGTGCCAGGTGCCAAATGGCCTCGTTGCAGGAACTCATGATGTTATTGTCATTGTGAACAGTATCTCAAGCAATATCCAGCTGTTTAATGTGCTCCTTCCCAATATATCCGGTGTCTCCCCCTCCAGCGGACCAGTAGGGACAACCATCACTATTACCGGGACAAACTTCGGCACTTCCCAGGGCGCATCCACAGTGACCATTGGAGGGGAACTTGCTGGCATTATTTCCTGGGGCGACAACCAGATTGTAGCAAATGTCCCACTTTCACTCTCTGTCGGCCAGAAGAGCCTCATTGTCACTACACCAGCCGGTTCCAGTTCTTCGGTCTTCTTCACTGTTAGCCCATTTATATCAAATATTTCTCCAGAGAGTGGCTCAGGAGGGGCCCTTGTCACTATCTCGGGAACAGGATTCGGCTCTACTCAAGGCTCTTCTACTGTGAGTTTCAATGGAACGGATGCTGGAATAGCTACCTCGTGGTCCAATATCTCAATTACCATCTCTGTTCCCAATGCTGCGAGCACAGGCCCTGTTATCGTCACCGTTAATGGCATTGCCTCAAACGCTGTGGGCTTCACTACTATACCCGCTATTACAGGTCTGTCTCCCACATCCGGGACTGTAGGAACATCAGTCCTTGTCTCAGGAACAAACTTCGGCCCATCACAGGGCTCCTCCACAGTTACATTCAATGGGCTGCTGGCTTCTGTCTCAAGCTGGGGTAATACTGCCCTCTCCGTGCTTGTCCCTTCAGTGGCATCTGCCGGTATCAATACAGTGGTTGTTACCGTTAATGGAATTCAGAGCAATGGGATAAGCTTTACCGTCACACCTTATATTTCCTCTCTGAATCCAACCTCCGGGCCTGCCGGCACAAACATCACAATCACTGGAACGAGCTTTGGTGCGACACAGGGCTTAAGCACGGTAAAAGTCGGAGGGAATACCGCATCGATCACCAATTGGTCAAACAATTCGATCATTGCAAGCATCCCGTCTGGACTGCTCCCGAACACTTATGATGTCATTGTTACTGTTCAAGGGCTTCCAAGCAATTCCCGTTCTTTTCTCCTGAGCCCCTGGATATACGACATTAATCCGGGTTACGGAATCACAGGAGAAACCATTACCATTACCGGCATGAGCTTTGGAGATGTTCAGGGTGCGAGCACTCTCACATTCAACGGAGTTCCGGCCTCTGTCAGCACATGGTCAAATTCCAGTATCGTCGCACTTGTCCCCAGCACAACAACCGGCCCTGTGATTGTTACGGTCAATAGCATCACAAGCAACAGCGTCTCCTTTATTGTGGGATTTCCGTGTGGATGTGAGAGCGGAAATGATTATGTCACCATTTTCAATGTCCAGCCTCAACCCGGATATCTATTTCCCAATGGCAGCCTGATATTTACCGTGACAGCATGCTATACCCTGACATCAGAAACAGGCGTCCTTGAACTTGCGGTTCAGGATGAATTTTCGTTCCTTAACACCATTACCCAGACGGTAAGCGGCCCGCGCGGGATAAAGACTATGACCTTGAGTGCTACAAGCATATCAGGTCTTACTGCGGTCCTAAGCCTGGGCCTTCTTAATGAAGATATGACCGAGTTTCTTGCTGCAGATGCGGATACATATCGGATCCAGAGGGCGTGTGCCGGAGGATGCATTGAAAATTACCTGAGGATAACAAATTCTGTGCCATCCAATGGAAGCATCATAGAAACAGGGTCAAACAACTTTACCATAACAGCCTATCATCGTGCGGATGCACCCAAAGTGCTTTTTCTTGGTTTTTATGACGAAAACCTCGATCTTGTTGGACAATGTTGCACGACAACTGTTTCCGGATTTGGAACAGAGACGCTATATGCAAATGGAATCAATGTCCCATGCGGGACGGATATTTTCTATATTGTGGCATTAATGATCAATTTCCCACCAGCTCCTCCTGACTCGCGCTGGGATATGGTCTCTTTCCCTATTTGCGTCTCTTGCCCTTAACATCCTTGCGCTACCGATAAATCAGTCAATATAAAACCAGTTTGGGGACAGGAGGGTCAGACTCGGATAGGCTTCAAATTCTCAAGGATGTTCGACCCGAAGAAGATTTATTTCTTCCATGCTTGATCCAGGGCTTTAAGCATAAGCTCAGGATTCAGCAGATTTAACTCTTCACGATTCAATAAAAATGGGGCTATCTCATTTTTTATTGCATACGGATTCATACTTTCTATTTTTTTACCGACAAGATCCTTTACTGTCTCCAAGTCTGGGATCTTTAAGCGCGGGTGGGTCTGTTTCACGGCATTTATGAACATGGGCATATTGGGACGGACGCCCTTTCGCAAGAAGAAGATGAGATCGTAATAGTCCCTCCCTTTATCAAAGCCGCGAAAAAGGAGAGCATGGAGCTTCCCTGACAGGAGAGAGCTTAAATCGAAATGGGTCACCATAAACATTAAAGGATCGGTAAAAAGATGCTCTTCCAACTTCCAGCCCTTCGGCGGATTTTTGTCCACCTCAATTCTGATAGAGAGCCTTTGTCCTCTATGAGAAGTCAGGCGAAGATCATACAATATCTCGCTGAATTTGATGAAGAACATGCTGAGATTCTTATGATCGCGCAATGCGTCAATCCCTGCTTTCAATCCGCACATCTCGATATACACCAATAACTGGTCGGCAAATGTCTTCGTCCTATACCCTCTCCCGGCCACGAGAGAGAAATCGAGGTCCTCGGAGAACCTTCCTGTCTCGAAAACCATGTGGAGAGCAGTTCCGCCGACAAAGGCGAGATTCTTTCTATATCCTTTTTCGTCCAGCCCCTTCAGAAGTAGCCAATGGAGATATTCTCTCAGGCGGTTGAGCCTTTGTTCCTCCGAAAAACCAGCCAAATAGCTTTTTATAGCCTCAATCATTTTCTCCTCCCCCGGCACATGGCCAATACAGTCTTTCCAGACCTGCGGACACTGTCACTTGGGAAGCGGTCAATATATTCCTTGAGCCGGGTCATATTCAGCCTTTCAAGATTTTGCAGACGGTAACCCCCCAGAAGAAGTTCTTTTGATATATCACGCTTTCCTGGAACCTTGAGATAGATAAAATCAAGGAGACACTTTTCAGCATCGGCCAGGAAATATTTCTGGCCGCTTTGGGCTGTCAGGGGCCGAAAACCGAAAAAAGCCTCTTTCTTAACATGTCTGTAGCTAAAGACACCCAGATCGTTGCTGAAACGCATTGTTTTTCGTGCAGTCACGCAGGTTATCTCCCACACTGCCTCAGGGATCAGTCCGTAGTAACTCATGGCATACTCCAGGCTGATGTAAGAGGGCCAGTATAATTCTTGGGCAAGAGACAGGGGCGAAAGGTGTGCTCGCCGGTATTGCTCAGGTAGGGTGTAAAGACCCCGCTTGAGACGCATAACTTGTCCCGATTTCACCCAACGGCTGAGTTGGATATATTCATATGCCCTGGTCCTTCCCTGCCGCAAATCAGAATGTCTAAAGAGAGGCCTGTCCGCAAATCTGCTCCGTAGATCATCGAGTTTCATATATTTCCTTAAATTATATTATTATATAGATAACAAAAATAATAAATTCTGTCAAGTATAACATCTCTTTTTCCGTGACAGAAGAATACTTTCTCTGGTTCTCAAATAATTCATTGATCTTAAGAAAATGACAATAATTGTAGATACTTACCCTGGCACGGATAGATTTCTCAAATACACATTTTTATGATAAAATGGTGTATTGAAAAGGAGGAGATATGGGACGGACAAACATTGTGATTGACGATAAGTTGATCGAAAAGGCCATTCGTTTGAGCGGGGCCAAATCCAAGAGAGAGGCGGTAACCCTGGCTCTTCGTCGGCTGGTTAATCAGGCATCTTTACTCCAGGCGATGCAGAAATTACAAGGGAAGCTTCACTGGCAGGGGGATCTCAATCAGTGGCGGAGGAACCGCAAGTGATCATTGTGGATTCCTCAGTATGGATAGCCTATTTCAGTAAGAAGAAAAGCGCAGCGAGTGAATTCCTTGAACAGGCGTTAAAAGATGGAACAGAAATTGCCATATTATCAATAATCCTGACAGAGGTACTGATGGGTTTTAGAGAAGAGCCACATTTTCATGCGGCGCAGAACATTCTCATTCGGGTTCCACAGATTCCTTTGACCACAGGAGTCTATATTCGCGCTGCAATACTTTTTCGGAATCTTCTCAGGCGCGGAAAGAGCGTCCGGGGGGCCATAGATTGTGTGATTGCACAGACCTGTATTGAAACAGAAGCTGAGCTTTTTACCCTTGATCGGGACTTTCACAATATTGCCCAGTATAGCCCCCTCAAACTGCTCCATTTGAAGCAATAACACAGAGAGCGTTCATTCTTCGCGGTAGTAGAGCGTCAGCAGGCGGGGGAGGCCCTGGGGGTTGACCATCACAACAGCCTTGAGGGTCTTTATAGCAAGAAGCATCTGCGCATTCTCATCCTCGGGGTCTGCAGCCGGATTGGGAATTCGTCCAAAAGACCTTATGGAAAAATAATCCGAGTTCTTGGAGAGAAGGGGATAAACCTCGTTCCATCGCTGTTGGGAGATGGGGGTGTTTGGCGGAGCAATCGCACTCATGACGGTATCCTGTTTCCCATTCGTGATCTGATCCTCCCTGATCTTGATCACCTCCTCTGCCACATCCTCCTCCAGGTCAAACAGCGCCTGGATCACCTCTAAGGGAGCTGTGTTCACATTAATGGTTACGGTTGTTGTAAACCCCCTTGGATATGCAGTGAGAAAGGGAGAATCCAGGGAGTCCAGGACGCACATGCCCCTTTCCTCATCTCCTTCACGGGGCAGCACTGTCATTAACTTCTGAAAAGGGGTCATCTGTTCCTTATCCTCGCCCTTCTCCAACATCCCTTTCACCATCCTCAGCTCTGCGACGGTTGTCATAGGGCCGTTCTTTGGCGAATATTCCGATGATCCCTCTGCCCCATATGTCCGCGGTATGCTGTCCGGATCTATCCAGTCTTCTATGGCCTCAACAAGATTTTCATCCACTCCCTTGATCTTGAAGAGCCTTTTTAACACAGCTTCAAGGTTCTTGTTTACATCGTCAGGAGGACCCTTTGTAGGATCGACAAGTAGGTTCAGCGGGATCTTCCCTCCCTCGTCCGTGATAACTCCTATTACCTCTCCTGTAAGCCCCTGGTCCAGCTCTATGGGGATGGGCGGAAACTTGCAAGCCTGGGACCAGAACTGCTTCGTGAAATCGGTTTCTTCGCCGGGGACATAATATATGGCCCCCTTCTGATTGCCCATCTGCATGATGTCATAGTTCAGAATACCCTTTGCAAGCTCCAGCCCCGCCCTTGCAACCGTCATTGCCTGGATATCGTCCCTCATGTTCCCGGCAAGATGAAGGTCAACCCTGACAGAGTAGGAAAATTCCATGATGCTAACAGTCATGATTGCCACCACTAACAAGACGATGACGAGCGCCACACCCCTTTTCTTTAACTGATCCTTGAAATTAGCCATTATTTCGCCAGCATCAGAGGCACAATCGTTCTGAAAGGAACCTCAACCCCGCTTGAATCGGTCAAGTAAAGAGAGATTGCAACTGCTGTGGGAAGACCTCCTTGAAGCTTGGAATCCCATTCGTCCAGCCAGGAGCCCGTGCTCCCCTGAAAATAACGGATATCAAGCTCCCTTAGCCCGTTAGATACCTCATACTCATCGCCGCCGATCTCTAAATTGAATCCCGTGGACTCCCTGTATAGCAGGGTCAGGATCGGCTTATCCTCTTTGTATTCAATCTTCCAGTAATACTCAACGGCTGCATGCTCTGAGTCCACAAATCCTTTGATGGGCATAGGGCTCATACGATGGGCAAGCGTTGTGAAGGAGAGTTTGTCCATCCTCCTTCCCTCAACCTGGTCGTGTTCACCCTTGAAAAATGTGTATCCCACATTCTCGAGATAGGCAGAGGAAAGCTCGCGCGACAGGCGGAATATGACCTGCCGACCGACCTGATACAGCTCTGATCTTTCCTCAACATACCGTGTCGCATCAAGCGTGGATGTGACCGAGGAATAGATTGCACCCATTACAAGGGCAAGAATTCCAAATGCAACGAGGATTTCAATGAGTGTGAATCCTTTACCATGGAGACGATTTTGCATCTTGCAGCTCATTGGCTCGGAACGAAACCTTTTAGGGTGACAGCCTCATCCTTTCCCATATGCTTCCACTTCACCCTGATACCATCAGTTTTGGGCTTGATCCCCTCAGGGAGCTCAGCGGTAATGCCCGTATCTTCGCCAGTTACATCCTCCAATTCAAAACCGGGATACTCCTCCTGAAGGGACTTCTTCGGCAGCATAAAATTTGGAAATCTGAACTTCAGCTCTGCCTCCGAGGCCTTTTCCCTGACCATCATGGTAGCGATGGTCATCTCGTTCACATAGCTGGCGAGGTCAATGCTCTTGTTCTGAAGGGAATATAGGGAAAGGACTGCCACGGCCAGGATCGCCACGGCCGCAAGCACCTCAAGCAAGGTAAAGGCCCTCTCCTTACTCGGTTGTCTTTTGTGTTTTGGCCTCGACATATCCCTCGAGGACCTTGACCCGTCCCGTCACAGGATTAAGCTGAAGGGTAAAGCTTTTATCCCTCTGATCCTGGATATGAATGTATGCAGGGGGAACATACCCGTCCGGAAAAAACGGTATTATAGCGCCCCCCTCTTTATCAGGGTCGAGCTTCTCCCCCATGATCTCCACATCCTGAAAGCGGACCCCGTAAGGAAGCCGTGTTTTCTTCCCGAGTAGCGCTCTGTCCTCCCAGCATTGGAGCTTATGTGGGGGCTCCTTCTCAGGAAGGCAATACTCCACCCAGTAGGTCGCATCCTTGATGTCACACCTGAAGAGGTACATAGTCTTGGCAAATGCTGCCTGGTCAAAAAGGTAACGCAAAGTCCCTGCTAAGCGGCGTGAGCCGTGCTTGAGCTCCGCTTCCGAGAGACTCATCAGCCTTGGAAGGACAAATGCCAGGGATAGCCCCAGGATAAAAATTACAACAGAGAGCTCAATGAGTGTGAATCCCGAGAAAACGCTAAAAGTAAAGACCTGACCCCGGTTATTCTTCGGTTTCCCAGTTGGAGATGTCTTTATCAGGACCCTCACCCCCCGGCTCTCCGTCCCTGCCCTTGGATAAGATCTCAAAATCCTTTCCACCCTTGCCCGGGCTTGTATAAACATAAGAATTGCTCCAAGGATCCTTGGGGATCCTTCCTCCCTCAAGGTATCCCCCTTCCCGCCAGCCAGATGGGACCTTTCCCACTGTTGGCTTCTCCACAAGGGCCTTAAGACCCTGCTGCGAGTCCGGATACATGTGATTGTCAAGGTAATAAAGCTTGAGTGCCTCCTCAAAGTTCCTGATCTGGACGAGTGCAGCCGTCCTGTTTGCCTCCTCTTTCCTGGGAATGACATTGACCGCCACCAGGGTGGCAAGGAGCCCTATTATTAGGACTACAACCATTATCTCAATTAGCGTAAAACCTTTTTCGTTCATGATGTTCCCTCCCTCTGTCTTTTTTTATCTCACCATCTGATTAATCTCAAGGATCGGCAGGAGGATTGAGACGATGATAAACCCCACCATCCCTGCCATGATCAGTATCACTATGGGCTGAAGCAGTGATGTGAAGATCTTTAGCTTTGCCTCCATCTCCCTGTCAAAGGCCAGGGCAACCCTCTCGAGCATTGCCTCCAGCTCGCCGCTCTGCTCCCCAACGGCGATCATCCGGATGACCATTGGAGGAAAGACCTTGCTCTGCCTCAGCGGCTCGGCAATGGACATCCCCTCGGTAACACGCTCCCTGGTGGAATCAATCGCTTTTGACAGAACTACATTGTCCACTATGGCCTTAACGATGTCCAATGCCTTTACAATGGGGACTCCGCTTGCGAGGAGCGTGCCCAGGGTCCTGGAAAACCTGGACATTGCTGCAATCTTGATAAGCTTTCCAAAAATGGGAAGCCTGAGTGACATCCTGTCTGTCCACTCCTTGCCCTTTACTGTCTTCCTGAAGCGGTTCATCCCGATGAAGGCCGCTGCAACAGCAAGAACGATCAGATACCAGTATGTGCTGGCAAATCCGGACACCAATATTAGCACCTGCGTGGGAAGCGGGAGTGCCCTGTGGATGTCCTGGAATATCTGGGTGATCTGCGGGATGACCTTTACCATGAGGACAAAAACAACAGCCACGGCAATGAGGATCATGACGAGCGGGTATATCATGTTTGCCCAGAATGTGGCCCTGATGCTTACCTGGTTATCCATGAAATCGGCAAGCCTCTGCAGGACGACCTCCATTGCTCCGCTGGCCTCCCCTGCCCTCACCATGTTCACATATAGCTCTGAGAATGCCCTTGGATGCCCGGCCATGGCATCTGCCAAAGAGCTCCCTTCGTTTACCCTGTCACGGACATCGGCAAGAATCCTTTTGAGGGGGATTATATCGGCCTGTTCAATTGTCGCTGAAAGTGACTCAACAAGGGGTAGTCCTGCGCCGAGAAGTGTTGCAAGCTGTCGTGTAACAACAGCCACATCCTGGATCTTGATCCGGGCGAAGATCCCCCTTATTGTGAACTCCCTCTTGAAGAGGGGCTTTTCCTCGGCTGCCTCCTCCTGGATCTGCGTTGCAAAGATGCCGTCCCGCCTGAGCTTTTCCCTGGCTGCCTTCTGGCTGTCAGCGTCCACAACGCCTGTGACGCTCTTGCCGGCAGAATCAAACCCCGAATAGCCATAGACAGCCATTAAAGCTCCTCCACTACATCCGTGATCTCTTCCTGGGTAACCCTGAGGATCTCTTCGATTGTGGTAGTCCCGTTGAGAACCCTCTGGGCGCCGTCATCCCTGAGCGTCCTCATCTTCTTGGCGATCGCCTTCTTCTTGATTGTGGCAGAATCCACCCCCTTTGTGATCAAAGCCCTTATGTCATCATCCACGATGAGAAGCTCGAATATCCCGGTCCTGCCTTTATACCCGGACTGGGAGCACTCCTTGCAGCCCTTCGCCCTGTAAATAGGCTTGTTCTTCAAGGATTTCCCATCAAGCCCGAGGTCCCTTGCCTCGTCCTCTCCCGGGATATATCTCTCCTTGCAGGCCGGGCAGACCAGCCTCACGAGCCTCTGTGCCAGGACCGCCATAAGTGAAGAGGAAACAAGAAATGGTTCTATTCCCATGTCAATAAGCCTTGTTATTGAGCCTGAGGCATCGTTTGTGTGAAGAGTGGAGAAAACAAGGTGTCCTGTCAGGGAGGCATGGATGGCAATCTCGGCTGTCTCCTTGTCCCTGATCTCTCCCACAAGGATCACATCGGGGTCCTGACGGAGTATGGACCTGAGGCCGTTGGCAAATGTCAGGTCAATCTTTGGGTTCACCTGGATCTGTCCGATCCCGTTGAGCTGGTATTCTATGGGGTCCTCAATGGTAATAATGTTTATCTCCGGAGAATTGATCCTTGAAAGCGCGGCATACAGCGTGGTTGTCTTTCCGCATCCGGTTGGCCCTGTTACAAGTATGATCCCGTTGTCCCTCTGGATCAGTTTCTCAACCCTCTTTAATTGTTCATCCAGAAGGCCGATTTCGTTTAGGCCGAGCAGCACGACAGAACGGTCAAGCAGCCTCATGACGATCCTCTCCCCAAAAGCAGTAGGGACAGTGGAGATCCTGGAGTCAATATCCCTGCCTGCAACCTTCAGGCGGATCCTGCCGTCCTGGGGAAGCCTCTTCTCTGCGATATTCAATCCTGCCATGACCTTGACCCTGGAGAGGATGCTCGGTTGAAATGCTTTTGGAGGTTTCAGGACCTCGTATAGGACACCGTCTATCCTGAAGCGCACGGACAGTTCAGACTCAAAGGGTTCTATGTGGATATCGCTTGCCCTCTCTTTCAGCGCCTGGAACAGAAGTGAGTTAACAAGCCTGATGATTGGCGCCTCATCTGTCACATCAAGGAGGTCCTTTGGCTCGGTCAGCTCAAGCGCTGCCTCGTCCAGGTTCTCCTCCAGATGGTTCATCATCTCCTCAGCACCCTTTGAACGGCGGCCGTAGGCCCTGTTTATTGCATCAAGGATCTCAGCAGGCATGGCAAGATTGGGGACTACCTTTTTGCCCAGGAGCAGCCCGAGGTCATCCAGGGCAAATGTATCCAGGGGATTTGATGTTGCAACGATCACTTCGTCGTCAATTCTCTTTATTGGAATTACCTCGTGCTTTTTTGCAAAATTGATAGGAATCTTGTTGATCAGTTCCTCGTCGGCCTCTGTCCCGATAAGGCTTTCTAAATATGGGATCTGAAGCTGGCTGCTCAGGGCCCTGTAAATATCATCCTCCTGGAGATATTTTAGGCGCTTGACAAGTATCTCACCGAGCTTTTGGTGCTTTTCTTTCTGGAGATCGAGCGCCTCCTGGAGCTGCGCCTCGGTCAGAGAGGTATGTTCAAGTAGGATTTGTCCGAGGAGGGTGCGCTCCACAGCACCACCTACTCGGATTGCGGCTGACGCTGGGGTTCTGTCTCGGCAGGAACAGCCTCTGTCATCGTGCTGCCTGTCACCTCGACAAGGGGCTGGAGGATAATTCCCATTTCACCCGCGGCGCCTTCCCCTATAACAGGGGCTTCCTTTATGGTTGACAATGGAGCCTCCCCGGGAGGCCCAATATTAACAACAGGGGCTTCAATTGCGGTTGGCGATGGAGATTCACCTGACTTAGTAACTTCTGCTGTTGGCAATAGAACCTCGCCTGTCGGCGCCCTGGATTCAGGGGGAGCTATGGGAGAAAAAGATTCGCCTGGCTCAGGGGCTTCAAGTGAAGGAGGTTCGGGTATGGAGGTGCTTCCGTAGGGCCTCCTCTTCCTGATGTAGCCGAAGCTTTCTTCCTCAAAGCTCTTGCTCTCTTCCTCCTTGTATTGTCTGACAGCCTCCATATCCCCTGCTCCCCTCATGATATAAGGAGTCAGGAAGATCAGGAGGTTTGTCTTTGTAACCCTTTTCTTTGAAGATCTGAATAGCCATCCCAATATGGGAAGATCTCCAAGAATAGGAACCTTGCTTTCGGATACCGTAACCCTGTCATCCAGAAGCCCGCCGATGACGACGGTCTGCCTGTCGCGAGCAACCACAACAGTCTGGGCAGACCTCTTGGATGTTGTCACGCCCTGGAGATTGACATTGATCCCTCCTGTGCTCTCCACAACCTTGGAGATCTCCGTTGTAAGGTTTAGCTTGACATAATCGCTGTCGTTGATCTGGGGGGTAAGCTTGAGCTTAAGCCCAACATCCTGCCTCTGAATGCTCGGTGATGAAATAAGCCCTGTCTGATAAACCTGCTGGGTCGAGGTAAGGATGGGAACATTCTCTCCAACGATAATCTCCGCAGATTCGTTATCCATAGCCAGGAGGTTCGGCGTTGAAAGGATATTTGCATCCGAATCCGTCTGTATGGCATGGAGGAAGGCTCCTACGCTCAGAAAGGATTGACTATCGAGTTTAAAGATACCGTTGACTTGGGCCAGTGACAGTCCGGGAGGGATCGCCGCCAGGGAGGGGGGCAACATGGTGAGTGCATCCATTCCAACGCCAAAATCAGTCCCTCCTGCAACTCCCTTAAGATCAGGATTCACATAGCGAAATTCCAGGCCCAACTCCTTGAGCTTATCCACGGAGAGCTCTACGATAGCCGCCTCCACATACACCTGGCGTCTGGGTATATCAAGTTTTGTTATAACTCCCTTTAGAACATCGTAGTCTGAGGGTGTTGACACGATCACAAGGGAATTTGTTGACTTGTCCGCAGTGATCTTCACTCCTCCTTCAAACTGAGCCACACCGCCCCCTGCTGCCGGAGCAGCTCCAGGGGCTCCTGCTTGTCGTGGTGCGGCCCCTCCGGCCAGCGCTGCAAGTGTTGTAGAGAGCTTTTCTGAATCGGCATTTTGAAGATAATAGACATGGATCTGTCCTGGCCCTGTGATCTTCACATCCAATTTCATGATTAGAGCTTTCATGGCCATAAGATCCTCTACAGTTGCCACAACAATCAGGGAATTTGTCCTTTCCTCGGCAATGATCTTGGTCGGAACCTGAGCGGCCTGTGGAGGCGGAACCCCTGGTCCCCTCACGGCCCGGGTCTTGGATACCCCCCCTCCTCCAACCTGCTGGAAAAGGTTTGTCAGGAGCTGCGCCATGACCTGGGCCGACGAATACTGAAGGGGAATAACCTCAATGATCTGCTTATAGGTGTCCGTATCCAGTTCTCTGATGATCCTCAATATCCTGTTTATGTTTGAGGCATAATCCGTAAGGATGAGCGTATTTGTAGGAGCATACGGAATAGGGCTTCCAACGGATGAAAGGAAATTCCTGACGATCTCTGCCATATCATTGGCATCTATATACTGTAGAGGAATAAGCTGGGTTACGATGGTATCACCTGCAACCACGGGCACCTTGCTTACAAAAGTCCTGATGTTGCTCCTGCCCGCATCCCTTGATTGGACAATGTTTATCACCTTGCCCGCCTGAATAGCAGCAAGGCCATTGACTGCGAGAACGGACTCAAAGACCTTGTATGCTTCTTCAATCGTCACCTTTGTCGGGGATATGACCGTGATTTTCCCTCTCACATTCTCCCCCATGATGAAGTCCTTTCCTGTGAGCTGGCTGATGACCTTGACAAAATCCTTAATGTCTACATTGTCGAAATCAAGGCTCACACCCTTGTCTATCCCGGCAAACCTCCCTTTCTTCACCGTTGGAGTAATAGACAGCCCACTTATCTCCTCCTGTGCAAAGACAGGGCCCAAGATACAAACGAGAAGCCCGATAGACACTGTGATTGATAGTCTTTTCTTCATCTTATTGTATAACTCAAGGTTTCTTTACGTCCGTCCCTAACCAGGTCCACCTGGAAGCGTGATTCGTTCCTGAACCTCTGGAAGAGCTGAAGAGCATTCTCAGGCGTTGATATCTCAGCTCCGTTGACCCTTTCTATTATATCGCCTTCCCTGAGTCCTATCTTGGCATAGAGGCTATCGGGCACAATGGAAAAGATCCTGTAACCTGAGATTTTACCATCTACAAGGTTCGGGACAACCCTGGCCTGTGTAAGCAATGGGCCGATATTGGAGATCTGCTGATCAAAGCCTCTCTTGTCAAGCTCGTAGCGATTGGGCGACAGCATTCTCACATCAGGGGCAGAAAACGGGGAAGAACCTGGACCGCGAGGCGGAAAAACCTGAGGAGTTGATACCTGTGCGACTGGACCTGTCATTTCCTCGTAAATGAGCAAAGCCTCCTGCCTTCCCTCATGAAGGATAATGATCCTATTCCTCTCTATCCTGAGGACCGGAGCAATATCCAGAATTTTGTCTCCTATCCTATAGATTTTTGTCTGCTGGTTTGATTCATCCCTGACAATAGCAAAGGCGAATTCAGGGGGGCCTTCAACTGTCCCGATGAGCTTAACCTTGAGTTTGCTCTCAGATACAGGTCCCGTTACTGAAGCGAGTGCATCCGCCAGAGAGCTGGACTGGGAATTAAAAAGATTTCTTTCTGTGATAACAAAATAGTAGCTTAGATCTTTCTTTTCATCGAGAGTCTGGATCCCCTGGGGTCCCCTTGAACGAAATGCGCTCATCTGCGGAGTTGTAGTTAGTTTTAGTGCAAGGGCATTTGTAAAAATAGATGCAGAAAAATAGGCAATAAGCGTGACGCCCACAAGATTTCCAAGCCATGAAAACCTTTTTATGTAGTATGAAGGGCTTTCCACACAAATATTAAATAGCAACTTATATGCCAAAAATTGTTTCTTGGCCTGCAGCCAACTTATTGTATTTCAATAACTATTATGGCAGCCCCCAAAATCCAGCCTCGGGTCAAGGGAACTTATGTGGCTCTTTGCCACACTTTCGTCCGCTCTCCAATTCCTACCTGCGTATAACGGATACGAAGGTTCAGGGCTTGGATATAAAATCCACTAATGCAGGTGTGCACTTCTCAACCACTGCCCTGCTCATATGGGCAATGGCCTCCTCCCATGCCTCCTCTTCAATTGGCTGACCGTCTCTTCCCCGTTCAATTAACCTCTTGAGGCCCTTTCTTGTTCTGGCCTCTTCAAGGGATATAGTGGTTTTCCAAGAAATAAAAACGATATTGCTGCCCGGGGAAGGCGCTTCCTGCGATGGAACCTCAATGGTCTCTTTGTGATGAGCTTCCACCCCTGCTGCGGTCGTCTCCTCTGTCCTTCTATATACGGTTACAGTCTCAGGGGGTTTCTCGGACTTCTGCACAGATGCCTCCACAAAAACACGAACAATTACATCGGGATCTGCAGATACAACCTCAAACCCCTTGTCAATAATCTGCCCTTCTATGGAATCCTTCACTGAAGCGCTGCCCACTCCTGTGACCTCAAGAGCGATCTTTAGTGTTGTCCCGGCATCCTTGATCTTCTGAATGATCACATCCGAGCTTACAGGAGCACTTATCCCCTTACCTGAAGGATCTACAGAGAAGAGAAGCGTGTTCCACACCTCATGGGAAAGAAATGAGGACAGGGCCTCCCTCAAAGCCTTTGTTTTTGCACGAGGATCCTGGGCTGAATCCGCGGCGGAAAGCGCTGACATGATATCCTTGCCAATGCTTTCGAGCTTGCTCCTGATCATTTCCCCTGCCCTGGCTCTTTTAATCACGGCAAGTGCTGAAACCTTTGCACTAACAGGATCGCGCCAGGTTTCCACAATCTGAAGCCCCTCCATAACATCCCCGGTCGCCTGCTCCAGGGCTGCCTGTGTCCCTTTTAGAAAAGGCTCAACAACTGCCTTCTGACCCCTTTCAAGCGAAGAACGGAATTGCGACAAAGGGGATTCGGCTCTGCCGGCCTCCCTCTCGATGAAAGCCCTGATAGCGGCCTGGCAGCTCTTCTTCGCAGAAGCTGGCGTGTCACCCTCGCGGATGGCAACAATGAACCTTTCATCCGGATGAGAGGAGCTGCTTCCGCTCTTTACCCACTGTGGAACCTGAGCACATCCGATCAGGATCACTGCACATACAAATAAACTTGCTGGGATTCTTTTCATTTTTATCCTCCTTTCTCAATCGTTCACGCATGCACTGACGAATGTAATTCTACCTTTTCTGACAAAAACATTCCTGACAATGGGTGAAGAAGAAAAACCTCCATGTCCCATTGGCTGGATTGTAATTTCATGCATCCCTGATGGCAGGCTGAATCGGCCTATCTGGATCTGGGCAGGCAGAGTCCTCCAGGAGCGGACATCAGCCACCTCTGCTGCTGCCAACGCAGCACTGGCCAGAAATCCAACGAGCTTTCCCATTTCCCTCCCTGCGCGTTCCCCGGCAAGATCGCCAATTCCTTTTGAGATGAGATACTTTACTGCCTGCCTGGTCCCGAGCTTGAGGATGGCCCTTCCCCTGCGATCCTCCAGGTTCTTGATGGCAATGGCTTCAATGTCCTCAGCCAGAACTGTTTGACCAATGTCCTGTCCGTCTGCATAAATGCGGGCCGAGGTCGCCCTACGTGAAACAGGCTGGAAGACAGGAAATGCGATCTTTGCAACCTTATCTCCGGGCAGAGGGATGATAAGATGATCCTCAACCTTTCGTGGGGAAAGGCCATTGAAAAAAACAACCACAATCTCCCCGTTCTCTCCGCCCCCCTGAATACGACCCGATTCCTGCTCCAGGACGCCAGAACGAATCCCTGTCCGCATTATGTCTTCTTCAAGCCATGGAGGCTCCTCTGTTCCATAGAAGTCCCTGTAATCCGTGCGATAGACCTTAATCGCCTTCCTGTATGAGATATAGGCGTCGTTGTCCTCACCCCTTGCCTCATAAAGGATCCCGGCAAGGTAGCGCACAAATGCGTCCTCTCTATAGATATTTTTCTTCTCATATTTCTGGTTAAGTATCCCGAGTTTGGTGTTCACGCGCCTGCACTCCACCAGGGCCTCGTCCAGCTCTCCAAGCCAGACATAGTTCAATGCCTGAAACATATTTACAAGGGCCTTTTCAAAGTCTTCCCCTTCGTAAGGCGAAGCATTGTCGTTGACGATGAAACTCTCAGTCAGCTTTGTGATGCTGACGGTATAAAGTTCGTCCATCTTCTTGTCAGCCCTGTCAAAATGCTTGATGCTGCCCGTAAAGTCTTCGGCAATCTGAAGGACAGTCCCCCTGTCCAAGTCATAAAGGACCTCATTGCGGCTGCCATACTCCTCAGGCTTCAGTATCTCGAGTGCGCCCTCATAATCCTGCACTGCCAGAGCATGGTCAAGCCTGATGTAGTAGTGCTTGCTGACACCGCAGCCTGAAATCCATTGCAGGTAAAGGATTACGACAACAATTAATGAAACACGCACTCTTCAGTAGCCGACCCGGCTTCTCTGTATATATTTCTTGATCTTCTTCTGCCCGAACCAGACCTGCCTGCTGGTTTTGATGTCTGTCAGCTTCAGGTCAACCTGGTAGTATTTCACCTGCTCCCCTGAGGCAGCATCTATGATGGAATTGATCGAGCCGGTGAGCAAAAAATCCGCACCGATCTCCTGGCCGAATGCCTTTCTGGTCTCAGGGGATGCAAATTTTGCCTGGTCTTCCTTCTCTTCCATGAGCTCCCCTCTCTCGCTCATGCTGGCAATAAAATTCACCTTTCCGGAATTTGTAAGCTCTCTTTGAAGGTCAAGGATAAAGGTCTGTGTATTGATATGCTCATCGCTCCTGTTGACGACCTTCCCAACCGTAACATCCGGCTGCCTGTTCTTATCCTGCGTGAACCTTGGGAGCCATGCCCCTTCCAGGGCTTCTCTTATCATGGCCTCTGCTGTCAGGCGGGAATCTGTATCATTCCAGTTCCCGCTGATGTCAATGACCTCTTCCACGCCTGTTCGCGTGACTTTTGTTGGGGCTGCGCAGCTCGCCAGCAGGCCCAATATCATCAGTGCAATACCAATCTTCTTCATTGTGCACCTCCTATTTCTTTAATAGTTGAACGAAACCCGCAGCGAAATATGGAACATATTAAACGTTTCTTCTTCGCCAAACACCTGGGTGATAGTGGGAACAATCCCCACTCCGATCTCGGGAGAAGGATACATATCAATATACAATGCCTCAGAAAGGCAGAAATCGCTCTCCTCCTCTCCATTGGAGAACATTCCGAGGCCCGGCCTCATGGCGAGAGAAACAGAATAGCTTTTGTCAGGATATATCTTCACAATTGGGCCCAGACCCAACAGGACTGCGTTTACAGTGTCCCCCCCCTCTACCGAGAGAATATTGACAATGGCATCCACATCAAGCCCAAGTGAAGCCTTGCCAACCCTGTTTATCCTGATAAATTGCGCATTGGCTCCAATCCCGAACCCGTCCACTCCTGATTCATCGATATACTTCGCATAGGCAACCTGAAAGGCCAGAGAGGACCAATTCCTTTGTGCTGCCCCTGAAAAACTCTCCGTGGAAGGCTCATTGGAGACCTGCCTTGGCTGTGCTCCGGCATTTACTCCCATTGCCAGCATAACCACGCACAAAATGAATGATCTTATTTTCATATCTTCTCCTCCTTTCTCATCATCTTCCCCTTAACAAATTATCTTGAATCTTCCAGTCCCTGTCAATCCTTTGCGGAATATGTTAGGATATTAATTGTCGCGAAAGGAGGCAAGAATGTTTGGATGGACTGAGCTTGTTGTCATTCTCTTTATTGTCCTGATCATCTTTGGTGCGGGAAAGCTCCCGGAGGTTGGCAGCGCCCTGGGCAAAGGCATTAGGAACTTCCGCAAGTCCCTGAAGGAGCCTGACGCCATAGATGTAACCCCTCAGCAGGAGAAACACGCCGATAAAAAAGACAGTTAGGGGGACTTTTCCTCCAGAAGAAGCTTTGCGGCGGCGACCAGGTCCGGATGGAGAGATTCGTCATGGCAGATGCTGTGCAGATCCGGGGTGAGCATAAATCCCAGAAGACGAAGTGCTATCTCAGGAGGGGTGTAGGGGTTGCGCACCAGGGCTTTCTTCACGGCATACCTGGAGATCCATTTTTTGCTCTCATAGATGACCTTCAATACAGAAGGCCTGCTCGGTCTTCTTGAGGCGACCTTCAGGACCTCTCTTTCTGTAATCCTTGGATTCAAAAGAATATTGGCTACCACGGAGGGATCCTGATCCAGGAGGAGTCTGTCGAGGTATTTCCTCACCTGCCCCTTGGCAAGGGACTTCCTAACTCCAAGTGGAACATACTCCATCTCCGGATCAACAGGGACCTCCTCATCCTTCTTCTGCCTCCTCCTAACCGCTGTCGGCCTGGACAGTATCCTCACAACATCTTCGTACCCTCTCTCCTGTGCCAGCAAATAGATAGCGCTCATTTTTCCGTGGCCTATGACTCTGGATAGGTTGGGAATATCAACAACACTTATGAATATTTCCTGGTAAATGGGCACATTCTTGCTGCCCTTATTGCATAGGATCTGGAGTATCTCCACAGCCTGCTCATCGTCGAGGATGCGAAGCTTCTCGCCAAGAAGGATCGTCCTGCTCACCTTGTCCTGAACGCTGTAAAGCTCCCTGACGAGCTGTCCAGCGAAACGATCGCTATTATGAGATGACATTGATAAAAGATTCTACTGACTGCCTACCTGAGACTCAACAACCACTACCGAGAAGGATGAGACTGCCCCCATGACATCATAAAACACGATTATAAATGGACGGGAGGCATTGGGAGTAATACCGATGTTTGAAAGGGATTCGCCACTATTATTGTTCAACTTTTTATCCACCTCTTCGCTGGAAAGGTTCCTGAGCTCATCCTCGGAGAAGCTCCAGCCTGCAAATGCTTCCCGTGAGGCAATCTCGGCTCCATTACTGTCATATAATATTCCTTTTATTTTAACGAAGCTTTTCGGCACATCAAATTGATTTATGATTTTGCCCTCAACAATAAAAAGTTTCTGCCCCCTTATATTCTGGAAAAAATTTCCCTTAATGTCAGTAGATACGATCTGCCCCGGCTTCTTTTCCTCTTTCTTGCTGAAAAGATTTGTGAAGGATGACAGACTAATAAGTCCCCTATTAACCATGAAACCGCCTATGCCGAGAATCCCAACAAGAAAGATCATAAACAGGAGCTTTGAGAGGGAAACCTCCTGTTTCTCTAAATGAAGGGGTGGCGGTGGTTTTTTCCTCTCAAGAGTGACGGCTGCTGCTACAGAACCCGGCACGCTCGGACCTTCTATTGCAAATTCGCCGGTCTCCTTCTCCTCTCTTAATGAGGTTTCTTCTTCATCAGTACCAAAATCAATTTTTTTCTCTGCTGCTGCTTCTTTTCCAGAATCTTCGAACTCTATTATGCGCTCCATTCCTGCGCCTTCTTCTGTTCCCTTTGTTGATCCCTTGATTCCTTTCCCCTCTGATTCA
>Ga0315309_1000358_pt1 | contig 27610 bp, 24 predicted proteins | sample TDP4_MG_FD_203080 | JGI IMG/M metagenome (GOLD analysis project Ga0315309, IMG submission 203080) | Freshwater sediment microbial communities from Lake Towuti, South Sulawesi, Indonesia - TDP4 | ecosystem: Environmental > Aquatic > Freshwater > Lake > Sediment | place: Indonesia: South Sulawesi...
TGTAGGAGTCGTGGAAGAAAGACTTAAGCAGGCCATTCTCTATGATCACTGTGCGTCTTGTTGGTAGCCCTTCATCGTCCACTGTAGCGCTCCCCTTTCCGTCTTCGAATCTTCCATCTTCGACTACCTTCACCACATCTGATGCAACTTGTTTGCCTAGGTACTCAGTGAACATAGATAAGCCATCTTGAACCCTGTGAGCGTTTGCCATCCCCGCTAAGTTCCGCATGGTTAAACTCATGCAACTCGGAGTATAGATTATGTCATATCTCCCTGATGGTGGCTGCCTGGGACCCAAACTCCCTGAACTCATTTTAGCTGATTTTTCTCCGACACTTTCCACTCCGTCGGCTAGCTTCGAGTATTTGCGGGTGACTAATGTATCAAAACCTTGAGCAGTCAGATCTCCATCTCTTGTGATGGAAGTGAGAGTCGCATAGACATGGTCACCCACATCGAGAGAGTCAATACCATTTGAATTCATAACGGCGAATTCGTAGCTTACTACTGTGATCGACCCTGAGCAGTCATAAGCACGACTATCATGTTTTAGCGCTGCGTTAATCATTCTCTTCCCGAGTTCAGCCAACTCTTCTTCTTGGAGATTTCGAAGTTTGTCGTCTGAGAAACTATTCGACAACCTCTCGGCTTTGTCGTCTGGGGGTTTTGCAAAACTCAGGTTCTCCTTTTCACCCATCTTCGAATTGGCGACCTTGGTTGCGCTTCTGTAAGCTTTTCTCGCAGCTTCCATTGTCAGTGAAGTTCGGGAACCGTAGCCAATGAATCCATCCTTTAGAACTCTTACACCTACCCCCGAATCCATGTTCAGTTTTGATTCAAGGATCTCCGTGTTTACTATTCGGAGAGCGCGTATTTGATTGCATGAGCAGTAGATCTCCAACTCGTCTACTTTGTTCCTCTTTGAGAGGTCTTCAAAAACATTCTGAGTGAAGTCACGTATTGCGCAGCTTGCCGACAACCTACCTTATTCACCTCTGGGAACTATGCTTGCCATGCTGCGTAGCGTTGGCCCACCGTTGCCGACACATATCAGTTGCTCAGGGTCTCCTTTTCCACAGCCGGTAAGTGGCAAGATTGTGACATCTTGACCGACGGCATCAATCGACTTGAAAAACTCGGGTGCGACCCCCATAACCACAGTCCCCCTGTAGAGATCGCCGATTTCACCATCCTTGATAAGGTAAGTCTCCTGCGGCGTGACCGTCCATCTGAAGCGCTTGTCGTCTATCGAGGGACCGACATAATATTTCACAAGCACTCCATTCTTTGTCTCTCTAACTATCTCTTCATTATTCCAGTCTCCACCCAGGATGTATGTGTTGCTCATCCTTATCAGAGGGATAGAGTCAAACGAAAAGGATCTCATTCCGCCCGTAGCGTCGACACTGAACTTCTCAGCTGTCTGCCTCGACTGAATATGTCCAACGAGTCTCCCTTCTCTAATCAGAAAAGTGCGTACGCACTTGACGGCTTCGTCATCGTAAGGCGTATACCCAAGTGTTCCCTCAATACCCCCTTCATCCACGGCGCTTAGTTGCTCGGAGCCAATTTTCTTTCCGAGCATGCCTTGCCACCAAGCACCACCCCCCCAAGCGTGTTCCCAGCCGAGAACCCGGTCTGCTTCAGAGGGATGCCCAATTATCTCATGCACGAGCAAAGCCAAAAACGACGGATCCATTACGATCTGAGTTTCACCGATCCTGGGGCAGGTCTTAGCCTTCAGGAGACGCACGACCCTATCTCCAACGTCCTCCGAGGAATGGACGAGTAGGCTCGCCTCCACAGCCTCGTAGCCACCTGAACCACCAACCTCCATAGTAGCAAGTTCTGAAACACCTGAGCTGAAGCCGAAGGCTGACAAGGTTGAGAAAGCCATCGAGTGCTTGAAATCAATTCTAGCTCCATCAGAAGTCGCGATATACTTGTGGCTTTCAACCTCGACCATGGTGGCAGTTGTCTTAATCACCTCGTTTGACGCTTTAAGTCTTGCATTACACTCCACGAGGGAGTTGACTTTGTCTTCAAAATCAACATCAGAGAACTTTTCTCTAACCTTAGTCACAGTGTTGTCACGAGCTGGTTTGACTCTCCGGAGTGTTATGGGTGTCTTCCTTCGAGTTCCAGCCGATCGCCCCATTCTCACGGCAGACTCGACTGCGTCTTCCACGCTTGAGTCGTCAAGTTTTGTTGTTGATGAGAAGCCCCAAGCTCCATTTGCAATTACCCTAATTCCAACGCCCTTCGAGGAGTAATCAAAACTTGACTTCAGTAACCTACCTTCAACATTTATCGTTTCATTACTGAACTCTTCAACCCTTGCCTCACAGTAGGTGGCTCCTTCCTTAGATGCCCCCTCTAGTATCAGGTCAGCCAGATCATCCATGCTGATAGTATTATTCATCGAGTTCCTCGCCCCATATAATTCAGATGCTTGCCAAGACCGATCAGAGGCATGATATAGTGTCGGAATAGGGGAAGGCTAACCTCCAAATGCTTCTCAGAGGCTGATCCATTCATCCTCCGCTCTCCGCTTAATAATCTCATCCAGTTTTTCTCTCGGTATTTTCAGTTCTTTCCCAGCTATTTCCCAGAATTCTCGATATCTGACTCCTGCAAGTATTTTAGCCATTGTCTTCTTGACTTTCTCCCGAAATTCCGAAGTCATATTGTCTTTGTCTTCTTCTCCTTGACGCTCGATACGGCATTTTATGGCTTGAAGTACTTTGCCCACCTGTTCATCATTCAACTCAACGCCTTTCAGTTCCCTCTGTAGCACGGTTTTCACTCCAGCCGATCCGCTCAGTTTTCCAAAACTAATCTGCCTACTTCTTCCCACAATCTTGGGATCTATCGGCTCATAAGCCAACGGATGGAACAGCATTCCTTTGACGTGTATCCCAGACTCATGCGTAAAAGCATTACCACCGACGATTGCTTTGTGAACAGGTATGGGAATGCAGAAAACCTTCTCTGCGAGTAGTGAGAGTTCAAATAGCTTCTCAACAGTCAAACCCGTCCTCCTGTCATACAGTATCTCTAGAGCCATAACAACTTCCTCCAACGGCGCGTTTCCAGCTCTTTCGCCATAACCATTCACGCACACGTGAGGATAGTCAGCGCCCTCTTCTATTGCTGTTAAAGTGTTGGCAGTTGCCAATCCGAGGTCGTTGTGGCAGTGAACAGAGACGGGCGCCTTGACGGATTCCTCATGAAGCTTGTCCATGAGGTGTCTCATGAAGATCCTCATTGAACATGGGCGCATGAAACCTACAGTGTCTGCCACAACGACTCTATCCGCTCCAGCCTCCACGACGCTCTTGAAAACTCTAGCCACAAAATCAACATCGCTTCGGGTTGAGTCCTCGGCTACGAAATCGGCTTTCATGCCATGGGCGCGGACATACTCGATTGATTCGACCGCCCGCCTAACTATTTCGTCTCGGCCTCCCTTGAACCTGTAGTCGTACTTGATTCGAAGATCGGATGTCGCAAGGAAGATTGGAACCTCATCAACACCGCATTCTATGCATGCGTCAATATCCTTCTTCAGCGCTCTGGCAGGAGCTCCTATGCTGGCACGCGAGAATTTCTCCCTACATATTGCCTTTACAACTTCAACCTCATGCTTTGAGACAGCGGGGTAACCGACAACGATTACGTCGACACCTATTTCGTCCATTAACTTGGCAAGTTGGATCTTCTCATCGATACCCAAAGAGACTCCAGGTGTCTGTTCACCATCTCTCAGAGTCTCATCCCATATGTGAACCCTACTCGGCATTGTCGGAGGAATCGTCTCGGGCAACAGGTTGTAGTTAGTTAGGACTCCTCTGTCATGCCACTGCTTCAAGCTCTTCAGAAAATCAGTCACGCCCATGGTTCTCAACCAACCTACATTTCTTCAAAATGCATGTATGCCCTAAATTAATCTTTTTGCCTCTTCTCAATAGAACTTAGAACGGAAACACCTTCACATTGAACGCCTATTTAGTCGTTCAACCAAGTTTTCATGATCTTTAGTTTAGAGGCCTAAATGGAAGAGCCTCATCAAATCGTGGAACTCTCTTGCTAGAGAAATCTAAATGTATTTGGCTGACTATCTAGGTCTCATGTTTCACAGATGCCCTCATTCAGATGGTGCTGTGACGAATCCCGTGAATGTGCTCGATGATTGAAATATAGGTTGGTCCCACTCATAGGAAGTGAGTATGAAGAGATAGATGCACAAGAGGAGGTTCAATCAAGTGAGTTCAAGAGGGAGGGAACGAAGAGAACTCGATCTTGAACCCGGAGCCTATTTGAGAAGAATCCAAAACGTTCTGCCTGGCTTAAGAAGCAGAACAAAGATCATCAGAGACTTGAAGGACGCGACCAAAGCAGCAAAGAGAATATCCAATGAAACCGGCCTCTCGTACAAGGTTGTGATCTATCACCTGAACCTAATGGAAAACGAGAAGACCGCAACCCATAAGGGGAAGCGACCCAAAATATGGCGCCTAACCGGGTTAGGACAGCAGAAGATAATGTAATTACGTTCTGAAAAGACAAGAATTATAGAAGACTAACAATTACCCAAGAAATAGGAACGATAAATTGTGTTTCATCAAAAGCAAATGTGAGATGAGAGCCTTGAAATTGAAAGGAAAAGTGGCCATCATTACTGGTGCAGGTGCAGGAATTGGAGAAGCCACGGCCATCTTGTTCGCAAAGGAGGGAGCATCAGTCTGTTGCGCCGATCTAACCGATTCCGGTCTAAGAGTTTCCAAGAAGATCGAGGATTCAGAAGGAAATGCGATATTCGTTCAAGGTGATGTCTCAAAGCCAGAAGACGCCAAAAGAATTATTGATAAAACGATTGAAGCATACGGAAAAATCGACATCCTATTCAATAATGCAGGTATTGTCATTGGCGGAAGAATCGATAACACGTCTATCGAAGACTGGGACAAAACAATGGCGATAAATGTCCGAGGCATCTACTTGTTGTCAAAATATGCAATTCCTCACATTAAGAAAACCAAAGGCACGGTAATTAATACCGCATCCTCTGTCGCATTGAAAGGAGTCAAGGACAGGGCAGCATATACCGCATCGAAAGGCGCTGTCTTAGCGTTGACCCGCGCGATGGCGATGGACTACATGGAGGACGGCATCCGGATAAACTGTATTAGCCCTGGCACAACGGATACACCATCTTTCCGAGAGAGAGTAGCACAATCCGAAGATCCGGCGGAAGCGAGGCGCCAGCTTATCTTGCGGCAACCTATGAAACGATTAGGAAAACCTGAAGAAATCGCTGACGGCGTTCTCTTCTTAGCATCAAATGAATTCTGCACCGGAACTAATCTGTCAGTTGACGGAGGAATGACAACTTAATCAAGTGAGCGACAGGAAAAAAAGGAAATCTTCGTTTCATACTGCGGTTCAGCCTATTATAATGCTTCCTTAATGCCAAAGATATCAGTTGCAACTTTCTTTGTTACAACTAACTGGGCTTCTGAGTTGTAGAATGACTTGTCAGCATTTTCACCGGTTGCTGCCGAGATCTCAAGGTACTTGAAACCATAACCTTCGGCTAGCCCCATGATTTCGCTCGCAGTTACTGCAATCTGACCGACTAGATCCTTCTTGTTGCCAATCAAGATGGTCGGCACCTTTTGCTGCAAGTTGTCTCTAAGGTCAACATACCAAGTTTTCACATGCCAAAATGTTTCAGGTTTAGTTAAGTCAAAAACCAAGATGGCAGCGCTAGCCCCCCCGTAGTATTGGTGTCTGACGGAACTCATGATCTCCTGTCCAGCCACATCCCACACGGACAGCCCAATGACAACTCCTTCGTGAAGTTTATACTGCATCGTAGTCACATCTACGCCTATTGTGGGCTTTGTGTCAAAGGAGAACATCCCCTTCGCGTGTCGCCTTATGAGACTAGTCTTTCCGACAGACCAATCTCCGAGCACAACAACCTTGAAGGTGAAGGTCTTAGGGCTCTCTTCTGTCATGGAATTCCGCCGCCATCTTTCCAAAGCAATAGTCTAACAAGACCAGAAATATGCCTCTTTCGTGGCTTGTAAGCCAAATTGAAGCCAAACAGCGATTCTCTCAACGCTAGTATTCTCTCCGAAGTTTTCAGAGAGAAGAGATGATACAAGTTGGGACTGTTATACCTTCCTCTTTCTCTGAACCTCTTCGTCTCTCGATCCCGCGCCTAGAAGGGCTGAATAGCTGCTAGTCAACACAGTAGCTTTCCATATATATTGTGGCAAACCGTGTACAGAGCTGGGTTACCGTGAAAGAGCAAAAGCTTTACTCCACTTAGCGCGCGCCCCCTAACGTGTTAAGCGGTCCGCTATCACGTTGATGTTATTCGAGAAACCTTGCTCAGGGTCACCGTAGACGATGGGCCCCTACCCCTTGAAGCCGCCAAATCACAATAACACGGGATCAACGCCGTAATCCCTATATTCGATCTGTACGCCGCCGCCTCTCCAAGCTTCTCACCCTCACTTGGGTTAGGGAGGATCTGCGGCGGCGCATGATTCACAACGAGTAGAACTCTCTTCTACAGCACAGCACCGTAGACACTCCCAATGCGCTCCACAGTCCTGCTTCGCTTAGGTCAAGCTCATCAGTCCCAGCAACAAGCAGCCGCCTCCCACTTGACAGGATGGCTGCCAAACACGTATACGAGAGACCGGGAGAAGCTTCTTGTACGAGCATGTTAGATCTCGATCTCAAACCTCCATTTTCGCCTTATATGTTACGAAACCGTGATGTACTAATGTAGTTCATATAGGGCTGAACTTCAACGTTCCAACAAGGAGTGAAGAGAAAAGAGAAATGCCTCCACTACGTTGAGAAGAAAAGAAAGGAGATATGTAGTATAATATGAGCCTTTGACCAAATCACCCTACTACCAACCAGAAATCTCCTCGATATGATGCTGTGAGGTGAACTGTCGAAGGTGATGCAGGCTAGAAAAGTGGGAGCGAGAGGAGAAAAGGAAGCGAGAGGACAAGTAGTAGGACAAACACGTACGTGACGCGGACTGTTGCATGCGTGTAACTGCTTGGCGGCATTTGCCCGCCACTGGGGAAAACCCGTTGAGGATCGGGAGCTGAATAGAGTCGGTAAACCAGCCCCCTAAACCTAGCGGGAGAAACAGTGATACTAGTGTTCCTTGGTTCGCATCCTGCCGACAAAATGGATGGGGACACACGACTCACACCCTCCCCTCCACACACCCACTTTTATCATCACAACAACACTCGTGTCGTGTTTGGCTTCTTGTGGTGAGGTGAAGGGCGCTGTGGAGTCCAGTCGGGGCACAAAATTCGCCATACACGTGCTTCGAGCCCGTGTGTGTTGATTTGCAGGCGTGGTTCATTGGTGTCTGGCGTTCAGGCGTTCGGTGGGTCAAACTCGACGGCATGTGAATCTTTGACTGCATTGACTGTGGTGACTGCGAGTGCCGTGCAAAATGGTGGTGGCATGGCGCTACATATCAGCCCAAGGGGGACCTCTTCGGAGTGTCCCGTCTGTGGTGGAACGATAAGCACCCAGCTTGGGCTGTGAGTCGCTGCGGAACTGTGGCGTGGACTACGGTAGGGACAGGATCGCCAGTTTGGCGATACTCCGCCGTGGTCTGCGTCTTTGCGGCCAACCGTTTGCCGTGAGTGCGGGCGCCTCTTGGCAGTCGGTGAGGAATGAACTCCTGCAAACTCCCAGAGCGCCGAGGCTGGGAGAGCAGGCTGGACCAAAGACTGCCAACGCACCGAATAGAACGGGTATAGAAAAATACACGCTCTAGAAACGGTAAAAAGTTATAAGGGTATTACCCCAATAATCTTTATGGGAGACAGGGATTTGGAAAGACGAGAGAAGAGTATCGATGTTGCTTGTCCAAAATGTAAGGGCACTCATACTGTAAAGATGCTACTTGAGAAGCCGTCACCGATGGCAGGCAAAGACCTCACTGTAGCGCGTTCCGAGAACATCAACAGACACCTCGGAGCAATACTTGTTTGCCCGAAGACCCACAAGAAATTCCACACATCAATAGTTCTGCGGGTAGAAGACTACTGGGACATAAAATGCATAAGAAACGTCGACTAGCTAACTTTACCGACATCGGAAGAAGCCCCTTAGAAATGCAGGCAGGAAAAAGGTTCCAGCAGGCTAGTTTTCTGGTTGCAACAGGTACTTTCCATTCTCCATGATTTTCTTGTTGTCTATCCATACGCTACTGTTTAACATGATCCCATCAACATGTGTCCTAGATTGCCAGTTAGCTCCAGTATCGTCAGAATACGGGTTTCCGAAAGCGCAGTGAACAGTCGGAAACTTCTCATCCTGCAAGAGGTTCGCTATCAACTTCTTCAGGAAAATGTTTGTTCCCAAGGCGAATTCTCCAAAGCGATTGCTGTTCTCATCAGTCTTCAGATACTCCTGCAACTCTTTCTTGAGTTCTTGGTTCTTTGTTTCTATATTATTCACGTCTGCCCTTGAATTCCTCACCTTGATTCGGACAGGTGAATCCGTCAGTATACCGTACTTCTTGTCAAAGAAGTCCCCGAGTAGGTCAATAACCATTACTCCATTTGCTTTGGCGGCTGCTGTAAAAGTTTCACCCTCGGGAAGATTCCCCCATTCGCCCTTAGTGTGGTATAGGCCGTGGCATGGTTTCCATCGCCAATTCGGGTTGAGCTCAACCTCCAAGTTTGAGCCTGCAGGATTGGTGACTTTGATCTTCCCAGCTCTCTTGACGGCCTCAGTAACTTTCATCGTAACCTTGTAGATCTGGCTGTAATCGCTGCACATGCCATCCTCCATGATCTGCTCGGTTATCCTTGGCATGTGTCCATGCCGAGCATATTTCAGGATTTTCTCTATGTAATGCATTCTAGCTGAAATCTCTCCCTTCAAAGTGTCAGTGGCCCAGAAGCTGACATTAGCCCAAGGAGTCTCAGCACCTATCTCTTTCGGTAGCTCCGTCATGGGTCTTTCACAGAAGTCTTCCAATACGAAGTGCTTAACATTGCCAGGAGTAATAGCCTCAGCCTCTTTGAGAAGAGCGCTTCCTATATTGGCTCGCGACCTGTCGAATATGACCAAAACATGCTCTCCGCGCTTCACATTCATACATGTTCTAACTGCGTTCCTCGCACCCTGGACGAGAGTCCCCGTATAGCACACCTCCAAATCTTAATCCGAAATATCAGGAACCTCATTGGAGTCAAGGCAGAAGATATGATGCGACTCGACCCTTAAATTGTTTCTCTGATCGTTCTACCAAGAAACAGGGTAACTGACAGCGGCGCTACAGTTGCTCGCTAGTCCACTGTGCTCTCCTTATAATCAAGTATATTAGGAGAATTGACACAATTCCTAAGCAAAAGAAAACTCGCTTCTTATAGCAACAATCCCGAATCATAGTACCGTAAGTGGAGGTCTACTACTAGATGAGGAAAACAGCGGCGCTAAAGACTATTCTAGTTCTCGTCAATGTAGCGTTCATAGCATTCTTGGCTAGCGGCATATATTCCGCGATTCCGCCTCAGTACCCGTTAGTCCCAGCCATTGGGATCAATACAACTCCTTACCCACCAGACAGGTTACTTATTACGGTAAACTACAATGTTACGAACAACGGATTGTATCCGGTAAACAACTTCTACATAGGCTTGTCTGTTGCTGGCCCAACTCCAAGCGATCAGGTGGTTAACAAAACACTGACTCCTCCTGTCAGTATACAACCGAAAGGTAGCATCACCAACGGGGCATTATCACTCTTCCTGAATCTCACGTATATCAGCGCGCATCCGGGGGACTACATACTCACCCTTACTATTCACGAGGAGTTCGCCTATGGCATACTAAAGCTCACAATAAACGCGGGTAGCACACAACACTTGCCGTCGCCGTAACTGAGTAGAATGAAGGTTGATTGTAGGGAGGAGAAAGAATGAGACGAAAATTGGTGGTGGCTACTGTATGAGCCATATGAAATTCAGTTTCTCGCGTGGTCTAGTCAATGCGATAGTTACGCTGATATTCTTCATAGTCTTGCCGAACCTGATCTTCACAGCGCTGGAGGGCTACGTTCAAGGCTTGTCATTGGGAACGCCCAGAGCGCTCGGTGTTACAGCGACTGGTGCCTTCATTGTCGCAGTGGCGTTCTGTAGAGGGGCGTTTCCGAAGCACTCTTCTGTGTGGGCGTTGGCTGGCATTGGTAGCTCTCTGTTTTGGGCAGTCTACCTTTACATCTTGCTCGGTACGCCCGCATCGTACTCGACAACCATACTAGGTCAATCAGTTTCGCTTATCTTCGACATAAGTTCTTTCGCCTTGCTTATGGCTGCTGTAATAGCCTTGAATTCACTGAACAATCTAGTTGAACTATCTAATGCGCGAAGACGGAAAACCGAAACCGAGAGAGTTGCAGAAACAAAGATCGCCGCGTAGCCACAGATCCACCTGGAGTATGATCAAAAGGGGGGTAATTGTTCATCCCCCACTCCGATGTCTTCTTCTTTTTTTCAATTTGGATTGGTTTCCTTTCGCCACTGAAGATCGGCTTTCCCACAAAGGGGCTCGTTGTGCAGGGTCTCGTTTAGACCTCGGATAAGACTTCTCTGGCAAATGCCTTGGCTTTCTGCATATCTTCAAGACTCGGATGTTTTCTTGCCTCTTCCATGTATTTCTTGAAGTCATCATCCGAGATCTTCATACCTGTCTTTACGAGTTCTGAACCTTGGGAGAGGGAACCCCCTGACAGTTACAGTACCCCCTTGAAGTCAACTTGTTTTTCTTTAGTGACCTTCCCAAAAGAACCCACAAATTTTTCATATCCTCCTTTCTCGGAAACATGGGACATACGAGTAAAGAATCCCGCAAGCTAATATTTCGGCGAATTCGGGAGAGCCGTGAGAATTCTTTTGATAGGAGTGGCAAGGTCACCCGCGTGACAGGGAGAGCCCAAGAAAACCATATCGTAACCTTTCAAGCTCTCGATAATAACGTCTTTGAGTTTCCTTAAATCCGCTTTGTGTTTCTTTGAAACCTCTTCAAAAATGGCTTTGGCTATCTTGTCCGTGTTCCCAGTATCACTACGGTAAGCGACCAAGACTCTCAACGTGATTACCACCTTATGAGCGGTAGACTATTAGCTTGACCCATCGCTTAAATAGGTATTGAAATAGGATTTGATTGTTCATATCCCACCTATCAACCGTTGATGAGAATTAAAGAGGTTTTCAAACTTGCCGCGGTTCACTGGTGGAGAAATCGTTGTTGAATATCTCGTGAAGGAAAATGTACCGTACATGGTCGGAATACCTGGGCACGGGAATTTGGGTTTGGTAGACGCGTTGAAGGAGCGCAGCGACAAGATATCTGTGATACAGGTTAGACACGAACAGTCTGCCACACACCTAGCTGATGGATATTTCAGAGCTTGTGGCAAACCCCTAGCTGTGTTTACGTCAATAGGACCAGGGGCGACAAATACCGTCATTGGAGTCGCAACTGCTTATGTCGACTCTACTGCCATGATCGTCTTCACAGGTGAAACCCATTCATATTCTTTCGGGAGAGGCATCTTCCAAGAGATAGATAGACAGATCTGGGCAGACTTCTTCAGCATCCTTCGCCCAATAGTAAAGCGAACTTGGAACATTAGCAGAGTAGACCAGTTGCCGAAAGTTCTGCCAGACGCATTTCGATTTGCATTAACAGGCAGACCTGGGCCAGTACACCTCACACTCCCTATGGACGTTCAAGTAAACTCAGTTGAGACAGAGATACCGGAGCCGCTTCACCATAGACCAAGCGGACGAATCAGAGCAGACCCCGAGAGGATTTTGGAAGCTGCAAAGCTGGTTGCAGACGCGGAGCGCCCAGCCATCGTGGTGGGTGGAGGCGTCATCCTGGCAGACGCATCGCGAGAGTTGGTCAATCTCGCCGAGTTCATCGGCGCCCCCGTAGTCACCACTCTAATGGGAAAAGGCGCTATTCCAGAAGATCACCCTCTAAGCGCTTTCTACGGAGGAGCGAAGGGCACAGATGTCGGGAACAAAGTCACACGAGAAGCTGACGTAATAATAGCGGTCGGGATGAGGTTCTCAGACCAATCGACAAGCTCATACAAGCCCGGAATTACCTACTCGATTCCACCAACAAAGCTTGTCCAAATAGATATTGATCCGAATGAAATAGGAAAGAACTACCCTACCGAAGTCGGCGTCGTAGGTGACGCAAAGACTGCACTATCCGATCTTCTTCAAGCACTCAGAAAGATTGCGAAGCAGAAAGACTACCAGGCTTCGCCATACTTCAGAGATTTCAACAAGGCAAGGGAGAATTGGCTAGCGAGACTCAAGGAGCTGCAAAAAGTTGTTCACGGCAGAATGACAATCTCTCTCTTCCTTAGGGAGCTTCGTGAAGCACTCGACAGAAAGACTATCATCGTTGGTTCAGCAGGTCATTCTCAAGCCCAACTCTTTCAGGAGTTCCCTATTTATGAACCTAGAACGCACCTTTCATCGGGTGGATTCTCAACGATGGGATGGTGTATCCCAGCAGCATTGGGAGCAAAACTAGCGAAACCAGACAGGACTGTCGTAAGCATAGGCGGAGACGGGGACTTTTTCATGTGCGGGCACGAACTTGCCACAGCAGTTCAGTACGACATTCCGATAATTCATTGCCTGATGAATAACCAGATGTTCGGGTCAATTAGAGATCTGCAAATCGATAAGTATGGCAAAGGAAGAGACTACGCAACCGAATTCATTGACAAGTCTGGGAAACGATATACCCCTGACTTCGTGAAGGTGGCTGAAGCGTATGGATGCTACGGAGAAAGAATAGGGAAACCAGAAGAGCTCAAGAGCGCTCTTAAGAACAGCATTGAATCAGGGAAACCGTCGCTCATTGAAGTAATGATTCCAGTGGAACATCCATACTCTGAAGGCTTGAGCAGCGGCTGGTGGGATGTCCCGATACCAGAATATCTTCGAAAGCGTCAAAGAAAAACAGAATAGAGAGCCGGCTACTTTTCACGGACTTCCCGCATCAGCGATAGTGATACAAAAGCGATAAGACTGACTATACTCGTTAGGATAGCTGAATTGAGGTAGCTGAAGAGTTCTTGGTGGGTGACGGGGTCGATCACATCTAAGGATACTTTCAACTTATCGACAAGAAAACCGAGTATGACGGCACCCGTACTCCCAAAGAGGAAGATGATTCCAGTTGCTGTTCCCACTCTCTTTGCTCCAATAGATTGAAAATCTGGCAACAATGTTACTGTCAAAGGAAGTATGGGAACAAGCAGGAAACCAAGAACTGCCGCAACAATAACCGAGATCTCAAATCCCCCAAAGGCAGCAAGAAAAGACGACAATGTAGCACCTGCCAAAACAGATAACATTAGAAAGGGTTTTCTTCGATGAACCCGATCTGAAACAAATGGAACAATAATGCTACCGATTGTTCCCCCAATCATCAAGAAAGATGAGACTATTCCGACTTGAAATGCATCCCCGACGTGTCGGGATGCGAGCATTGAAGGCAAATATGCCAACAGCACTTGGGTTATTCCGTAACCCACGAACATAGCAAATGAGAGGATCCACAATTCCTTGGTCCTTAGGACCGAGCCAAACACCCTATTATCTGACATCCGCTTTCTTGATAACCTGTCAGGCAGAGACCCTGTCTCTCTTTCAGAGTGGTTCTTAGAATCCGGAATTGGGAACCTATTCGAGACGGCTAGGAATATAACAGTTGAAACGGCCATCGAGAGCCCGTACGACAATAGCAGAAAAGGTAAACCAACCGCTGCGAATAAAACCGGGCTCAGGAAGAGTCCTAGAGCCATTCCCGAAAGCATGAATAATGTGGAGATGCCGTTAGCTCGACCTCTTTCATTCTCAGAGAAGAAATCCGAAGACAACTTCGATATACTTGCCAAGACAAGTAGCCCTGATAGTGAGACAGCGAACTGCAATATCAACTGAGCAACGAAACTATTCCAAACAAACACGCGCAAGAAAGCGAATATGGTTCCACTGATTGCCCCGATTGTAACAGTGAATTTGAAGCCCTTTCTATCCGCAAGAAATCCTGCTGGAGTCGCGACGAAGATCGAAGTAATCGGGTTAGCAAAGGTCAAGACGGCAAATGAGAACTTATCGACATTAGCATAGATCCCGCTTGGCGACGTAAGAACCTCTTCAAGAGCGCTGAAAGTAAGCCAGATGATGTTGCTAAGGAGTAGTACCAATCCATAACTAAAGAGTATAGCCCATTGCGTTCGCCAGTTTTCCTTCACCGTTACCACGTCATTCCATATTCTTGAGGGATATGTGCAAGATAGGAATTCTAGCTAACAGGTACATTCTGAAGCTAGGGCAGCTTCACTTCCCCTCTTCTCACTTCTCTACCCATCTTGGCTGAATGGTACCCTAGTAAAGCAATCTCGACCGCTGCTTTGCCATCTTCCCCACTTGGTTCGGGTTGCTTGTCTTCTAGAATACAGTCTACGAAATGATTGGCTTCAAGTCTGAAGGAGATCTTGTAGTACCCAGGGTGAGGCTGATGCTCAACCTTCGGAGTGATCCACCTGTAGCTCTCTTTTCCAGGTTTAGTTGAGAAGATCCGTACGGGGTCAGCCCAAGAGTGATCTTCCAGAATTGTTCCGTGAGTTCCGTAGAGTTCAAAAGCGTTGTTGAAGTAGGCAATTGGAGCGAAACTAAGAAACAGGTCTGCAACAGCTCCTTTCTCGAACTTTAGGAACATCATGGCCGTATCCTCAGCTTTGATAGGTAGCTTGATCATCTGTTGACTGGTCCAGCAGTATACGCTTTTCACGTCGCCGCAGAACCATCTTAGCATTGCTACTTTATGGACACCTTGGTCCATCAGAGAGCCTCCGCCAGCCCTATCAGCTGTTCCCTTCCATAGGGTCGGGTTGGCCATATTGGTGCGCTCATCTACGACCTCGTAAGTACGAGCGAGGATAACGTCTCCTATCTTCCGTTGATCTAATGCCTCTTTCATTGCCATGTGTGCAGGTGTCCATCTGTGGTTTTCCGCGATCATGAGTCTAACACCTGCCTTCTTAGTAGCGTTGATCATCCTATCGCAGTCTCTGAGCGTCGTAGCCATAGGTTTCTCGCACAGCACATGCTTGCCGGCTTTCGCAGCCGCCTCGGTGACATCAGCATGCAGGTAGTGAGGTAAACAAATTGAGACAGCGTCGATATCTTTCTGCTCCATCATCATCCTATAGTCAGTGAATATTCTTTCGGCCTTGTAGGTTTTAGCAATCCCCTTGGCAGAAACCTCATTAATGTCGCAAACAGCAATTAGTTGAGCTTTATCGGGGATTTGAGTATATGACAAGGCGTGAAGAAGTCCAGCTTCTCCAGCCCCTATAATCCCAACCCGGACTTTACTCATTGTTCAAAGCCCTCCATCCAAACAAGCATTTTCCCTTTATGGGCTGATTTTGATCATGGAGAGAACTCGTTATAAAACTGTTTTTAGAAGCCTAACCTGCCAAACATCGTCGAGTTAGGGAACTGGAGTTCAAAAGCGTTCTTGGAACGTTATGCAGTACACGACAAGAAAAGGGAAAGGATGGCAGCAATTAAGCTCTCAATACATCCTTAAGTTTTATATATACCTTCGGCGAAAACTAGTCCAGTTGGACAACTTTCGCTATCGGGTGCAGGGGGATTTGCGAAAAATGGAGCCAATCGGCTTCAATAAAGACAGAGTTTCACAGTTGATGCGGGATAAGCAAGTTGATGTCTTATTGGCATCTTCACCTGAAAACGTCTTCTACACAAGCGGCCTTCCAACGAGACATAGTGAACTTAACCCGATCCTGTACATTCTATCTGGTCAGTACCCGAGTATTGTGGTCATTTCACAGGATGGAGGAGAAGCTCTCATAACGTGGCAGCTTTTTAGAAGTGTGGATAAAGTCAGCTGGATCAGAAAAGTCACTGGTATACTCTCTAGAAGCGAAGCTCTGGAACGACTCTTTTCACTAATTAAAGGGACTGGCCTATCCAAAGGTGGAACCATTGGGGTGGAGTCCCTGATGCCATATTACATGTGTGAGTGGCTAACTAGAAAGTTTCCGGATGCGAAGATCAAGATTTCGGATGACATCTTCACAGAACTGCGACTCGAAAAAAGCGAAGAAGAAATCAGAAGGATAAGACAATCGACCAAGATAGCTGAGAAAGCTATTCAATCAATGATTGACTCTTCTCGAATAGGGGTAGCTAACATTGAACTTGTCAAACTCGGGAGGAAAAAGATAACTGAGGAGGGGATGGCCGCAGTTGATCATATCACAGTTGGAGTAGGCGGTAGCGACCCAGAGTATCCTTGGTTGGGGATCGGGATGGAGAAAGGTGATCTCGTCCTGTTAGATGTCGGCGCGGTGTATGGAGGGTACTGCTCTGATGTAGCCCGTTACGCCGCTATAAATCCTGCCCCTGAGGGTGCCGAGGCTGGTATGAACCTCATGATCAAAGTTCAACAAGCTTGCATTGATGCGATCGGACCAGGAGTCAAACCTATAGAAGCAGTAAATGCCGCTTATGAAACCTATAATGGAAACGGAGGAGAAGGATTCTTCTTCATTTCCATTCACAGTGTAGGTCTACTGATAGAGGAATACACTTTCTACGACACAGTGTTGGGAGCCTCGTCAAAACCTTTCAAGACAGACATGGTTATTGATGTTGACTGTCGAACAGTTGTTCCCCCACAAGGTCTAATAGGTGTCGGAGACCCGTTCCTCGTCACAAGATCAGGTTGTGAAAGGATATCCACTCTTGAGAAGAAAATGTATACAATTACTTGAAGAAGATGGCTGAGAGCAAGACAGTTGAGAATGCCTTGTGAAAGAGGGTCAAGGTTAATTAGTTTGATTGGTCAAAAAGCAACAAATGGAGTAAGAATAATAAAAGTGAGATGTTAGATTTTGCCATGTACATGGGCCTAGGTGTTTTCGTTGACCGCCGCATCTTGCAGGAGCATTGACGTAAAAAGGAATTTTCACTCTCGTTACCTTATTTAGGGGTGTTTTGGAAGATGGAGCCCATAGGTTTCAGCAAGAGGAAAGCTTCTAAGTTAATGCTGAGCAAAGGGGTTGATGTCTTAATTGCGTCTTCTCCCGAGAATGTCTTTTACGCAAGTGGTATGCCGGTGAGACACGTTGAGAACAATCCAATACTATACGTTCTGGCGAATCAGTACCCCAGTATAGTTGTGATTAAACAGGACGGAGAGGAAGCTCTAATAAGCTGGCAACTTTTCTCGAGCACCCAAATGGCCAGTTGGATCAAAGATGTAAGAGGATGCATGTCTGTTGATGACGCGTTGCATAGCCTCATCTCAATCGTTCAAGAGTCTGAGTTACCAGGTGGTGGAACCATAGGAATAGAGTCTCGCATGCCGTACTACCAGTATGAGCACCTTGTGAAAGAGTTCGCCAAAGCGAAGATCAGGGTGTCTGATGATGTCTTCATAGAGATGAGACTTGAGAAGAGCGAAGAGGAGATCAGAAGGATACGTGAGTCCACAAGGGTGGCCGAGAAGGCGATCGAGGCAATGATTAACATGGTTGGTGAAGGTGTTGCGGACACCGAATTCATAAAGACTGCCAAGTTGAAAATCATCGAGGAAGGCGGAATGGGCGTCGACCACGTTACGCTTGGAATAGGTAGCAGCGATCCAGAGTATCCCGGGACTGGCGTAACCATGAAGAAGGGCGATCTAGCTAGATTTGATGTGGGAGCAATCTACCAGGGATATTGCTCTGATGTGAGTCGCCATGCGTCTATTGGCGATCCTCGTAAGGACCTAGAAGACGCGAGCGACTTCATGGTTGAACTTCAGCAAGTGTGCGTGGACGCAATGAAAGCAGGAGTCAAGCCATCACAAGCCTACAAAGCTACTGAAACCGCCTACAAGAAATCAGCGAAAGATATGCCATTCTTCCTAACTATCCATAGTGTCGGGCTACTAACTGAGGAATACCACTTCTACGATGCAATGAAAGGTGCTTCTCCCTTGTCTTTCAGTAAGAACAATGTAGCTGACATTGAAATCTGGACTCTCTCATCCGACCAAGGACTAGTAGGCATGGAAGACACTTACCTAGTCACAGGCTCAGGTTGCGAAAGACTATCGGGCCTCGAAAGAAAAATATATGCTGTAGGCTAGAAAGAGAGGAACCGAGCCACGTTGTAGGTGAAGTTGGATGAAGTTGAGGAACAAAGTTGCCATTATCACAGGAGGGTCCTCAGGAATAGGGCGCGCAGCCGCAGTTCTCTTCGCCAAGGAAGGCGCCAATGTAGTAATTGCAGACATAGATGTTTCTGGCGGTGAAGAAACCTCGAGACTCATTAGAAAAGAAAGAGCCGATGTGCTTTTTATCAAGACTGATGTCTCGAATTCAGCCCAAGTCCAGAACATGGTTAAGAGAACAATTGAGAAATATAGAAAGATCGACATACTCATAAACAACTCAGGAGTTGTTAGAGTTGGATCGCTGGATGACTACAGTGAAGAGGACTTCGACTTGCTCTTCAGAACTAATGTCAAGGGGATATTTCTCTGCTGCAAGTATGTTGTTCCATATATGAAGCAACAAAAATCAGGCGTCATAGTAAACTTGGCTTCCATTGCAGCACATGTAGGGCAAGTGAACCACTCTCTCTATTGCGCCTCGAAGGCAGGCGCACTTGCAATGACGAGAGCCCTTGCGCTGGATCTCGCACCATATAATATCCGCGTCAATAGTGTAAGCCCAGGTGCCACAGACACCCCAATGCTTCGAAGTGATGTAGCTAAACAAGCAATGCAGCGCAACATGGATCCAGAAGACCTAAAGAAAGAGTTTGAAGCCCAGGGAGTAATGGGCAGATGGGCTAAACCAGAAGAGGTAGCGACTGGAATACTCTACTTAGCCTCCGAAGATTCCTCGTATATGACAGGTGCTGACATCCTAATTGATGGTGGCTGGGCAGCCAGATAATCTGACGAGAACCAGAACCGGAGGATCCCCACAAGATAGACTTGTGCTTTCGAACTCTTCTTTCCTTCTCTATCTGCCCAACTTGCTTTTCTATATGTTATTCCTTGTTGGCTAGTGTGGGCTGATCTTGTCTGTCATGCCTTTTCTCAATAGGTTGCTCCTCTGCAATACACTGGAGGATGACTCGCCCGGCTCTTTCTATCGAGTTTCCCAATTCTGAGGAAAAGAACGCTGGACGCCATTCTTCCCACAGTTCATCGCTAATCAAAAGGAGGTTACAGACTTCTACGCCACGGAAGGTTCCGAGTGCGTAAACAGCTGAGGTTTCCATATCCACACATAGAACACCTTTGCGTCGGTAGGTATCGATCTTCGTAGAGAGTTCCCGATATGGGGCATCTGTTGTCCAGATCGGTCCAGTGTAGACTTTCAATCCCTCATTCTCACAAGCGTTCTTCAGGATCTCGGCGAGTCGAGGACTTGGACCAATTTCAGTGTCACTCTCAATATAATGGAGGGAAGTTCCTTCCTCTCGGATACAAGTCGTAGGTATAATACAAGTTCCTACAGGTGCCTTGGGTTGAAGACTGCCTGCCAGTCCTAGTCCCAGGAACACGCTCGCGCCACAGGCTACCATCTCCTCCATTACCATGACAGTGGCTGAGGAACCGACCGGAAGGAGTGCTATCGAAACAGGCACTCCCTTCACTTTCCCTGCATATAGTGGATACCTATCTTCGTATATCCAATGCTGTGAGAGCTGCAGTCCGCTTCTATCCACTAAGGATTTGACGATCCTCCCGCTCCATGACATTACAACCTTACGCGCGACTCCCAGATCAGCTAGAGAAATACCTCGTTGAGACATGAAGTAAGATATCGTTTTCTTGGCGTTGACCCGCTCATCCATCATGATCAACCCCGATTCATATCATGGAAACAGCTAGGAGAACATACACAAATAAACTACGATGGACAAGGAAGTCTGACCAACAGAGAATGACAAAGGGCAGAAATTGTCACAGATAACCACTTGAAAATCCAAGGAAGATAGAATAGCAACGCTGAGGAAAAAGGGCAAGCCATAAATGGATGTGAGCTCAAGAAAAGGAGTTGACAAGGAGGCTCTGGCATGTCTTCAGAAAGGAAAATAGAGAAACTTATAGTTACGGCAACACCGAACTTCTCTTGGATTAACCCTGAATTAACCAACTACCCAAAGACGGCAGACGAGATCATCGACGAAGTTGTCAAGTGTTATGAAGCTGGGGCTAGCATCGCGCACATCCATGGAGTCGGTGGATGGAAAGAAACCATAAGCGGCATCCGAGAGAAGTGCGACATCATCGTGCAAGCCGGAATGTCGAGCGCACCCATCGAAGACCGAAAAGAGATATTCGAGAACAAGCCAGACATGATCTCTGTAATCCTTAATCACCACGACGAAGCCTTCACCGGAAAAGACTTCCACAGATTACACCCCCGTGAAGAACTCGAAGAGTACTGCAAGAAGTGCAAGACCACCAAAATAAAACCTGAATGGGAAGTCTGGGGAACCGGCTCAATTTGGAACCTGAACTATCTGATTAAGAAGAAATTGGTTGACCCGCCACACTACCAAACACTATTCTTCGGCTGGCCTGGGGGAACATGGAGCCCAGCAACCCCTGAAGAGTACTTATATAGAGTCAAGTACCTGCCACCCAACTCGGTGTACGCAATCAGTGTAATGGGACCAGAGCAACAGAAGATAGCAGTCCTCTCGATATCTGATGGTGGACATGTGCGTGTCGGAACCGAAGACTACCCATACGTGAAGAAAGGTGTTCCCGCCAAGAACTCAGCTCAGCTAGTCGATAACTTAGTGAAATTGAGCAAGGAAATGGGTAGGGGCATAGCCGACCCAAGCGAAGCCAGAAAAATCATTGGTCTACGATAGGAAGAGGCACACGAAGTTGAAGCTGGTAACCTTCAAACCAAAGTCGTCGAACGACCAACGCATAGGTGCACTTCTAGAGGAAGGTAGCATTGTTGTCGACTTGACTTCCGCGTATGCTTCATACAACAACCTCGATCAGACCCAAGCAAGCGCGGAGATTCCACCAGACTTAGTAAAGCTCCTAACGCTCGGGGACAGACACACGAGAAAAGCGATCAACATAGTCTCCGTGGTTGACAGAGAAATAGGGAAAGGAACATTCAAGTTCAAAAAAGGAGGGGAGGTACTCGCATACAAGTTTGAAGACATCAAACTCTGCGCCCCAATCCCTCACACTCCCAAGAACATTATCTGTCTGGCAGTCAATTACTCTGACCACGCGAAGGAAGGAGGGCACCCACCCCCCGAGAACCCGAGACTCTTCACCAAACCTTGGACTGCAATAGTGGGCCCAGACGATGCAGTAATCTACCCGAAGATTACCCAGAAACTAGATTACGAGGCTGAGCTTGCGATAGTCATGGGTAGAAAGTGCAGGAGGATCCAGGAAAAGGAAGCATACGATTGCATTGCCGGATACACTATTCTGAACGACATATCTGAAAGAGACATCCAATTTGGTGACAAGCAATTTTTCAGAGGAAAGAGTTTCGACACTTTTGCACCGATGGGGCCATGCCTTGTGCTCAGGGACCAGTTACCTGACCCCCACGCTCTCCGAATGCAGCTAAGGGTAAACGGTGAAATCAGACAGAACAGTTTGACTGGAAACATGATTTTCAAGATCCCGTACATCGTTTCTTTCGTCTCATCCTTCATGACCTTGGAGCCAGGGGACGTGATATCAACTGGCACACCTGGCGGTGTCGGAATCTACGCAAAACCAAACCCCAAATTACTGAAACCTGGAGACGTGGTGGAAGCCGAAATCGAGTCAATAGGAATACTAAGGAACTACATAGTAGAAGAGGAAGAATGATCATCCATCAGTTGTTCTTTTATTCTAGGGCTGGTTGAAACACTGTTTTAGCATCTTCATTCCGTCCAGTTTTGATTTGTCAGCGGAAACCTCAAAGCATAGTGGACCATTGTAGTCAACTCGCTTTATGACCTTGCAGACACTTCTCCAGTCGATACTGCCCTGACCCACCGGAAGATGTTGATCAGCGCCGCGCCCGTCATTATCATGTATGTGCGTGCAAACGATTCTATCGGCGAAAGCCATAAAGTATCTCTCTATTCCCTCATCGAGATGTGCGTGTCCAAAGTCTAAAGTCATCTTCAAGGAACGGGAGCTTGAGGACGAGAATATCTCATCTAACTCGTTTAAGCAGTCTCCAAGATAGAATATTTCACCTACGAGGAGCCTATTCAAGTTCTCAACTGCAATTGAAAGCCCATGTTTCTCTGCTACACCCAGCAGGTAGCGTAGAGATTCAACGAAGAGAGGCACTCCTTCGTTTTTCCGTTCAGGCCAACCGATTTTGTAGCCTGGATGGACTGTAACCCATCTTGCCTCTAGTTTCTCCGATAACTCAATGCACTTTTTGATTAGATCCTTTGCAGCGTCTCTTAACTCCTTGTATGGGTCAGCCAAATTTATTGCGTACGAGGTGTGGTAACTCAAGGTGACATCAAGTTGATCTGCAAGTTTTCCAACAGATCTCACTCTACTATCAGAGAACTGATCTGGAAAATTCGAGGAGATTCCTCCATCAACCTCGATGTGAGTGAAACCGTTCTGCTTAGCCCAGTGCAGATAGTCCTCAAGTCTACTAGGAAAAGCGACAAACCCGAAAATCAAATTCCAACACCAAACGTACTCAGGACAGCAAATAGATTAAATATTGTTTTCCTCACCACTATCTACTACAATGTCTCAAACGAGGTGCTTATCGAACTTGAGGAGCGATGCTATGAAGGTGGGAGTCGATCGCGCTGCCCAGAGGGCACTCTTGAAGTCACTCGGACTGAGAGACGCCGATATTTCAAAGCCATGGATCGCTGTGGTTAACTCCTACAGTGAAATTGTTCCTGGGCACAACCATCTTAGAAACCTAGCTGAAGGCGTCAAGGCTGGGATCCTAAGCGCAGGTGGGACTCCTTTTGAGTTCGACACAATAGCGATTTGCGATGGAATATGCCAAGGAACCATTGGAATGAAGTACTCCCTTCCCAGCCGAGACCTAATTGCAGATACGGTTGAAGTTATGGTTGAGGCACATCAGTTTGACGCGATGGTCATGATTTCATCTTGCGACAAGATCGTCCCTGGACACTTGATGGCTGCTGCAAGAATGGATATCCCAACGATCATTGTTACAGGGGGACCGATGCTTCCGGGAGCATACGGAGACAAGAGAATCACTGAGATGCATGTCCGTGAATACTCAGGGATGGCAAGAAAAGGAGAGATAAGTATGGAAGAGATGCAGTGTATCGAAGACTCCGTTTGTCCGGGACCGGGCTCCTGCGCGATGATGGCAACAGCAAACACAATGGCATGCATAACAGAGGCTCTCGGAATGTCACTGCCTGGCTGTGCAACCGCCCACGCTGTAAGCAACAAGAAGGCCATGCTAGCAAAGGAAAGCGGGAGGAGAATTCTGGATCTTCTTGCCAAGAACGTAAGGCCATCGAAGATCATGACAATGGCTGCATTCGAGAATGCGCTAGTCGTCGATATGGCTATTGGCGGCTCGCTTAACGCATGTCTACATCTACCAGCAATAGCGAACGAGCTTGGAATCAAGTTGGATCTGGAGGACTTCGACAAAATGGGCAGAAGAATCCCACACTTGTGTCCAATTGTTCCTTCAGGTGAATATACGCTCGAGGATCTGGATCAGGCTGGAGGAGTACCAGCGTTGCTAAAGGAGCTCTCAAGGTTCATCGAGTGGGAAGCAATCACAGTCACGGGAGAGTCGCTAAAGTCGTATGTGGAAGGCGTTGAGGGCACCCAAAGGCCTGAGGTAATAAGACATTTAGATAACCCTGTGCACAAAGAGGGAGGAGTAGCAGTCCTGAAAGGTAGCTTGGCTCCTAGAGGAGCACTCGTGAAGCAGGTGGCAGTATACCCTTCAATGCTCGAATTCGAAGGTCCGGCAGCCGTATTCAACTCGATGGAAGAAGCAACGCAAGCAGTAATAGATGGGAAAGTTGACAAAGGCTCCGTACTGGTCATACGGTACGAAGGGCCAAAAGGCGGCCCTGGGATGCGTGAGATGCATGCAATCGCATCCATGCTTGTAGGTATGGGAATCGACTCCGAAATCGCTCTTGTCACAGATGGTCGCTTTTCCGGATCAACGAGAGGCCCAGCAATAGGCTACGTTTCACCTGAAGCGTTCGAAGGAGGACCGATAGCCGTAGTCGAAAATGGAGACAAGATCTCATACAGTATACCTATGAGAAGAATAGACTTGCTGATCCCACAGCCAGAATTGAATAAGCGTCTCCAGAAGTGGAGACCGCCAACTAGGAAGATCAAAGGATACTTGGCAAGGTATGTTGCTCTCGCAGCTTCAGCGAGTGAGGGAGCAATACTTCGAACTCCAGAAAAGTGAGTTGACTAGTTTTGACGAGGATGGCGACAAAGATGATCGCGCCTTCCAAGACGTTAACAGCGAAGGAAAAACACTCACTGGAGGCCACTAGCAAAATCCTAGAAGAGATCAGGAAAAGTCGCGAGCAGGGACCAAGGAACCTCAAGCTGCAATTGAGTGAAGTGGAGCTGCTTGATAGAATCCGTGGAGGATGGCTTGGCAGAAGCGTAGGCTGCCTTCTTGGAAAACCTGTTGAGCTGTGGACAAGCAAAATGATAGAAGACTACCTGAGCCTTGGCAAAGCCTACCCTCTTGACAACTACTTTCCGCATCTAAAGGAAAAGATTCCTAAACCACTCCTTTTTTCCTCTGAACAAGCTAAGTGGACATTGGGCTCAATAAACGGAATGGTGAGAGACGACGATACTGACTACACAATCATGGCCCTGCACACCCTTGAGGAGAATGGACTCGACTTCATGCCAAAAGACGTTGGGGAGCAATGGCTCAGTCATCTCCCATACAACTCTGTCTTCACAGCCGAAAAAATCGCTTACAAGAATCTTGTCGATGGGCTTCTACCGCCTGAGACGGCGACAACGAATAACCCTTTCAGCGAGTGGATTGGAGCCCAAATCAGAGCGGACCTGTGGGGTTATGTCTCGCCTGGCATGCCTGAGCTCGCAGCTGAGTTTGCATTCAGAGATGCCATTCTGTCACATATCAAAGAAGGTGTTTACGGAGCCATGTTCTTCAGCAGTGTGATCGCGGCAGCGTTCTCAACATCTAGCATTGAAAAACTGCTGAACATAGGGCTCACCGAAATCCCAGAGAACTCTGAGTTCTCAAGGATGGTCAAACAGATGGTCGTTTGGGGCAACGAGGATGGAAAATGGAAGGATACTTGGAGGCGAATAGATAAAAACTATGGGAAGCTATTGCCGTTTCACACCATAAACAACGCAGCATTTGTCCTGCTTGGATTACTCCATGGAAAAGGAGATTTCGAGAAAAGCATAACGATAGCGGTTATGGCTGGGCTTGACACCGATTGCAATGGAGCGACAACTGGTTCAATCCTAGGCACAATCCTTGGTGCTAAGCACTTACCACCCAAATGGACTGGACCTATAGATGATGAGATCTGTAGTGACATCTTGGGGTTCCAGCATTCCAAGATCTCGGATCTTGCCAAGAGGACACTTCTTCTTGCTAAGATGAATTTGGATAGATGGAAAACTGATACCCACTGACTTGTCTGCTGGTTTTCTTCAAGAAGCTCTTCGAGGGCCTGTCCTAGGTATACGGAATTGCCTCATCAAGTAGGTCTACACAACAGTCATCATCTGTTCGTCCACATTCTTCTTTGAGGCAAACTATAATAGCATGGTACACTGACGATAACACTAGAAATGTTCTAATGCTGACTGTTTGGTCAAAGGAGGTCATCCTCAGTTGCCTGATAGCAGGGCTCTCGGGGTCGGCTTCGTTGGTTGTGGTCAAATCTCAGATCTGCACGCACTAGCGTACAAGGGATTCAATAAGGCTAAAATTGCTGCGACATGTGATACAAATGAGGCAAAAGCAAGAGACAAGGGCAAGGAATGGGGAGCCACGAACTACTATACCGACTACAAGAAACTATTGAAGGATCCCAAAGTTGATGTCGTTGAGATCCTTCTCCCGCATTATCTTCATTGTGAAGTTGCAGTGGCGACCGCTGAGGCTGGGAAACACGTTTCAGTCCAGAAGCCGATGGCGATGAACATTAAGGAAGCTGATGCCATGGTTTCAGCCGCGAGGAAGGCCGGCGTAAAATTCAAGGTATTTGAGAACTACGTTTTCTATCCTCCACACGTCAAGGCCAAGGAGCTAATGGATAAGAAGGAGATTGGAACGCCTAGTGTTGTGGTTATGAGACTCGGAAACTGCGGAATTGGAGGCTGGAATATCCCAGGCGAGGTTTGGGCATGGCGATTTAACCCGAAACTCTGTGGTGGAGGACCAGTTGTCTTTGATCATGGTTACCACGCATACTCTTTAGCGACTTACTTACTGGGCGATGTGGATGAGGTGTTCGCATGGATCAACTGTACTGATGTCGCAGGACTAAAGCTAGATGCACCAGCGCTGGTTCAATGGAAGTACAAGACGAAAGGTGCTTATGGAACGTGGATTACAACTTGGTCTCCCGGATGCTATGTTTCAAGTAGATTCTATGGAGACGATGAGAGACTCGAGATAACTGGAGAAAAGGGATACATTTTCGTTACGCGCTGCACAGGCCAACTCCTTGACCAACCTCCCCTGATACTCTATAAGGCAGATGGAAAGGCCATCAACTACCACAATATTGAGTGCGAGTGGGACGCGTCATTCAGAGATTCTGGGCGCCATTTCATCAACTGTATAATCGAAGATAAACAACCCTTACTCTCAGGAGAGCAAGGAAAAAAGGTGCTTCGAATGGGACTGGCAGCTCTTGAATCCGCAAGAATGGGAAAACCAGTCAAGGTAGATTCAATAAGCTAGGCCAGAAAACACAAAGCTGGAATATGAATGACTATCCCGCGATCATAATCCGAGAGAGCAAGCCATGCTTACTAAGTTTTGATCACTCACTATTTCTTTCTACCTTATTCCCATCTCTTTTCTAGCTGAAGGTGCTATTCTGTCCGGGGTCCACGGTGGGTCAAATACCATTTCGACCTTAACGTCCTTCACTCCCTTGATACCCTTTGTCTTGTCAGTTACTTCCTGCTGCAAGTAACGATTCATTGGGCAGTATGGGGTCGTGCAAGTCATCTTGATGTTTACATTGTTGTTCTTGTCGACAGAGACATTGTAGATTAGTCCTAGGTCGACTATGTTGACTGGGATCTCGGGATCGTAGATTGATTGCAGAACCTTCATCACATCTTCTTTGGTTGCCATTAGCGGAGGACACCTCCTTTCTTACCTGACATACCATATTTAATTCTACGCATACGGTTAAAAACATGTAGTATTACACTTAGACACTCACTCGCACGACATACT
>Ga0315309_1000359_pt1 | contig 27592 bp, 34 predicted proteins | sample TDP4_MG_FD_203080 | JGI IMG/M metagenome (GOLD analysis project Ga0315309, IMG submission 203080) | Freshwater sediment microbial communities from Lake Towuti, South Sulawesi, Indonesia - TDP4 | ecosystem: Environmental > Aquatic > Freshwater > Lake > Sediment | place: Indonesia: South Sulawesi...
CGGAAGAGCTACAGCAGCAGGTTGAGGGCCTCCTAGAGGCTCAGAAACGTAAGGTTCCAGAGGATTTTCCTGAGTTTTGTGAGAAGTGGCTTAGGCTTCGGCTGACGGATTATCAGCGCCAGGGTGCCGATCTGATAGCCCAGAACGATTCTACTGCCCTAAGGTGGAATCGCCAGAGTGGCAAAACACACATGATTAGCGCTTGGCTGCTGCACTATGCTCTCTTGCATCCTGGAGCTCAAATCGCTGTGGTGGGTCCTAGTTGGCGCCAAACAAAAATCACGATCCGCAAGATTAACGGTTTCTTGCCTAAACTGCCCAGGGGCCTGTACCGCAAGCCCCAAGCCACTATGGTTTTTCTTCGTAATGGTAGCCTTATTCAAGCTTTTCCATGCAATCCTGACACTATTAGGGGATTTACGCTCGATGTTGTGTATGCGGACGAGTACAACTATATACCTATGGACCAAGAACTTTATGATGCAATCGTGTTTACACTCGCCACTAAGGCCCATGGAAAATTCATTTGCAGCAGCACGCCAGGCTCGACGGATAGCATGTTTTGGAAGTTTTTTAACAGACCCCAGTACAAGCATTTTGCCAAAAGTCATGTAACTTGGCAGCAGGCCCTCGAGCCTAATGGTCCTTTGACGAAGAGAAAAGTGGAGCAGTTGAAGGAGGAGTATGCGGATGATCCTTGGCGCTGGCAACGGGAGATGGAGGCTGAATGGGCTGAAGATGAAGCGGTTTGGCTGCCGCTGAGCCTAATCACGAAGTGCCAGGACACGAGTCTAGAGCTGTGGGATCCTGAGAGTGTGCATCAGGGCGAGTTTTTCGGTGGGCTCGATTTTGGCAAGGAACGAGATTATTCTGCATTCACGGTTAGCGAGAAAGTTGGAGACCAGTTCCTTTTGCGTCATGTGAAGGTGTGGCCACTGGAGACTAAGTACGCAACTGTTATCGGTTATGTGAAGACGCTTGCGGATCGGTGGCATAGTTTCAGCAAGATCCGTTGCGACATCACTGGCGTGGGTAATTACATTGTTGAAGACATGATTAACGGCGGCATCGAGAATGTGGAAGGCGTAGCCTTCTCGCATCCCCGGAAGCAGGAAATGGCCAGCCTGCTCAAACAACGTATGCTCAATGGCTCCTACGCTTATCCCTACACGGATATCCAAGTTTCGCCATCCAAGAAACTCAATTATTCTGTAGAGCTTAACGTGGAAAAATTTGAGCTTCGCAAGGATGGCACCTACCGATTTTTCCATCCTGAGAATCAGCATGATGATGTTTTCTGGGCCACGGCCCTATCGCTTTACGCGACTGTTGAAATGCAACCGGAACCATTTGTTGCAGTTATACCTCGTAGGGCTAACAAGTTGCAGCAGACCCGTAAGGAATTGGCGAAGCGTAAAGTTATCGGCAATGGTCGTTAGAATTTTGCCTGACCCTATGCTTTTTGAGCCCCTACCCCCTACGGTTTTTCGATTTTGCGTTTCCAAGCCAATTAATTTGTCTCATCAATACAATTCTCAAAGTTTTACGTTGTTTCGTTTTTCCGCATTCATCACACTTATCATTGTTTTCTTAAGCCATTTTGGGGGCTTCATAAAATTTACCAACGATTTGTCCGCCTTCGACGCTTCGGCTTCGGATATCCGAAGGCCAAATGATGTTATCAATATATAGGGTCGTGAGTAAGCTGTCGTAAGAGATAAGAAGTTTTCCGTCGGAAAAATTTCACTTTAACTTACCTCTCCCATGGGTGTAATCATGTCTTTTTTGCAATGCGATTTTATGCTTCCGCACGGAAGCATTTGTGGAGATCCTAGCGTTGAGAAGGCACCAGGAATATTTTAAGATCCAGAAGTTTCGCCGTGTTTATGATAGGAGTCAGAATAAGTTTACTTTTAACATTGCTTATGAGACAGCTGCCCGGTTGACGCCTAGGAGTGTTGCGGTTGCTGAAGCTTTTGGTTTAGGCTTGGATCAGCAGCGTAAATTCGTTATTTTGGATGATGTTGAGTTGAAGATAAGCCATAGCGACGTTGTCTTGATCACTGGTGATAGTGGCAGCGGCAAAAGCGTCTTACTACGAGCATTCTTGGCTGATCTGGGCGGTGAGGCTGTTGACATGGCCAAGGTGCGTGTTGCTCGTAGTAAGCCTTTGATTGAAACGGTTGGCAAAACAGTTGAGGAAGGCTTGGAGTTGCTTAGTCGTGTCGGATTGAATGATGCTTTTCTTTTCCTGCGTACATACGATCAGCTGAGCGACGGCCAGAAATACCGGTATCGCATTGCCAAACTTATTGAATCTGGCAAGCAATGGTGGGTTATGGACGAGTTTTGCGCCACACTTGATCGTGACACTGCAAAGATTGTAGCGTTTAATGTGCAGAAGTTTGCCAGGAGCTTGGGTAAGGCTGTTGTTGTCGCTACTACGCACATGGATTTGTTTGAGGACCTGAAACCTAGCGTGCATGTGCATAAGCGCTTCGGCAAAGAGATAAGCATCAATTATTATTCTAATGAAGCTGCCAAAGAGTGCAGCCTTGTCAAGGAAATGGAAATTAGGCCTGGTATTCGTGATGATTGGCATCGGCTTGAGGAGTTTCATTATCGTAGTCCAAACTTGGGTGCGGTTCGTGAGATCTATGGCTTGTGGCGAAGGCATGAATTGTGTGGTGTGATTGTTTATAATTATCCGCCGATGACTTGTATGGGTCGTAATCTTGTTCTGACGAAGATGACTCCTAAAGAGTTGAATAAGAAGCTGAGCATAATCGGGCGTGTTGTGATACATCCGAAATATCGCAGCATAAGCCTAGGAGCAAAACTTGTTAAGGAAACATTGCCCTTGGCAGGGACGCCTTATGTGGAAATGGTTGCGGTCATGGCGAAGTATAATCCGTTTGCTGAGAAGGCTGGTATGCAGCGTGTGGTCTTTCAGGTTCCAGGTAAAGAGGCGTTGAAGATATCTGATGTGTTGGAGCGTTTAGGATTTAATGTTAAGCTCTTGGGTAGCGAAAAATACGTGATGGATAAACTTCAAAAGTTAAGTTCAAGCCAACTCGTGATGTTGAAAGACGCTTTCATGAAAAACAGTCACCCACGACTGCGCAAGGAGATTGCAGTGGATCGGCACAAGCCGTTTGGTAGGAAAGAACATTATGTTGAGGGCATCGGAAAAGCGGATTTAACAAAAATGGCTAAACTCATCAAAGTTGTTGGCGTGCTTTTGCAGACAAAAGTTTATCTATTTTGGGAAAATAAAGTCTGATGTGTTAGGGGCTGGCCCTAGCATCGCTCAAAATATTAACCAGAGCGGCAATAAAACATTTCTTAAAGTCCTCGCTTTCTCCTTTGAAGACTTCGTGAAGAGGGTTATTTGCTGTAGTTAGTTTTTCCGCTTCCGCAAGACTTATGCTTCCATCTGCTACCATTTCAATAGCTCTTTTATATCCTCTGGGACAATCTTTTTTCATCTCTTGGCGAAGCTTTTCTATTGCCTTCTTTTTTGTTTTTTCCATGATGTTCACCTCCGCCTATTTCCATTGTTAAATTCAATTGTAATAATGTTACCAGTATTTACATTTTGCCACTTTTCGACATACCCAGATTTATCACTTGTATGCAGTTAAAAGTAGTTATGCGCAGGAAAGCAAAGAGGGCTGTTTTGGGGTTTTTTAAAGACCTTTTTTCCATTGACCATAAGCTTTAAAAGTACTCCTAAGAAAACAAAAATTCAGAGGTGACGCAAATGGACAAGCCTCCTTTCCATGATGACGAACGTTGTAAAGGATGTGTATCCACATATTACGCTTATGATGGAAGACGTGACAAATGGTTATGTTTTGGCATAACAAATCCTGTGGGTAGAAAATTCATGAGTATACTTGATTATGATAATTTACGGTTTTGCATAAAACATCCGCCTAGACCAATATCCGAAAAAGGTCTGTTCCAGTTGAACATGAGCAAAAGAGAAGCTGAAGCTTTCCAACAAGGCTTGGAGACTTTATTACTAGGAACCGAACACACTGGATCCCCTACATAGGCAAAATTTTGTTTTTCATTTTCTATGCTCAAACTCGTAGACTGTTACGATTTGTTCGGGGTTCCATTCATCGTTTATTTCTATCCATGCCTTACGAAAGTCTTCTAGGCTATTGTATCCTTCCTTTTTTACATCTTCGGGGCTTATTTCTCGGAGCTTTTGTTGGAATCGTCGGGTTATGATAATGTGGCCTTGTGGCTTTCCAAACCAGCGGTCACGGATGGCATAGTAGCGGCCAACCTTGTATTTTCGTTGGCTGGTCCTGCGCGTTTGGGTTTTCCTGCCCTCCATAATCTTTTTAATATGATGTCCCTTGAAAAGCATGCTCAATGTTATTACCATACTCCTTGATTAATTCTTCCTCTTCTACAGTGGATAAGCCCTTCTTTTGCAGCCAAAGATTTCTTAATACGATAAGTTTTGCCTGGTAAAAGTAGCCGCCTTCTCTCAGCTCTTTCCTGGTTGCTGTTATGCCTTTAAAGTCGTTGCCCATGGTCTTAGCTTGTTCTTCTTGGAAAAGTTGCTGCGCCTTTTCCCAGATTAGCGGTCTGACATAAGGCCAGAATTTTCCTTTAGGCTTTGGCAAGGCTGTTCACTTATATTTTTTAACTTTGCTTGGCAGGAATCCGCAATCAAGGAATATGCTTAGGTCCTCGTAGCAGGCGCGACAGATTGGTTCCCCGCTGCAATAGAAAACGTAGTTTCCACATTTCCTGTTATCTTCCGGTTTATCTTCGTATTCGCAAACAATGCATTTTAGGCGTTCAGGCTCCGAGTTCTCCAAAACAGGCATTTTTTGGGTCTGAATTTTATTTTCTGGCATTTTTCATCGGTTTCTAGTTTAGCGCTTGCCTTTTTAAATTCAACGTCAGAACAATTTCAACATGATTCAATGGTTCAGTCAGTGCATATTCTAGTCCGGTCTATACTGCGCTTTTTTCCGCTTAAAGATTTCTATCAAGAATGCCTCGATGTTTCCGCCTTGCTTTAGGTAATCCTCGAAGAGCCTTTTCATCTCGAGTTTTTTTCCGATTGTGTCGCCTGCGAGTTTAGCTAGCAACCACGTTGGTAAGAGTTCCACGTGGTATTTCTTGGCTTGTTGGTGCGTTTCCTTTTTGAAATATGGGCTGATCAAGATCGGGTGAACATTCTGCTTTACGACGTGGACCTGTAGATTCTGGTTTCCTTCTTGCAGTCCGATCTGTTCGCCAAACTCTGTGCTGAACCGTAGCTTGTCGATGAACTCTTTCAGGTGCTCAGGTGTGGCTCCGCCGCGGTAGAATTTGCATTCTATCGGGTAGTAGTGGCGCCAAAGGAGCTTGTTTCGATAGTAGAAGTCTATTTGGAGGACTCGGTCAACCTCCTTCGCGTTGCTCAGTCTGATGTTGTAGGATTCCTTGCCCTTGCCGATCTTCCGCCAGAAGACCACTTTAATGTCCATGTCTCTGAGGGCAAGGTCTATCGCGTGTTGTGCAAAGGCTTCGTGGAAGGCTCCTATGGCGCCGGTGAGTCGTTTCTTGATGCTGACGTGCCTTTCCCAGTAGGCCACTTGCCTATCGATTGCTTCGACGTCGAAGTATTGTTTATCATAGATGAAGCCTTGGCCGCCGATCGTCGCGGTCACTAGCCCAAGATAGATCTGCGTTAAGATTTTGATGGCTTTGAGCGTCTCGTATTGCCCGAGCTCCTCTTCAAACTTGCCGTAAGAAGTGAATCGTTTGAGGCTGCTGTCCTTGCGGATCTCCACGAGAATCGCGTTGACGTGTGGGCTGTAGAGGCCTTCTCCCTGCTCGATTCTCTTCTTGGCTTGGTCCGTTCCAGGCAAGCCGTAAACATAGCCTTTGATTCTTCCCATGAACGGTGTCTCTCTGCCTAGCACCGGATTCCAGTAGCCCCGTCTCTCAAGGAGCCCAGCCTTTCGTATCTTCCCAAGAGTACGACTTGCCCTACTCAGAGGTGCGTTAAAGGCTTGCGCGAGTTCTCTTGGCACAGCTCCTACGTCTCGGTTCTTAAAGAATTTGAGTACTTCTTTCTGGTTCAGCCATCCTTCCTTGACGTTTTCGACCACAGGTTTACTGAAGGAAATGAAGGCGACGTTATGTTTCTTCTTAGACTCTTCCAGTGTATACCGTTGTGTGTACGGCACCTCCACGGTTACGATTCCGCTTGGTGTCATGGCCCTGCTATCTGCCTTAACCCACAGAAACGTTGATAGCTTCTTCCAGTATCGGCCCACTCCAGGTTTGCTGTCGACATAGCTCGCGTGGATTTTCTCTCGGCTTCTCAGAATCTTGCCCTCTTGCCACAGCTTGTCTAGGCGGCACTGGACCGTTGTCGGATAGCTTTTCAATTCTCTGACAAGGTCCATCCTTCCCATGGGCTTCTCGAGCAACTCGAGTAAACGCTGATCAATCGCACTCTCTAACGGTACTTTTCATCCTCTCCGTTGGGCTAACGCACCTCATGCATGCGTCTCACGGACCATTCAGATAGTCAAACGCGAAACGCAAATTAACTATGCCCTACACCATGCAGAGCATAACGCACAGCACAAAAATAACCCTTTAGCACAAGAAGAACGCAAAACAATGGTCTTTTCCCGAAAAGAACACCATTGCATATGTCCCTTAGCCCATCTGTATCTTTGCCTCCAATAAGCTCGCCAGCTTTCAACTGCTTCCTCATAACATTCTGCATCGTGGACGTAACGAACCTTGTAGCCGGCTAGATAAACACTGAAAGTCAAGTCTGTATCCTCCGCTAAGATAGATTCATCCCATCCACCCAAAAATTCTAGTAAACTACGCCTTACTCCTCCCACAGTGCCCCCAAACTGCGTGATTAATCCTAAGCTATCTCGCGCTTGTTGATCGATGCAGTATCCGCCTATTCTTTCTAACGCCACAAGTCTAGTAACTATGTTTAGAGGTTCGTTTAAAACTGCAATTCTGCCTTGCACAACTCCGACTTTTGGGTCAACAAATTCTGTGGTAAGTTTTTCAATAATATCCTTTTGAGGGTAATAGTCTGCGTCGAAGCAAAAGATGATTTCTCCATTTGAATGTTTGAATCCGGCGTTTAAGGCTGATGCTTTACCCCTTTTTCCCTCTTTCGCATTCCGGTGTGTAACTTTAATGTAATCATATGCCTTAGCGCATTGTTCCGCTATTACCCCGGTGTTATCTATTGAGGCATCATCAACAACTATTATCTGCAATTTATCTTTTGGATAAGTTAACTCAGTCATTCCTTGAAGTATTCTCCCAATCACCCTTTCCTCATCACATGCTGGTATTAAAATTGACACAGTGGGCTGGTAAGCCACGTCCCTTATTGCGACGGTTTTTTTATCTTTTTTAACGTTTTTTAAAACCGTTATGGTGAAAATATAATGTCGGATAAGATAAGCTATCATCAAGGCCGTTAAAATTAGGAACAATGTTTCCAAAATTTCCAAAATTTCAGTTATCAATTCTTACCCCTAGTTTTCTATTTTTAGAGTATGATAGAGCGTTCAAACTTATGGACCAAAATGAAACAATCCAAAAAAGGTTCACGAATGGGTTGAGAATTATGTATAAAGCCTTGAAGAATTCGCCAAGATAATAAGTGCCGAGATAAGTAAATAAGAAAAAAAGATAGTTCCAAAATAAACCGATAACATTGCCTATTAATAGCAGATATGCTTTCCGTATTTGTGTTCCATTTAAAGGAAAAATTAGCGAGACAAAGAGCAAATTAAAAACGATAAGCATGACTGTTGATTCTCCATTGATGAATAGGAAAGACAGAAACATACAAAAAGCAATTCCTGTTGCCGAAAAAAGGAGAATTAGATGGTTAATTCTAGACTGGTTTTCTTTCATCTCTAATTTCACTTTGAACCAAATTTTTAGAGCTAATTATAGAAAAACAATATAGAGGATACTTCTAGAAGAGTTTTAAAACTTTCGTATGAACGCGTTAATTTCTAAAATATGCTTGACAACAACTGTTTCAACATTTTGAACTGCAATTCTGTACGTTATCAAAAGTCTTTGTTATTATCGGAATAAAAGACGACGTTATCTATTACTTCGCATAGAACATGGAATACTTCTTCCGATTTCAGATTGTCTGTGTCCAAAATTAAATTGAAGGGTTTGAAATCTTCTCCTAGGCTGAAACCGTAAAGTTTTTTGTAAATAGCCTTTGTCCGCTCTTCTTTTTCTCTCAATGCCTTCAAAGCTTCCTTAACGCCCATTTTGTCTCTATGGGCTATTCTATTCGCTCTTTTTTCTGGAGAAGCTTCTAACCATATCTTAAAGCCCTTTTTAAGAAGCCACGGCATGGTCCAGCTGTCCAATATCACATTTCCTTGTTTTGCCAGTTCCAAAAGCTTTTTGTCAACTGCTTCATCAAATTTTGGGTTTTTTTCTCTCTTTTCTAGAAAAAGCATTCCTTCTTCAGTTTCCCACCATCCATGTTTGAGGGTTTTGTAGCCTCCTTTTGAAGCTAAGGCTTTTAACGCATCTCCGCCTGAGTAGTGTCTAAGCCTATATTTTCCAGCAAGCTTTTTTGCTAAAGTACTCTTTCCACTTCCAGCCATTCCACAGATGCAGATAACGATAGGTTCTCTGATTTTCTTTTTTGTCTCTTCGTCTTTAATCATTGATTTGCCTTCCTCAAAATATATGTTAGATGGTTCTTGCAGCCTGTTTCAAGGCATTCTTAAGGCAGTTATGGCATAGATTTCCGCCATAAAGGCGCCAAACTCTTCTTTTACTTCGATTAAGTTTACGCACTTCTGCAGTGGTAAGAAATGACAGCCCAGCCAATGGTTGCCCGCACACACGGCATGACTGTGTGGACGCTATTTCCTTTTTGTAGTGAAACCGACTTCTGTCACCTGGTGATGTTATTTTCAAGCGTTTTCTGCTTCTCGTACGCAGATGAGGTTGGGGCACTGTTTCACTTCCTATTCTGTTGGCATTATACCTAATACGCGAGAGGAAAGCGTCCCAAAAAGAAACGAGCAAATGAAATACCACCAGATTACAGGTATTGGACCAATACCTGGAATATAAGCCACCATGTTTATTCCATACATAGGGATCAGCAGAAACCACCAAATGAAAATGTAGCTAAAGGAAAGCGCAAACAAGATTAGCTGGGGCTTAGCCATTTTTTTCTGCATACTCATGATTTGTGGTTCCTTCTTTTTTAATTTTTCAAGAAGTTTCTTATCCTTCTTGCGTAACGCCTGGGTCGTCTGAACACGATATTCCGAAACTTCTTTCTGCATCACTCGATATTGTTTCCAGCCGACAAATCGGCTTACTAAAAGACGATTAATTGAAGAGTTTAGGAATGAAATGGCTATGCAGATTAACATTATCATAATGGTGGCTTCGGGTGCTGTTGGCTTTAAGATCAATTCAATGAAATCCATTACTTCCTCCTCTCATAATTTTAAGGATTTATTTGATTGTTTCCTTTTTCTTTCTTCGGCATTAATAACTATTTTCTTTTTGCATTCGCCAAAACTTCGTATGGTTTAGTCATTAGTCTTGAAAATTTCATCTGCTCATTCACAAAGAATTTATGTTTTAAAATTTTAGGAATTTCTCAGATTTTCACTAGGCTCCGAATATTCGTCTAAAAGCTGGATACATTTCAGCGGCTCTTTCTTGCATTAATATTTCATAATACTGATAAACTATTCCTACAGAAAGCAAAATACCCATCCCCGAGCCGAAAACTCCGAAGAAATCTGAAACGCCTGCAATCAGCGCCACAACTATTCCGCCAAGAACCGTAACAGTGGGAATATAACGTTTAAGAATTGATTCAACAGCTTTTCCAGATCGTCTATATCCCGGAATCTGCATACCAGCGTCAACAAGCTGTTTAGCTACGGTTGATGGTCCTAAGCCGCCAACTTCTAGCCATGTGAGCGAAAAAATAATACAAAAAACAACAAGAATTCCAAGATATCCTAAAGCTCTATCGGGACGCTCCATAACGGCTCCAAGGTTATGTGGTGAAGTCACATAAAACACGAGCCCTCCAACGGGTTCAAGTACATTGTTACCGCCTCCAGCAGGGGTCTTCCATACATATTGTCCTAGAAGGTCAAGCCAGAAGTTTCGTCCAGGGGAAGGTTGTCCGTTCATGTTCCAGAAGATTTGTGAAAATAAATACACGTTAGCAAAAAGAGCGGATGCAAAAATCACCGGAAGGTTAGATACGTATAATAGTTTAATTGGGTATCTGCTTCGGAAGCCCTTATAACCAGCGTAAGATAAGGGCAGCTCTACTCTCACCCCTTCCGTGTAAATTATTATTAGAAAAGCAGCAATTGTAACTATGAATCCAAGTAGGGATGGATACGCGCCTCCTCCAAATATCCATCTTGTAAGCGCGGTCGGGTCATTGCCAGCCAACACGAATGTGAGACCCCCGACGAATAAACCAGTTGCTGGAGAAAAGCTTTGCCAGAAAATTTGCTGTGCAACACCAGCCATGATGAAGAGGCTTATTCCGCTACCGAATCCCCAGCCTTTTTGGACAAGCTCATCTAACAAAAGAACGATAACTCCCGCTGCTACAAGCTGTAAGAAAACAATTACGGCCGTTGTGCCTTGTAAAGTACCATACATCCCGCCGATAATATAAGCTGAGGCTTGGATTCCAGTTAGGATTATCGCAAAGACTTTGCTGGCCGTTGTAAATAAGCCTCTATCTTCGGGGCTTGACATATCGGCCTCTATCATTGCGGAACCAACCAGAAGCTGGAGTATTAACCCTGCTGTAACTATTGGACCTATTCCGAGTTCCATAAGGCTGCCACGGCTGGAAGCAAAAATTATTCGGAGGGCGGCAAGCTCTCCTAAAGCTGTTTTTTCAATGCCGTACAGAGGAATCTCGGACATTATCAAGTAGATAACTAATGCAAGTGCTGTCCAAAAAATTTTCTCATTGAATCTGACTCGACGTTCTGGAGCCTTAATTTCTGGGATAGCCCTTGCAATGGGTTTGAATAAGCGTAGAAATCTACCAGCCATAGTTTAACGACTACTCTCCCTGCTCTTGACCTACCATAAATATTTGTCCACCGGCTTCTTTTATTTTTTCGGCAGCGGATTTTGAGCATAATGCCACCTTCACGACTAACGGTTTTGTGACTTTTCCTGTGCCTAGAAGTTTAGTATAGCCAAGACTTTCTAAATTTATTAAAAGTTTGTCCTTTTCCTTTTCTGCCGAAAATTTTTCAGCCATTTCGTCAAGTTTTCCGACATTTATTATTTTTTCTTTCTGCTTAAGACTTTTAGGTGAAACGAATCCTTTTTTACCGAAGTATTCTGGTTCATATCTCAAAACATATGACCATAAGTGTTTGTGTCGTCCTGCCTTTCGGAATCCTTTAGACCCTGTTTTTCTATGTTGACCTACTCTACCGTAGCCTTGCGTTCTTGAACCGCGTTTCTTTCTAATTTTTCTGAGTTTATGTGGCATTTTCTAATCAGCTACTCTGTCCAAGGCTTTTTCTTCGTTAGCCTTTTTCAATCGAATTTCGAGTACACCATTCTTATGTGTCGTACGTAAGCTGTTTGGAATCACTCCCGTGGGAAGATTTAAACTTTTATAGTATTTTCGGTCTAAATCCTCAGCAGACAAAGTTAGACATTGATTTTTTACATGGATTCTTAAGTTTTCTCTATTAAACCCTGCAAATTCAGCAACAATTATTACTTCATCTTTTCCTTCAAGAACATCAATTAGGGGTTCCGGCTCCCTCCATTTTCTTTTGCCGTAACTTTTAGGAAACTGGTATATGTATGGATATGCGTGTTTTTTAATTCTTGAATTTTTGATTCGAAATGTTTGAGGGAGATTTTTACTTTCGACTCTTTTCAAGGCTTTAAAAATGCCGAACCCTTTTAGACGTTTTTTATTTCTCCGCCACTTTGCGCTCAATGTCGCCTTCCCCTCGGATACAATGGCATTCCAAAAGTAGTTATAAAATATATCGCAAACAAAAGTGTTAAAATGGAGGTTAGAGCATTCGTTTTATCAGCTCGTTGATTTTTTCTCCGCGGTATCCTAGCTCGCCACCCATGCCATAATCCTTTTTTATTTTTCCTTTAAAACCTTTGGATGGTGGATGCAACTTAAAAACTGGTTGCACTTTTGGAAGCTTCCAATATTCAGTACGGCAATGAAAAACTGCTTCTGCAAGTTCATCTAACGATTTAAACCCAAGAATCTGTGTGTAATCATCTGTTAATTCCTTGTTTCCAACAAGTTTTCCTCTTTCCCTTATTAGCATGTTCACAGTTTCTTTTGAGGCTTCACCCCATGTAAAAAAGTTCTTTGCCGTTTTTAACATTCCAAGAAATGATGGGCGATCATCAACTAACACCGCATAATTGTTTCTTGTTAAGTGAAGCATTTGAAGGGTTTCTCTGACATCCCGCGAGGCGCTAATTAATCCGCGAACTCTGATGACGCAAATGCATTTGCGTTCCTTAGTTTCAGCCACCTATTTCACCCAATCGATTGGAGTTATGAGGCTGTAGGTTTTCTTTAATGCTTTAAAAATGGCATACGCAAAGGAGGGAACAGTTCTTGTTGAACCATAGCTTCTAGTCCAGCAGTCTTTTATGCCAGCAAGACCTAGGATTACTTTTGCAACTTCACTTGCGACTAAACCTAAGCCCCGAGGCCCAGGAACAATAACTATTTTTACGCCGCCACATTTTCCCTCAATTAGAAAGGGCACCGAATGGGGTTTTCCGCAACCGCATTCCCAGCTTCCACATCCCCTTCTTACTGGAACAATCTTCAAGCGGGCGTCTGCCGCAGCTTTTTCTATTGCTGTTCTCACCTGACTTGCTTTTCCAGCACCTAAGCCTATGTAGCCATCTCTATTTCCAACGGCAACTATTGCCTTAAACCTTGATTTTTCGCCCGCATCTGTCTGCTTTTGTACTAGGTTTATGTTTATGACTTCTTCTTGTAAGTCTGGAATTAACGCATCGACAATTTGCGGTTCCCGTAATCGTATGCCTCCGATAAAAACTTCTTCAATGGATGTGATTCTACCCTCTTGAATCATTTTTCCGAGGCGGGTTCTTGGGACCCACTGTTCTAAACTTTCTGATGCTCTTCTTTTATATGTCAAGTTTTCTTACCTCCACTTTTAAATGCTGCAAGAATTTCTGTTTTGACTTTTGCAAAGTGTTTAGGAAGGTTTTCTGGGGGAAGTTTTTGTTCTAAGTATTTTGAAAATTTAGATTGATATTCTTCAGGGTTTGAGGTCAAGTTTGTTGCATACTGCTCAATATGTTTGCCTTCTATTCTCTTTTCATCTGGTATTTTCTCCTCGCTGTGTGGTACATGTATCCCAGCATCTAAAACTCCTTTTAACACGACAAAAATTCTTGCACCTTTGGAAGGCGAATGTAACCCAACATCTAAAATGGCTTCTTTCACGCCTTGGGCTTTGGCTTTTAGTCCACAGAGAAGCCCAGTCAAATAGGCGGCTGGAAGATTTCCTCCAGAAGCTTTCCATTCATATTTTTTAAGTTCTCTACTATGGGCTGAAACTAGAACTTCGTCTCCATGGGGTTTAGCCACAATTATTTGGGCAATTACATTCTTGAGAGTGCAATGTGCCACTAATCTGGGGTTTCCAGAAAGCACTAACGCTTTTCTTGCCTTATAATCTGTTTTTCCCTCTCTTCTTCGCCGAAATGGAACGCAATAGCGCGAATTTTTAGCCATCAACGTTTCCTCCAAAGCTCATGCGCTTTCAGGTAGCGCTCTAAATCACCAACAGATACAAATCTTCCACTGCTTGCCATCCTGTACAGCTTTCGATACGTGCTCTCGGTAATGATTTTGCTTGCTTTTAGTTCACGAAGCCTCTTTCTCAAGGCTCGAATCTTGTTCATCCAAGCCTCTTTCTTAGAGATTTTTGCATGGGCAGACCCGCTTTTGCTGCCAGGTCCACTTCGTCGTCTTTGTTTTTTCTTCTCGTGTATAATTCGCGCTCTTGCGTGGCTTACGCCTTTTTCTGGCCGCGGTTTTATCGCACCTTCGTGGATTAATTTTTTAATTTCCTCTCGCGTCATTGCCGCTTCTGCATCTTCTATCCTTTCAGGATCTATCCACACGCGATTTTGCCCAACTTTCAATATTTCGGCTGCTAGACGCCGCTGACTTTTAAGATGTGTCATTGCTTCCTTGTTCTCCTCTTACGTTTCTTTTTTGGTTTTGGTTTTTCCGTTTCTTCTACTTCTTCCTTTTTTTCAAGCTTCTCTTCTCTTTTCTCCTCCTCTCTCAATTCTTTTTCTTCAACAACTTCCCTAACTTCTTTGAGATTTAGGATTATTATTTTCTTTTTTCTTGCTTCAACAAGGATTCTAGCTCTTTTCCTCTTACCCACGGTGTGTGCAATTCTTATAGCTTGAGTTTTCGGGTCGATTTCCTTAAGATCTCTGGTGTTATACACCAAAACTTCTACGTAGCCAGATGGATGAAGCCCTCTGGCAACTTTTGGTCCCCTGTATCCAACATTTGCTGTTGGTGGCCATCCTTTAATTTTCCTTCGCATCTTGTTATCTAGACCTCGTGGTCTGCGCCAGCTTTCCTTCAAACGTTTATATCGCCAGCTTTCCTGCCTAACAAAATTAGGTTTCCTCTTTTTTACACGTTCTCTCAGTTCTAATGCTTTTTGAGCGGTAGCTTTGACTGGCTTTTTCATCATTCCATTCCTTCACTTCGTTCATATACGTATATGCCATCTAAGAAGACACGCGGGTCTTTTCTTTTTACCTTGGTGGCTTGTTCGATGTTTGCAGCTGTTTGACTTACGTCTTCCAAATCTATACCATGAATAATTACATCCTCACTTTGAATCTTAACTTGAGCATTGCCCATAATGTTGGCCTTTCTAGGATTTCGCTCACCCGTAAAATTCTCAATTAAAACTGTTTTATCCTTGACTTTAACTGAGATTGGGAAATGGGAAAAGACAATTTTGAGCTTGTATGTAAAGCCTTTCATAACTCCTATAATCATATTTTGAATATGCGAATAAATTGTGCCTACAAGCGCTGCCTCTTTTTTTCGAGGCCATTCAGCCCAAATGCGGATGGTTTTACCATCAAGTTCAATTGATATTGGGGCATAGGAAAAGTCACGATTTAATGCTCCCTTTGCACCCTTAACAGTGATTTCCCTGCCTTCGATAGTTACCTCTACGTCATCTGGAATTTGAATGAGCTTCGAGATTTCTATGGCACGCATTATGACCACTTTCTAATAGACAAATGCTAGTAACTTTCCTCCGATTCGCTTTTCCTTTGCCTCCTTATGAGATAGCAGTCCCCTTGGTGTTGAAACGACTAATATGCCTACCTCTCTCGATGGCAGGAATTTTTTCTCCCATTCCTCGAATTCGTCCACTTTAACGGAGAAGCGTGGTCTAATGGCTCCACACTTGTTTATTCTCCCTAAAAGTTGAACTTTGAACTTTCCAGAACGACCATCATCTATGAATTCGAATTCTCCAATGTAGCCGTTTAACTGTATAATCCTCAAAATTCTACCTAAAAGTTTAGAGGCAGGGCTAATTATGCATTCACGTTTGTTACGCATTTCGTTGTTTATGACCGTTGTTAAGCCATTGGCCAAAGTATCCATCATAATTTTCCTCATTACTCATATTTTTTGAACCCGATTTTTTTGGCTACCTCTCTAAAACAATGCCGACATAAATATAAATTGTAACGTCGGATAACAGGTCCGTAAGATCCGCATCTACTGCACGGTCTTGTTCCTTTGCCATGTTTTCTTTCTTTCTTAGGTTTCTGCTTGCCCATAAGCGCCCTCCAATTTATACAATTTCAATTCCTAAGGAGTCTTTCACGAACACCATAGCTTCCTCAGGTTTCAGAATGTTTTTTGAGCCGATTTTAGCTTTCCTTCTGCGTCGGTTTTTCACACGATGCCCGCAACGACCGAGAGAGACACAAACATCCATACCAAATATGCCGACTTCAGGGTCGTATTTTACGCCCCGGATTTCAATATGCTCCTTTATGCCAAAAGAGAAGTTGCCGTATCGGTCGAAACTTTCCCTAGAAAGTTTATTGTCGATTACAGGTAAAACTTTCTTTAAGAAATCCATTGCCCTCTGTTTCCTAAGCGTTACAATGCACGCCATTGGTTCGCCTCTTCTTATTCCGAAATCTCTTATGGTTTTCTTGGCTTTTCTTTTACAAGGAGTTTGGCCTGTTAAATTTTTTAGAACCTTTGCAGCCTTTTCGAGCGGCTCACCGGATTTTCCGACGCTGATGTTCACGACGACTTTTCCGATTTTCGGTTTAAGCATGGGCTGTTCTTCCCAGGTTTTGCGGATTTCATCTTCAGACAACTTTAGCCGCCTCCAGTAGGGATATGAGCGGTTGTGTCTCGCCTATTGCAAAAACGAAGCTCAAGATTGTTTGATAGCGATTGCCTTTTTCATCTTCGATTATTACGAAAGCGTTTCTGCGTTTCTTCCCCTTAGCACTTTCAATTTCAACTATTTTACCATATTTTCCAATGTTTTTTCCGCCAGTTATTATCGCTAGACCGTTTTCTTTCATTTTTATGTATTCAAGGATTTGCCTTTCTGGAAGGCTTAATTTTATGGTGTTAAGAGTCTCGTAAAAGTCTTCTTGCGGATTTTTTGGGTCCGCTACCTTCACTAATATATTTGAACCGTCATGAAGGTTAAGTTGTATACTTCCATCTTTCGCAACGGTTTTGTTTTCTATTCTGCATAGTTTAGAACTTGCTTCTTCTTTGCCAATTGGATAGAAGATTAAGCCTTTTGGGGAGGGTAGTACACGGAAGCATTTATCGACATCTGGTATTGAAATGACATCCATTAAACCTATGGGAAAGTTGTCTTCACGCCTAGCTTTCCCATCAACATATATCTTTCCTTGCGAAACTATTGTTTTAGCCTCTTTCCTTGTCTTGGCAAATCCAAGAATGTCACGCAAAACTATGGCTAAAGGTAGGCATTTTTGAAGCGAGTGAGGCCCAGAAGAGGGTTTTACAATCCAGACAAATTCCTTCCTACGAATTGGCCAGAATCTCGGCGCGGGTTTACGCTTTAACCCAGTTGATCCTCCCTTCTTACCCAAAATCACGTTCCTCCCTTCGTTTTCTTGGTGGTTTTGCTCTTAGCTCTTGTTTTCTTCGCTTTCGGTCTTCTTTCTTTTTTGATTGCTTTAGTTTCTTCTTTCGCCTTTTCCAGGGGTGGTTTTTTAGTTGCTTTTTTCTTTCTTCTTTTTGGCTTTTTTTCTGGAGGCTTTTCTTCGATGACCTCTTCTTTTATCTCCACAATTTCTTTCGGAGGTTTCTCTGCAACTTTTTCCACTTTCATTATGGCTGCTTTTTTTCTTTCTAAAATTTTCTTTCGCCACTTATCATCCAGATTTAAGCCTGTAATCATAACTTTTGAGGGATGTATGGGCACGAATATTGTGGATCCATCAACTTTTTCTCTTGTTAAGCCTTCAACGTAAATTCTGTATTTGTTTCTGTCTACGCGCGTAATTTTTCCCTCGAACCCTTTGTGGTCTCCTCGCATGATGCGGATCGAGTCACCGCTTCTGACGGGGAGGCTTCTTGTTCCATGTGAGGCCCTCAGTTCTGGTGAAAGAGGAGCTGCAAAAAGTTTATACCGTATGTGGTCTGGGGCCCTGTAAATCATTTTTCTTTGTTTTGTTGGTTTTGTTACTGGTTTTATTGCTTGCATGTTTTTTCTCCATCTTATATTATTATGCTAGCGGCGCTTGCTATCCTCGGCCATCTTTCAGCAGCCTCTTTTGCCACTGGTCCACGGATTTCTGAACCTTTCATTTCTCCATCTGGAGTTATTATTACCGCTGCGTTGTCTTCGAATTGAACCCAAATGCCGTCAACTCTTCGGAATGGTTTTCTCTGTCTTACAACGACTGCTTGGAAGATTTTCTTCCTCATGTCTGGCGTTCCATGTCTAACAGAAACGGTTATTCTTTCACCTACAGCAGCGGATGGAACACGTCGCAACCGGCCCTTGTAACCCATAACTTGGACCAGTCGAAGTTCTCTGGCACCTGTGTTATCGGCACATCTTAAGACTGAACCGGCTGACAGCCCCCTTGAAATCTTTGGTCCATGTCCAATCATTCCTTTCGCGATTAATGCTCTCTGTTTCGCCTTCGCTGCCATCTTACTTCTCCTCCAGTTTTTCAACAACAACAAATGATACGGTCTTACTTATTGGCCGGCACTCCATTATTATTACTCGATCACCTTCTTCTGCGTCTATGCATGGTGGATTGTGGGAGGGAATTCGGCTGTGTCTCCTTTCATATCTAATAAACTTTGGAACGTAATAGAGATAATCACGTTTCACTACGACTGTTTTATCCATTTTTGCACTAACAACTGATCCTTCTAATACACGACCTCTTATTGAGAGATCTCCATGGAAAGGACAATTTCTATCATTGCATGTTTTCTTAGGCTTTTTAAAAGTTAGCGACATCACCACAGCCTCCTAACATGCCTTTTAAGGCGGTCTTCTGGTCTTCCAACAAGAATTTTACCGTCAATTTCAGCAATTGTTCCATCAGAGAACTTAAAATGAAAAATCGCCGAGTCTTTTACGATTACTTTTCTTTTTCCTTCATGTAAGATTGTGAAGGTATTTCGCGTTTCATCTATTATTTTGCCTGATATTCCAACATGACCGGAATATGTACTTTTTGAAACTTTGGCTTCTGTTCCGATGAATTCGTAGCGAATTAAATCGGGTGTTACTTTCATTTCCTTTTCTTTCCTTCAGTCTTTGATTTTCTTATTCCCATTTTTTGTTCATTCTCTATAGTTAGAATACGGGCAACTGTTTTACGTAATTCTCTAATTCTTGCTGGATTTTCTATGGCGCCACCTGCTTTAACCATAGTTTTTAATCTGAGAAGTTCTGTTCTGAGCTCGTTGAGTTTTTTCATTCGTTCTTCAGAGGACATGCCCCGCACTTCTTTTACTCGCAGTATTGGCATTTACTTGGCTTCCTCCTTTTCTTCGCTTGTTTCTTCGGTTTTTTCTTCGGCTTCGGCTACTTCCAATGCCTCTTCTGATTTTTCCTCTTCTAGCGGGAGAGCTTCAGTTATTTGGATTTTGTCTGGAAACTTCGCATCTGGAGGCATTATCCTAACTCTTACGCCGAATATGCCTGGTTTTAGTTGGACATGAATTTCGGCTTTTCGCATGTATTTTAGTGCTGCGTCTCCGCATTTCGGCAAGTATCCAGCCTTAAACTTCTCAAATCTTGCCCTTTCAGTCCTTAGCTTACCACTTATGATTATTTCTGCACCTAGGGCTCCAGCATCCATAACTTGGTTTAAAGCCCAAAAACCAGCCCTTCTAAAATGTATGCCCCTTTGTAGGGCTGATGCAATACGTGAAGCAACAACATAAGCATTTAATTCTGGAATTTCAATTTCAGAAACAGAAATTTGCGGGTTTGAAACTTTAAATTTTTCTTCTAAAATACCTGCAAGCTCTTTTATAGTATCTCCACCACGTCCTATAACCAAGCCTGGACGCATAGCATAAATTACTATGTGAGTCCCTAAGGGAGTTTTTGATATTGTTACTCCGCCATATCCAGCTCTTTCAAGTTTTTTCTCCAGAAATTCGTCGATTTCCGTTTTTTTCACGGATTCTGTTATAAAATGTTTGACAACAGCCATTACGCTTCTTCCCCTGTTTCTGATTGTTCTTCTAGGGCTACTTCGATGTGGCATAATGTTTCGAATTTTGGTGTGGATCTTCCTTGGGCTCTTATGGCATATCCCTTAATCTTAATTCCAGGGTATGCAGATGCGTGAATGATGCGGAGTCTTTCTGTGTCTAAGCCTTTGTATTCTGCGTTTGCTTCTGCTCCCTCTACTAATTTTAAAATTTGTTTTGCCGCTTTTTCTGGGTATCTGCCAGCATACGCCTTTTCCAGCCCATGTCTGTGTCCAGCCTTCTTTTTGAATCTTGTGAATGGAACTGCTTGTTTTTTAGCTATGACGTCTCTAAGGTATTGCTTTGCTCGGGTCAGCATCATTCCTTTAATTGTTTTGCATATTTCTCTTGCTGATTTATGGGATACTCTAACCTCTCTTTCGCTTGCTTTCACGGTTTTTTCAGGGTCTAATTCCTCTTCTGTTATAGAGTATCCCCATTTTGGCACTTCTTATTCTCTCCAACTGTGCAATTGAACAGCGTTATAGCGATTTATATTGCTTTCCGTTAACTAAAGTGGTTTCTAGACCATTTTCACTTTACAAAAAGCCTTATACCTCATAATTTCAGGTAAGGCATTATCTTGACAACTCTCTTCTTGCAAAATTATTTTAGTTTTTGAGTTTGGGTTTGTAAAAAAGTAAGAATACTCCTATCAACGCAAGTGTTACGCCCATAACTTGTAACGGCTCAAAATTTTCTTGAAGAATTGTTGCTGAAAAAACTGCTGTTGATATGGGTTCTATAACTGAAAGTATGCTTCCTTTTGCAGATTTAACATGCTTCAGAGCGCAAGAATATAGAAGATACGCCGTTAGAGATGGAAACCAAGCAATGGCAAATATGAGAAACCAAAGTTGCTGTGGATAATTGACAATTTCAGAAAAAGAGAAGCAAATTATCGGGGTCAAAGCCATTGCTCCTATCACGTCATCATAAAGGATTAAAGTCCAAGCAGTGTAGTGTCTTCTTAGTTTTTTAGTAATTAAGAAGTAAAGAGCGAAGAAGACGCTTGACAATACTCCGAAAATCACTCCATAAAAACTCGCTCTTAGCCATGCAACTTCATAGGCTTTCACAACGAACGTAGCGCCTGAAAATGTTAGGATTATAGCGAATGCAGTTAAGAAAGTGGCTTTCTCCTTAAGAAAGAGTGAAGCGTAAATTGTGACAAAAATGGGGTAAGTGTAGAAGAGTATTGCTGCTATCGTGGCTGTTGTTAAGTCGATGGCATAAAAATAGGTTATTCTTTGAAGGGCAGTAGCAACAATGCCAAGTACCAAAAACTTAGGCAGATCTCTTCTTTGAATTTTAAACAATTCTCTTTTGAGTAAGGCTATGGGTGTAAGAATTGTTAGAGAAGAGATAAGTAGTCTCAAGGCTATCAATGTTACGGCGGAAATCCTATATTCAAAAGCGAGTTTTCCAAAAATTCCCATTGTTCCCCATATTATGGAAGCTGCAACAATTAAGAGGTAGCCATGGGTTTCCTTCATAACTCGATAGAAAGTATTTTTCACTTTAAAAATTAATGGATCATTTTGAACGTTTTACGATGTGTTTATGTTTAACTTGCGATGTTAGGTAATCGGAGCCGAGCGTGAAATAATTGAAAGTTAAGAATGAACGCATTACCATGTTGCATGGTGCTGGCGGAACAGTCATGCACGATTTAGTTAAAAACTATATTGTAAAATATTTTGGCAATGCATCAAACTTTGAAGTGCCTCTTGAAGCCCTAGATGATGCAGCCGTCGTAAACAATATCGTGTTAAAAAGTGACTCCTACGCCGTCAAGCCTATCTTTTTTCCTAGAGGAGACATAGGAAGATTAGCGGTTTCTGGCACAGTTAATGACATAGCGGTTTTAGGCGCTGAACCATACGCCTTAACTTGCGGCTTCGTTTTAGAGGAAGGCTTGGCACTAGCGGACTTTGAAAGAATTTTGGCTAGTATGAGACAAACATGCAGGGAAGCCAGCGTAAACATAGTTACAGGCGACACAAAGGTTGTTGAAAAAGGAAGTCTAGGGGGCTGCATAATAAACACTTCTGGAATTGGCAAAAGAACTCCTGCCCTAGAGAAAAATTTTGAAGTTATAAGGCAGTTTAAAAAGAATTTCAAGGAACGCTGGGTTCTAGACTCAAACCTGGGAGCAGGTGATAAAATATTACTGTCTGGAACTGTTGGCGACCATGGTTTGGCTGTTTTGTCTGCACAGGAAGGACTAAAGTTCGGAAGTGGCATAGAATCGGATGTTAAACCTTTAAACCGCTTGATCCAGCGTTTGCTCGGTGAAGTTGGCGGATTAGTTGCAATGAAAGATCCTACTCGTGGCGGTTTAGCCGATGCCCTAAACGAGTTCAGCGAAAAATCACGCGTAGGCATACTTGTTCATGAAGATAAAATTCCCGTAAGAGAAGATGTGCGGGCCGCATGTGAAATGTTGGGATTAGACCCGTTTGAGGTTGGAAATGAGGGGAAAGTAATCATAGGCGTAGTAGAAGAAAAGGCCGAAGAAGCGTTGGAGCTTTTGAAAACAATGGATGAGGGAAAGGAGGCGGAAATCATAGGTGAAACAACAGTGGATTTTTCGGGCGTTGCGATGCAAACTGTTGTAGGCGGTAAAAGAATAATTGCCCGACCTGTGGGAGACCCTGTTCCAAGAATATGTTAAATCACTGGGATAAACCAGAAGTCCGCATGGGTGAGTGCTTCCCATTACTTTGATGGCTTTCTCCATAAATCCGAAACTCGGCCAACCTTCACAAGCTTCCACTTACCAAGGAAATCCTTCTTGTAAAAATGGTATAGGCCACATTGCGTGCACTGCATAATTCGTCTTCCCTTATCAAAGTCGATTTCATACAGCTCTAAAAGTGAACCACAATCCACGCACTTACCTATGTAAGTCTTATGAGTTTCAGCATTCAATTTGAAGCACCTTTATGCTTTAGTAATAGTTTTCATGTTTAAAACTTCTTTTAAAATTAAAAAGGAAAAAGGGGGATCTAGCACAATTATGGAGGAGGCTGTGGTGTTGGTAAGGGTGGTTGAGCGACTTGGGTCTTAATCGAGAAGAATCCCACAGCTATTAGTATCCAAGCAATCCAGATGATTATTAAGCCCACCACGATTATTGTTAGAACGGCGCCTATCAACCAAAGTAGTCCTGCAGTTGCAAAAATTTTCTCTCCAGTTTTTGCAGAAAGCAAAGACAGTGATTTTCTGGCGAATATCGCTGCAACGACAAAGAATACGAAAAGCACCACCAAAGCTGCGATGGCGGTTCCAATTATGCCCCAAACATTATTCAAATCCATGAAGTATTGCTGAATCGCCGCTGGGTCGGTCCAATCTAAACCAGAAATGACCATGAGAACCATTACTACGACCATCGCTATGCACACTACTACCCCTATTATGCCTGTTATAAATCCGTAAAGAGCGTTGTTGAATATGCCTGCTTCATTATAATGATCTGAGAACCCTTTCAGAGCTATCATTGTAAGTATTGCGCCGATGAGAACCAATACGCTCACGTACATATACCCAAAAGAGCCCAAGAAACCAACGACAACCAGTATAGCCCCTATACCACCCAAAGCTTTGTCTGATTCTAACGTCATGTGATAAGACCTCGCAGAACGGTTTGCATCTTTTTAAATAAAAGCTTTGCTAAAGCGCAGAAGACTAATAGGAGCACAATATCGCATTCCAGACCCTTGAGAAATCTAATATACAACATCGAAATAATCACGAACTTGGTGAAAAAATGGAAGAAAAACCCATAGCAGCATTTGTGTTGTCTTTGATCGGCGGGATTCTTGTTCTCCTTGGTGGAATATGGTTAGCAATAGTTGGAGCTATAGTCGCAATTTTCACGTACGGTGCTGGTTTAATTCTTGGAATCTTTGCAATATTTGGAATAATCATAATTATTGGGTCAATTATGATGTATAATCAATCTACCTCTGCGAAGACTTGGGGTATCATAGTATTGATACTTGGCATTATTTCGCTTATTGGCATAATAACCGCGCTTGGAGGAATACTTTCAATAATTGGTGGCATTTTTGCTATCGTTTGGAAACCTAGTGCCCCAGCAACTGCTCCGCCAGTTCCGCCATGATTATCCTTTTTTTATACTCTTTGTTTTTGTAGGTAGTTGTACACTTCTTTTGCATAATTGGATAAGCTGTCAATGCGCTTAGTTAACTCTTCCACTTTTACTTCAAGTTTGACAACTCGTTCGCGAAGTTCTGTAATTTCTTTTCTGAAGTCTTCTTGAGACATGTATATCACACAATACCCTATGCTTAACTAAGTCTATTTATTGTCTTTGCCCATATTCTACATGTTCCTTCAATGCTCACCATACAGGCGCCAACAGGCTTTTGCGGAGTGCAAGCTTTCATAAATAACGGGCACTCTGTTGGCTTAATCTTGCCAACTATGACTAAGTGGCATCTGCAGCCAGGCTGCAAATCCACGCCATGCTCAACTTTCACATCATACTTTAAATGGGCATCGTAAGCAGAAAACTCATTGCGAAAACTAAGTTTGGAAGATGTGATTGTCCCAATTCCGCGCCAACCACCATCTACAATATCAAAAACGTTTCGCATAAGCTCTTGCGCTTTCATGTTGCCTTCCCAACGCACAGCCCGCGTGTACTCATTTTCCAAGCTTGGTTTACCTTCCTTCAACTGCTTTAAAATCATGTAAACGCCGAACAAAACATCTAAAGGTTCAAAACCAGCCACAACTGTTGCCATGCCGTAAATCTTTGGGAAAATTTCGTATGGCTTAAGCCCAATTATTGTGCTGACGTGGCCTGGTGCGATAAATCCATTTAGGTTCAAGTTTTCCATTTCAACAAGCATTTTCATGGCTGGCGGAATTAAACGATGAGAAACCAAAAAGCTAAGGTTTTCTGGCGGCTTGCCCAGAATTTCCACCGCTGTAGAAGGCGCTGTTGTTTCAAAACCAATAGCGAAAAAGCAGAATTTTTTATCCAGTTCTTTTTCAGCCATTTTAACGGCGTCGCTAACGCTATAGACAACCTGAACGTCAGCTCCTTCGGCTTTAGCGTCTAGAAGCGACATCTTTGAACCTGGAACACGTAAAACATCGCCAAAACAAGCGACAACTACGTCTTTAGAGGCTAGTTGCACAGCCTCATCAATCTCTGAAGCAGGCACTATACAAACTGGACATCCTGGCCCTGCGATAACTTCAACGTTTGTCGGCAAAAGACTACGTATGCCAAAATGCGTAATAGTCCATTCATGTGTGCCACAGACATGGCAAATCTTAACGGTACCTTTATTTGGTGCAATTTCATGAATTTTTTCCGCTATTCGTTTCGCCAAATTGGGGTCTCTAAACCTTAATTTTTCAGTCATTTCCCGTCAACTTATCTTCATTTTTGCTGGGCTTCCGCTTCAAGGATTTCGTTCCATAAACGTATGGTTTCTAAAGCTTCTTTCTCATCCAAAACTTGAATGGCGTAACCAGCGTGAACCAAAACATAGTCGCCCACTTTAGCAGTTACAAGCGCCACATTAACCTCTCTTAAAACGCCTTCCCCAAAATCCACTCTGGCTTTATCTTCTTTGACACTTACGACTTTCGCTGGAATAGCCAAACACATTACTATCAACACTTAACCAAAATTTACGGCAATAAATCAATTATGGTTTAAAACTGAAAAAATCCACCTACAACAGCTTGACCAAAGGACAAGCCGCCATCGCCAGGCGGAACAGCCCCATGAACAATAAACCGTAAACCAGCAGATTCCACAATCTTCCGCATAGTTAAGGCTAAAATTTCGTTGCATGCAGCCCCACCTGAAAAACCAATGGTTTTAATGTTGTTTTCTAATGCTTTTTCTATGGCTAATGTGGCTAAGCCCTTGGCTAGGTATGCGTGAGCAGAATAAGCCAAATCGGCCCTAGAATATTTTCCTTTGTTCTCAAACATTTCCAAGAGCATTTGTGTAGTGCCAAGCGTGTTACCTTTTATTATAGGTTCTAGCTTCAGCGCATCTTTGCCTTTTAGGGCTGCGGATTCGAGTTTCATTGCTGGCTCGCCTTCGTAAGTACGTTCATAACATATGCCTAAAACGGCTGCAGCAGCGTCTAAAACTCTTCCACAACTTGTTGTTTCGATAATGTTACGACCTTTTTTAAGTTGATGTAGAATTATTTGAATTTCACCTTCGCCATGAGGAAAATGCTGTTTGTTTTTCAAAAGCCAATCTTCCACATCCACTTTTCCATTGAGTATTCCAGCGGCGATTCTTAGTGGGTAACGCGTAGCTAAGTCTCCGCCAATCAAGGGTTGTTTTTCAAGATGAGCTACACGCTTGAAATCAGAGGATTCCCGACTGCCAAGAATTATTTCGCCGCCCCATGCTTCGCCATCAATGCCATACCCATACCCATCACAGCAAATGCCCACAATTTCTTTTACGTTATGTTCAGCCATCAAAGCAGCAACATGCGCATAGTGGTGCTGAACTTGGATTAGTTGCCAATCGTTTTCCTTTGTCAAATCGTGGGCAAGCTTTGTTGTTGTGAATTTTGGATGCAAATCGCATGCAACAGCTTCGACCTTGCTGTTGGTTAGTCGGATTAGGTGTTTGGCTGAGTTTTCAAGAAAATCTCTTGTTTCAACGTTTTCTACGTCGCCTATGTGCTGGGAAATGAATGCTTTATTTTCAAGCAAAACGCACGCAGTATTGTTCAATTCCCCGCCCAAGCCTACTACACAACGTTTCGCCTTTTCTTTAAGCATTATTGGGGCTGGTGCATAACCCCGTGAGCGTCTTATTAAAACTAAGTCATTGCTGTGTACACGGGCTACTGAGTCATCGCATCTGTGGGCTATTTGACGATTATGAAACAGGAAGTAGTCAACAGTATCTTCCAGTGTCTGGAGAGCTTCATCGTTATCTTTTACTATGGGCTGGTTTGGAGGATTAGCACTCGTCATCACAAACGCTGGCTCATCCACGTCATCAAACAGCATGTAATGCAAGCCAGTATAAGGCAACATAACCCCAACATTGTGCAACCCCGGAGCAATCAAATCTGAAAGATAATAAGCATCATTTTTGTTCAACAAAATTATTGGACGGCTATAAGAGGTTAGAAGTTCTGCTTCTCTCTTGCTCACATTTGTGAAAGTTTTTATGGCTTCTAAACTTCGAGCCATAATGGCGAAGGGCTTCTGGCTTCTATGCTTAACCCTTCTAAGCCTAACCAATGGCTCATCCTTTGTTGTTGACGTTGCTACGTGAAAACCACCATAACCTTTTATGGCAACTATAAAGCCTTCTGAAAGGAGCCTACCAGCCTCTCGGATAGAGTCTTTGTGTTCAATTAACTCTCCCTTGTTCGTTGTTAAATATGCCTTTGGTCCGCATTTTGGACAAGCCACTGTTTGGGCGTGAAAGCGCCTGTTTAATGGGTCTGTATATTCTTTTTGGCAGAAACTGCACATGGGAAAGTCTCGCATAGTCGTATTTTCACGGTCATAAGGCAGCTTCTCAATAATCGTGAATCTTGGACCACAGTCCGTGCATGTAATGAAAAAATATTCGTATCGCGGATCCTTTGGATCTCGAAGCTCTTTTAGACATTCGTTACATATGGCTATGTCTAGAGGGATAACTGAACCAGAAAGCTCTGCTTTCTC
>Ga0315309_1000360_pt1 | contig 27570 bp, 26 predicted proteins | sample TDP4_MG_FD_203080 | JGI IMG/M metagenome (GOLD analysis project Ga0315309, IMG submission 203080) | Freshwater sediment microbial communities from Lake Towuti, South Sulawesi, Indonesia - TDP4 | ecosystem: Environmental > Aquatic > Freshwater > Lake > Sediment | place: Indonesia: South Sulawesi...
GCTTATAAAATGGCTAAATTCTTGGGGTCTGTCCGTCATGAGTTCCTCATCTGCATAAATCAGACTGGGACGGCTACATCATCCCCCATGGATTATACAACATCCCCTCCAAATAAAGTTTTCAATGCCATATGCAACATAATGAAGAAGAAACATGACTTACAACATCAAAACCTCCTATGAGACTTAAAATGCTCTTCTGTCTGAGAATCCCCCTTATATATAGGTTGAACCCCCATATATAGGTTGAACCCCCAAACCCAAACTACGGTGTGTCCTGAGCTGAACTCAAGGTTGATGCTGCAAAACAATGTAGTATGAGAGCTCATACATGCATTGTTTTGGTGGAGTGCAAGGTCAGAAAAGAATCCTCATAACTTTCATTAGCGCGCGTGCATACGGCAAGGGAGAGTGCGCTGTGCGTTTCGTCGTCTGCGTAGAAAAAGAGGGGAAAGGTGAAAAACGCTTGGTCTTCCTCATTTGTTTGGCAGTTTCATTGCGTTAGCGGTTTCAGCTTGCAGTCTCTTATGTCGTCTGATTAGGAATACTCCGACTATTGTGCCTGCGGCCAAGACGACTGTCGAGGCTATATAGTGTGACATGGTCGCTGACGAAGGATCACCGCTTTCTGGTGGAGGATCTATATGGAAAAGCAGCATATCAGAACCTGTTGGATCCCCGCCTGGGAAAGCCTTAACATGAACCAGATAGACCCCCTCTGCAAGTTTCATATTGACGATTTTGTTGTAGCTTTCCCATTCGTAGATACCTGTTCCAACCAGTTTTTCCAACATTACGCCAGAAATCCATAGAGTGCCGTTCGGGTAGTAGATCTGTATGATAATGTTCGCGCCTGACACGGGCTTCGAGGTATTATAGTCTTTCACCAAGGCAGCCAATCTAACATACGTGTTTTCTTTGTTGCCATAGTCGAACTCGCCAGAAAGCTTAACGGAAAATGCCGGAGCGACAGGCGGAGGCGGGGGCGGAGTGACAATAGACCACGCATCCGTAGATATCATGGTGTAGTTATACCAATAGATGATAACAAATGCGTTGAGTTTGGTCATAAGTCCAGTGGCCTTGTCCCAATAAGCTTCAAACGACCCGTCGGGTAGGCGGATGTGATTAACTGTCCGAGGAATGCCGGCAACAGTCATCGTAATGGTTTCATTTATTGTCCAAGTTGACCCGGCGTATATTGGGTCCCCGGCTGTCAAATTGGCTGCAGTGAAGTACAGAAACATGGGGTAGGCGCCTATCGAAATGTCGCCGGCTATTTGCCATGTTTTGTTCACCGTGCCATCACGGTTGTAGTCGGTGAAGTTGGCTGTGATTACGGTACCGATTATGCCATAAACTAGCATGTGTGTTCTATTGTAATCTACGTAGCTCACGCTTGTTTCGTAGTCAGCTGTGTCGCCGACTTTCACTCCGACCTTTGTGTAATCTGCTGCCATGCACATACGAGTGCAGTTTGCTGACCATGCTAGGAGAACCAAGAGAACCGCTACGATGTTATATTTGGAGGCTAGTTTCATTTGCTTCTCTCCTTTTTGACTTGGGTATTTATGCTTCCAGCGCCCCTCACTCGGCGCTGAGAAAGGCTTTCTGTCAACTCTCCTTTCTGTTGCAGAATAGCATGCGCACTGCTTTTTAGACTTGTGGAGAGATGTTCTAGAACGTTTTTCAGTGTGCCCCATGGGTATCTTCTGTTTTGGTTGGATAAAACTATACTGAATTTTCTCCATAGTATCAAGTTACAGAGTTGTCAAAAAGGAAGAAAAATAACACCTAGCGGTTTGACATGATGAACAGAAATGTTTGAACAAAAAACCCTTTTTCTTAACCCTTCTCCAAACTGTATAACACAATCATCAATGATGTAGCGATAAAGCTCTTGAACATCACAGACTAGAGAAGGTTTGCCAAACTGTTCGCTGTGGAGAAAACCCAAGTAAGGCTCTAACTTCGCCCTCAAAACTGCGTTGTAACACTTCCAGAACAGTATGGAATAGGCGAAATTGAAAAGGTTGTTTAAAGCGTCATAAGTTCCCTTTGTTCTGCGGTGTTCAACTCTAAGCCACTGTGGAAATAGGCTGAAAATCTGTTTGAAATACCTTGCCGTGCTAAGCCTTCAAAGGGCATAAGCCTTTTCCTTAGAGTTGTCAAATCTGAAGGTTGAACACTACGTATTTTAGTTTTTATTCCCATCAAATCATGCTGTCTAAACCCATGGTTCCTTAAAACTTGGTTCTGTCCCTTCAGTTTGGCGTAAACAATTTTCTTAACAACCTCTAAGCCTAAGCTGTTTTTGACGGTTTCATATTGGCATAGTCTTGTTTTAACGTGGCTGTCGTCGTCTAAGGCTTTGATTACGCCTATGGGTTCACCGTTCCATTTTGTCAAGATAACTGAGATTTTCCATTCTAAAGCCGTTTCTAAAGCGTTTGTACTGACTAGATTGCCTGCTTTTAAAACTATCTCGCTTATTTCCTTGTGTTCAATGTCCCATGAAGCTTTTTCCTTTCTGTTTTTGTCGTTGACGAAGAACTCGTTTCCCCTAAATCCTAAGTATTCGCCTTTATAGGTTAAAAAGATTTTAACTACCCTTTGTTTCACCATTTCGCTTTCTCTCCTGTCCTGTTTCTCCTTTTCCACTTAACTTCTAACCGAAAACACGAATTTAAACATGCATAGAAGTTTCCTCTGCCCACAAATCACCCTACTGTCTGTGTGTCTCTCTGTTACTGTCTTGAGAGATATAGGTATAGGGTGTTAGTTAGAGAGATTCAGGTTTGGGTTTGGGGATATAGGTTGAACTCTAGTCTGGCTGTCAGTATTTCATGGCACAGTGGATGTTAAGACAATTGTAGGAGCCTTGTTGGGGTTGATGTAGGAACCCAGCCTTTTTTCAAGGATGAGAAAAAGTTGATGTTTTCTTTTCATTGCTTCAACAGCCGCTTTGTCTTCTTGTGAAGAGCTTTTATCGTTCCCGAAACTGATAGGATGTGTACGGCTGCTGGTTTGTCCCCTATCCTTGTTATTGAGGCTAAGGCTGTTCGAACCATATCGACAGCCGTGTGCACGGTGCGCACAACAGCAAACCTTTTTTCCAAATCATAATGAATCAGAGTTAAGCTTGCTCGGCTAGCACCATATTCCCCATAAAGCTTTAAAACTGCACTCCAGATAGCATTCATAAATTCTTCTGAACTAAACATTTCATCAGAATCTATTTCTAAGGCTAGGTAGCGCCGTTTCACTCTTTTAAGCAATTCTTTCCTCTCCGAATTATCCGTATCCCCGGAGCAACAAACCTCGGACCAAGTTTTTCCCTGCTCCTTTTGACGATTGACATGGGATTTTTTGAAACTCCTTCTATAGCTAATGCTTCGTCTAAATCGAAGAGCGATGCTAACGCTGCTAGTTCCCTTGGCTTTCGCATGAGCAGTTCCTCTGAAACTCCGCTTGAAACAACAATTGGAACATGGAACTCTTGAGCAATAGACGCTTCTCTTCGCAGACTTGACAGAAACCTAATTCTCGCTCGGCCCTCTAAGGTAAGCAAAAGCTTCGCATCTATTTCGAGGGAGGCTAAACTGTTTGAGGCTAATTCAGCCTCCGCGTTATCAAAGAATCTCCTACGAAAATCAAGCGAAGGAAAGTTTAGAAGATCCACGCGCCGGTCTTTTGCTGCTTGTCTTGCAACACCTTTGGATTCGCACATCACGGCGATTATCTCAAACTTTCTCCTAAGCCTTCTCAGATTTTGGATTAGTTCTCTTGGCGTTTTGGGTCTCAGGTCAACGCGAGAAGCCAAGTCTATTTTAGCTTCTTTGCATATGTTTCGTAGTCGTTGACTCTCTTCTTGGGTGATGTTTGATGGGAGGGTTATTGCTATTAGGCGGTATCCAAGCTTTGAGGCTTTGCTTGCTATGCGTGAAACTTTTTCGGAATCTTTCACGTTTGGGCACAAATGCAGATCGGCGAAGGTTCTTTTCATGGAAGTAACCCGAATTTTTTACAAACGCCTACTATTTCTTCTTGGCTGTGTTTCTGAAAGTGTATTCGAAAATGTATAGGGTCTGTCGAGGAAAGTTTAAGCTCATTTAGGTAGGCGGATTGCTTGTCAAGTCTGATGTAGAGATTTCCTCTGTCCAAACGCTGTTCAATTTCGCTGCTTAACACCTCTTTATCTACGGGGCTTAAACCCTTGCATAACCTCTCAAAAATCGCTTGGATGACGCTTTTCTCCTTAATCCGTGCTTCGAGAAGAATTATTGGATTCCCATGATGGCCAGTTAAATTGGTTCTTTTAAAAGAAACCGTGTCAACTAGTTCTGATGGGAGAATGTTATGCACTGCGTTCAAGACTTTGTCTAAGTCTTCGGTTGCGTGGGCAAAGACTCGAATGTCGATGTATCCTATCGGAACTTTAGAAGACACACAGCACCACTATTTTTATTAAGGGCGGGTCAACTTTTAGATTTTCCCTTAGATTTAGACTTGGCTTTACTACCTTCTAAGAAGCCTTTAACAACCTCAACGTTTTCTTCGTGGGCGGTTCTCCGCCTGGCATCTACGGGAATACCAAACTTTAGGGCTTCTTTTAAGCTCAGTCCTACCCTTCTCAGTTCTTCCCGACTGAAGCCCTTGCCGTAGCGCTGTTTTCCGCCTTTTTTGAAGACCTTTGGCTTAACTGCTATCATGAGGGCTATTCTCCTTTGCCAGCCTTTTTGCTCGGTCTGAATTTTTCCGCTCCCCAGCCCTTTCTTCTAAGACTCCTAACTTTCTTGCCAGCGCTTGTCAAACCTCTAAAAACTCTTCTGTGATGTTGTTTTTGGCATATCCAGTTGACATCTTTGTCAGCCTTTATCGCCGGGTGTTGGGGATCAACCATCACGACCTCGAACCATTTTGATCGGCCATCCTCGCCTACCCAATAGGAGTTCAGAACTTCAAGGTTTGGAAACTTTCTCCCAGCCCTTTCCTCAGCGATAAGCCTCATGCTTTTGGCTGGCTTGTATTTTTTTACGCCCATGCGTTTTGGTCTTCTTCCAGCCCTAGGCCTCTGCTTTCTCAATCCTCCTCTCCTAACGCGGACACGAACGATGATGAACCCCTGCTTCGCCTTATATCCTAGTCTTCTCGCCCTATCTAGTCGTGTGGGTTTCTCGGCACGAGTTATTGCTTCTTGTCTACGCCATTCAATCAATCTTTGACGCATCAACTCGTCTACGAAGGATTTTTCTGGCGATGCCCATGCCTCAGCAATATATTTATACGCCATTTTTTCACCTCACTTTTGGTTTATGGTTCAGCCTTTACGACTACATCCCAGCGGACATCTCATCCGCCAGAGCTCTGATTCATAGCATCATGCGACAAAATAAACTTTTCCGGCAGTTTTGCTCAACAAAGAAAAATTTCAATTGTTTAACAAATTAGGTTATAAGTAGAGAATGGTAAAGGTTAAAGTTCTCGTTTAAGCTCGCTGGGATTGGCTATGGTTAAGCCTAAAATTGGTTTGTCCACGCTTTACTGTCTAGGCGAACCATTCAAGAAAATGACTGAACGCCTTCGCAAACTGGAAACGGTTTACATAGAGATTGTTGACGATGGTATTCATACGCTAAACAAGCAGAAAGTGTCAATGCTCAAAAACCTAGGAGTCTCTTATGACTTAAAATATTCCGTGCACGCTCCCTTCGCAGACATAAACATCGCTTCGCCTTCCAAGCCTATGCTCAGGGCTATGCTTAAAAGACTGGAGAAATCAATTGCGAACGCAAGCGCTTTAGACGCTTACGTCTGGGTTTTTCATCCAGGACTAAAAACTGGCGTTAGCATGTTTTATCCAAGCATGGACTGGCGTCAAAACCTAAAAACCACGCGCCAATTATCTAAAATCGCAAGCGATCATGGTGTGAAGATAGCAATAGAAAACGTGCCAGAACCTTATCCCTTTCTAATGAAAAGTGTGGAAGACTTTAACAATTTTTATGAAGAGATTAACGAAGACATAGACATGGTTTTTGATGTTGGTCATGCAAATTTGAATGGTCAAATTGAACATTTCCTAGAGAATTTTGCGGGCAAGATTGTGCATATTCACGCCCATGACAATGACGGGAAGGATGACCAACATCTGGGAATAGGCTACGGAAACATCGACTGGAAAAACTTTGCAAAAGCATTGGGAAGAATACCATACAACAAAACCATAATTATCGAGTCCATTGAGCACGTCGAGGAGAGTGTGCAGAAGCTAAAACAGTTGTTCACTCAAAGCTCTTAACTGTCTAAAAGCGGAATGTCTATTTTCATAAAGTCTTCTGCCACCTGGGTGTTTTTGAAGAGTTTCTTTGCCTGTTTTAATAAGATGCCTGCATCGTCATATCTTGCACTAATGTGCGTAAGAATTAATCGTTTCACTTTTGCTTTTTTAGCGTTTTTGGCCGCTTGTCCCGGTGTTGAGTGTCCGTCTTCTTCGGCTCTTTCAGCCAACTCATCATCGAAGGTGGCGTCGTGAACGAGCAAGTCTGCACCAGCCGCAAACTTCGCGAAGCCTTTGAAGGGTCTTGTATCGCCTGTGTAAACGATTTTTCTTCCCGGTCTGGGTGGTCCTGCAACGTCTTCAGGCTTTATGACTCTTCCATCAGGAAGCTTAACTTCATGTCTGTGTTGCAGTTTTGACCATAGAGGGCCTTCTGGAACGCTCAGAGCTTTGGCTTTTTCTGGGTAGAATTTTCCTGGGCGGGGTTTTTCTGTGAAGGCGTATGCCAAACTTGGGATTACATGGTTTGCCCAAACCGCTTGAACAGAATATTCTTGCTCTTTGTGTACAACGCCCGCATCATGAATTTCGTGAATTTCAACTGGAAAGGTCAGGACAAACTGCACCGTTTCTTTAATGTCCTCTATGAAACGTTTTATCCCAAGCGGTCCATAAACCTCAAGATTACTCTCTCGGTCAAGCAGGGCCATTGTCTGCAGTAGTCCTGGCAGGCCTAAAACGTGGTCTCCGTGCATGTGGGTGACAAAAATTTTCATTTTTTTGTGGAAACCAGCCTTAGCCTTTATCATTTGCCTTTGAACCCCTTCACCGCAGTCGAACATTATTTGTTCGCCTTTCCGTTGGATGAGTATGGCTGGTAAGCTTCTTTTTGGAGTCGGAACACTTCCCGCAGTGCCTAGGAAAATAACCCGTAAACTCATAGGGTTACACCTTTTCAAACACCGCTATTTCTCTTGTTAGGCTTCTGTGAACATAAACGAAGTGGGATTCTAAATGTTTATAGCCCAAAGCTGAGCCTATACGTTGAATGTTTAACGTTTTTGGCATAGCCATGCAAACCCGTCGTCCCTTATCAAGCATGTTGTGAACAGCGGCTAAAACTTCTTCAACTATCTGCCTCGTAGACCGCCTCAAAGTGGTTGCGGACTTACCGTAAGGAGGGTCTGTGACAACGCAGTCAACCTTTGTTACTGGTGGGTTTCGTGCGTCGGCAACGATGAGGCCTTCGGGTTTGATATCGAAGTGAGCCAAGTTTTTGTGGCTTCCTTTCACCATTCGTCGCTGAACATCCATGCCTAAGACGCGGCAGCCCATAAGCGCGGCCTCGATAAGCATGCTTCCGGTTCCGCAGAATGGTTCAAAGAGGAGTTCTCCAGCCTTCGGTTTGGCCATGTTCACCATGCACCTTGCGAGTTTTGCTGGCATGGCTGAAGGATGAAAAAACGGCTTTTTCTTAGGGCGTCTTTCAACAAATGGTTTCGGCGGAATCTCGGCAAGTTTTAAGCCAAAAATAAACTTTTCGTCTGTTAATATTCCGATGAAGGTTTTGTTGGGGTTTTTCAAGTTCACTCTTGTCTTTGTTGTTTTGTTGAGTATGAGTTCGCCGAGTTGCCTTTCCAGAGTCATTCCATCGATTTTTGAAGCATGATCCTTTACACGTTTTATCCGTACGACAAAGCTTTCGCCGTCTGTTAAAGCCTCGTTCAGGCTTGCCGAACGCATAGCCTTAATAATTGTGCTTGTTTCTGCTTCGCAGCTGAACAGTTCTAGTCCGCAAATCTTTGTGAAGGCGGCTCTGTTTTTCATGGCTTCCACGCATTTTAGGGCAGCCTCAAGCCTCAACGCTTGGTCCAGTTTTTCCAATGTATTAAAGGAATAGCTTTCTGCTTCAAGTATGGCCATTAGCTCGGAAGTCGGCAATGTTTCGTGTTCGCCGGAAAGCAGAAAGAAGAGTTTAGCCACTTTTTTGCTCCTTTTTGGCTAATGCTTTGCTTATTAGTGGAGCGATAGAAACTTTACTTACGGGGCTTGAGACGCTGTCTGTGCCTATTATTCCTTCAGCTCCACTCTCCATGATCTTCTTTTGGGAATCACCCATCAAAAGGGGGTGTACACACGCAGCGTAAACTCTCCTTGCACCTCGCTCCTTGGAGAATTTTACAGCCTTGGCCATGGTTCCGCCGCTGCTTATGATGTCATCAAATATTATTACGTCTCGGTTTCGAACGGCCAACTTCTTCTCTTCAAGTGTGACGTCCCCTGTTATCGCATCCCTTTTTGTGGCGATATAATCAAATCCGCCTTCTAGAATGCTGTTGGCTTCCGTTGCCATGCTCAAAGCCTTTTTGCCTAAGGAGAGCGAGAGAGGGTTCTCTACCAAGCCTTCGTTTTTGAAATATTCCGCTAGAAGGGCAACAGCCGACAAGTCCTCAATCGAGATTTTGAAGGTGTTTAACACTTCCGGGTTGTGGGCGTTTACAGTTATTATCCTACTTACACCGCAGTTTTCGAGCAATTTTACAACAGTTTTTACGCTGAAAGCCTCGCCGGTTAAAAATCTTTTATCTTGGCGGGCGTAGGCGAAGTATGGCACCACTGCTGTTATGCTCTTTGTTTTCATGTCTGAGGCGTTGTCAGCCATTAGTAGAAGTTGGATGAGTCTTTGATCTTGTGGTGGGCTCGTGGTTTGAACTATTACAACGTCTTCATCCTTCAGAGACTCTACGTCAAATCGGACATAGGATTCTCCATCAGGAAAGGTTTTGAAAAAAATCGGCGCTGTCTTGACATTTAGGAGCCTGGCTATTCTCTCTCCTAGCTCCTTTGACGCTGGCCCTGCTATTAGCTTCATCTTCTCTCCGAATTAAATGCAACTGCCTAAACCTTTTAGACTTTTCCCGTGGCTTTGTATTGTTCTATTAGTTCTTTTGCTTTGTCCATGCGGATTTTTCGTTCTTTAACCATTTTTTCTGCAACCAAATCTATCAGCTCGTCTGTTGCGCCTGCCATGACAGCTATGTTTCTTGCGTGAAGCGACATGTGTCCGCGCTGTATTCCTTCGTGGGCTAGGGCTCTTAGGGCGCCTAGGTTTTGTGCCAAGCCTACGGCTGCTAAGACTTCGGCGAGTTCGTTTGCAGTCTTTACTCCTAAGATTTTTAGGGCTATCTTTGCTATTGGATGTGTGCGGACGGCTCCGCCTATGAGGCCTACGGCCATTGGCAGCTCAATGGAGCCTACCAGGTCGCCTTTTTCGTTTTTCTCCCATGTGGAAAGTGTTGTGTAGTGGCCGTTTCTGGCGGCGTAGGCGTGGGCTCCGGCTTCGATTGCTCTGTGGTCGTTGCATGTTGCGATTATGACTGCTATTATGCCGTTTAAGATGCCTTTGTTGTGTGTTGCTGCTCTGTATGGGTCTGCGGCTGCGAAGGCGTAGGCGTTGATTACGCCGTCTACGACTTCTTCTCCGCCCACGGCCTCTTTGGGCACTGTGCATGTTGCTCTTGCCAGGCGTTTTGTTGCCAAGTTCGAAATTATTCGTAGGTAGACGCGTCCGCCTGTTATGCGTTCTATGGTTGGGGCTACGGCTTCGGCCATGGTGTTTACGGCGTTGGCGCCCATGGCGTCGCGGCAGTCCACGTGCAGTTCGGTGATGAGCATTGGTCCTTGTGCTGTTTGGATTACTTTTGCTTCTAGGTCTTTTGCTCCGCCGCCAACGGAAACGAGCACTGGGTCTTGGTCGTTTGCCTTTTTTAGGATTTCTTCTTTTGCTTGTGTTACGTGCATCTTTGCCGCGTAGGGGTCCTTTATGCCCACTGCTTGTATCTGCCCAATCATTATGGGTGGTGTGCTGCTTGTGTGGAAGCCTTCTCCGTCGCGTGCAATTTTTGCTGCGTAGCTGGCTGCAGCCACCACGGAGGGTTCCTCGATAGCCATTGGAATAAGGTAGTCGCGTTTGTTTATGAGGAAGTTTACGGCTATGCCTATGGGTATTGGTATGGCGCCGATGACGTTTTCTATCATGCGGTCGGCTAGGTCTAGGGGTAGGGAACCTGTGTTCTGCAGCAGGGCGGTCTCTTCGTCCGTCAGGTTGGCGAAGTTTTTGACGAATTGTAAGCGTTTTCTGGGGCTTAGCTTATAAAATCCCGAAGCCACAGATGATTTGCTCATGTGGTTCACTTTTTTAATAGTTTCGAGTATCAAAGTACCTTGCTTTACTTTTAAACTTTAGTGGAATGCGGAATATACGTAATCTTTGATGTTTAAAGATGGGGATTTAATGATGTGGTTATATTCTAGCCTCCTATGTGCTGTGAAAGGACCATGAGAGAATTTTCTCTTTTTTTGTTCTTATGTGATGGAAAACCTTTTAAACTGGACCATTACAAACTATAGAAAGACCGATGTAAAGAGGAATGAAAATGAAAAGGTCTGTAATGGCAATATTGATGGCAACAGTGATTATGGTGTCTTTCCTTGGACCTTTACTTTACATTTCAATGGCTGCGGATCCGGTAGATTGGTACATGACGGTTCCCGGTGTACTGAACAGTGACTACTATGAGCTTTATCCGTATGAGAAGAAGAATTTGACTATTGGTATATCGAAGTTCGGTGAGATGATCGACGCCAACACAAAGAAGGGTTTGGAGTATGATGGTATAGATGCTTTCGCTGCCGATCCTTATGTGCCTGAGTTCGAGTGGAATCAGGGATGGCTTATAAACATAATTTACAGTTATGCTGGCGAGTACAGGAATGTTTGGGCTTTTGCATTGTACAGTGACTCCTATAAGGCTCCTGACAGCATTGGAGGAGACTGGAAATGGGCAGATGCGCCTGACAGCACAACCATTTTAGGCGGAAGAAAGTACGGTGGCTACCGTTTCAACGGCACTCATTATATACCTATTGGATATGCGTCTACAAAGCCGCTCGAGGTTATATACAATGGTCCAAGAAGGTTCATCGCGATTTCGAACAACACTATAGGTGAAGATGCAACCCAGCCGCTTGTCCGTGTACTATTGACATTCATCTTTAACAAAGTTAAGAAATATGTGATAGTGCTTAAAGATATAAAACTTCTGGACACAAGGAAGTTCACAGGAAAACTCCAAGTTGAGTTCAGCAACCGTGGCGAGTGGGATCTTGGAAAAACAACAGCGCCGGCAAGCCGGACGTACTTCTTCGACAATCTTTCGACTTGCTACCATGAAGGCTGGCATCCATTCTATAAGATGCCAGATAACAATGCTAACTACTCAAACTACGATGTTGCTCAAATCATCTCGACTAATCCGACTGGATACGTGGGTTTTGCCGCCTTCTGGCCTAGTTTGGTGTCAAAGTATATAGAGGCGACGATGTATATTGATAGAAAAATAATGCTTTCGTCTCTTGAGACCTATAGAGCTGTGTTTGAAGGAGACGGAGAAACAGTGGCATTCCAGATAGCACCTCCTGGTAACCCAAGTCCGATTGTATATCCACGCGGCATGGGAAATTGGAGCGACAACCCGATGGTGTTCGTTGACGGTAAAATAAGGCCTGAAAATGCAACAGATCCGCTTGGGTACACATGGAATACTGCAACGGATACTGTGACGTTCAATCAGCCTCCTGCTGATGGCGCTCTAATATGGTTTGTATACAAGCAATATGTGCATAAAATCGATATGAGTGTGGAGTCCGGAACTCCATACGTTATAGGTGAATGGGACTTCGATCTAAGCTGGATCAACGCTACAAAGTCAACTCACCACTTCAGGGGAGTAACAGTCTACGGCATGGTAGACAATCATGACGCAATCGATAATGTACAGCTGGATAGGGAGCTCAGGTATCAATTGGATGAGGTCTTTAACCCGTGGTCGCTGGTCGATGCCGTGCACAAGTCCACTTCAAGATATGTCCACTTCGAAGATGGCCCAATAATTGCGCCAACCGACATAACATTGGATCCTCCGCCCCTGCAAACTCAGTGGGACGGGTACTGTAACTTCAGTGAGAGGGTTATTCTGCTGCCAAACGGCACACTTTGGGAGAGAGGCGTGGAGTATTTATTAACAACGACGGGCATACGCGTCCTGACTACGGTGCCTGCGGACTACACTTTGAAGATCCTTTGGTCGTCATTGGGCATGCATGGTGGAATTACATATGGCATTTTTACTGATAATGCAAACAATGCTGGTGTGTTTGACACTCCAGACAATGACTTAGGCGTCTACCTCTATAACAACAACCCTCTGGTGCCCATAGAATTCTACATACAGACTCCCGCAGTTGCCGCAGGAACAGATGGCACGCTGAGAGTCTACGCCTGGGAGGTGGACAGACAGTACTACATTAGTCCAGAAATAGATGCCGTCTACCTGAACGGCTCCTTGCTGGGAATCCTGAGCGGATATGATAACACAAACTCTACGTCAAAATTCCACGTTCCACCAGACTTGATAGCGGGCGGAACTGCACACTTCATCCAGATCTTCGTAGACTGCAGCCCAACGGTGGCCCTACCTCCAATCATTGACCCGTTCGACTCAACAACATGGCCGACTCTGCGCCCAACAGCTAATTGGGGGGTCACGGTATGGGGGGCTGACCTCGATTTGCTGTTTCTCAAACCAAGATACGAGTGGATAACCGTCGGCAACCACTCAAGAGCCATAGACTCAGCAGGCGCAGCCTTGGTTTCAGCGGCCTTGAAGAACAAACAAGTCGAGATAGGACTCAGCGGACTAGACGTGCAAGACATAGCATGGGGACCAGATGTTCCGTTCCTGCTGTCAAACATGACATACAGAGGAACAGGTCGCAACCCGGCAATAGGCTACTACGACTCAATCGGAAGACTAGCCCTCAAAGACGACTGGTGCACAACATGGCCAATCGCCAGCTCAAACATCATCGTTGTTGGCGGGCCTCCAGCAAACATTCTGGCAGAATACTTTAACGAGTTCACCGACGCATTTATCACAAAAGGCTGGCCGATCGATGCAATTTATGCCCTACCCTGCTGGAGCAAGAACTACTACCTATGGGCTTCTCCGACAGGAACCGAAGGACACGCAATAATCTCCACGTACAAGGATCTGAACGGAACAGTGGGCTTGATCATTTACGGATGGACGGGACAAGATACATACTACGCGTGCAAGTGGTTCCACGAAGAAGGAATTATACAACTACAGACATTCCCATCATGTGTGACAACAATAGTGCTGGAAATAGATTACTGTGAACATGAGCCTGTGGTTAGCGTCGTCGAATGCCTAGGAACAATAAGCGAAACACTAGTACACGGAAACAAAGGCGGAATACATCCAGACCCATAAAGTCAACAATTCCCCTTTTTTATTCTCTCCCTTTTTCGAAATATATAATAATTAAATTGCTCATGAAAACATTTGTTAAGTTCCCCCGAACATCAGAAGATGCACTCAAATGATAGGGTCCGAAGAAAAACCATTGGTTTCGGTCATAATTCCAACATTCAACTCTCGAAAAACGTTCGAAAGATGTATGCAATCGATAAGACAACAAACATATCCCTTAATCGAAACGATTGTGGTTGACAGATTCAGCGTAGATGGAACACAAGAAGCGGCTAAAAAGTTGGGCGCTAAAACTCTCATACTGAATGCTGAAAGAAGTGCAGCGAAAAACCATGGCGCAACGAAATGTAAAGGCAAATTCGTATTCTTCTTAGACTCTGACATGGAACCAACGTTGAAGGTTGTTGAGAATTGTGTTAATCTGTGCTTAAAGAAAAATCTAGATGCGGTCATAATACCTGAGAAATCCACCAGCGAAAATTTTTTAGGCAAATGCCGGAGTATCGAGAAGACACTGCAACAATACGGGTCATCTGTCACGATTAACATCCCAAGATTCTTCAACAAGGATGTATTCATTCAACTTGGTGGTTATGACGAGAGTCTCATATGCGGGGAAGACCTCGACCTATACATTCGTCTTAAAAACGCCAGATATAGATGCGGACAAGTTAAATCTGAGATAATTCATTTAGAAGGAAACGTGACAATGAGAGAAATAACATCGAAAGCTTACTATTACGGTAAAAGCCTTCCAAAACTTTTAGAGAAAAACCCCAAGCATGTCAGCATAAGGTATGTTAACCTCCTAATTTTTAACTTGAGAAACCTCAGAACTTGGATAAGATATGGAGCCTATTTTGTTGGGTTCGTAATAATGAAGGTAACCGAATATGCCGCGTTTATTTTAGGGTTCTCAAACACCATAATCAGTGGAACATAATTATACACCGTGGATACGCACATGAAACAAGTCAGAGAATACTATGAGAGAGAGGCTCGAATACTAAAAAATCATCAAAAACTAATGTATTTTGGAAGCCCTTGGAATAGATACTGGCATGGGACTCGTCTATGCCAAATTCTAAAAATTGTTAAAAACATTCGCTTTAAGAATTTTTTGGATGCGGGGTGCGCAGAGGGATATTATGTAAAGCTCTTAACCAATTGTTCTGATTTTCCCAGTTTCTATGGGGTTGGATTGGACATTGCAAAAGATTACGTACTCAAAGCCAAGAAAAAAGCACCTCATAGTTTACTACTTCTAGGAGACGCTCAAAGACTGCCTTTTAAAGACTCTTGTTTTGACTTGGTGTTGTGTTCTGAGGTTTTGGAGCACATTTGGAATCCAGAGATGTCTTTTAAAGAACTGGTACGGGTAAGCAAAAATTATATATTGGTTACGGTTACTGGCGAGAACCTGTTTTATCATTTTGCCAAAAAGCTCGGTCTAATGAAACCTAAAGACCCTTTTGCGGAGATTGGTCACGGTCATATCCATGAACTAAGAATGTCCGAGACTATTGTTCCTTGGGCTCTGAGAGCAGGTTGCAAGTGTGTGTACAAGATAGTCACTTGCTACTTTCCAATCTCTTTTCTACAAAAGCATCGAATACCCGCCTTTTATATTTCCATCATCAAGTTTGCCGATAAACTCGTAAGCAAGCTTCCCGTAGTCAGGGAATTTGGCGCAGTGCAAATCGCCTTGTTACAAAGGTAAAGAACATATAGTTTTAAATAAACTTCTCAAACATAAACTAGCGAAAGTTTAGCTCATTAGAGGATCATAGATGACTTACAACGTGCAAAAAGCAATAATGTGGCTGAAAAAGATCGCAGGCGCCAAATATGGACGCGTACTCATCGACTTCTCTATAATTACTTTTCTAGCCGTCATAATCTTCCGCAACTGGATCTTCACGAGCGAATGGCCAGCAGACGGAGACATCCTCTGCTTCCCAACACTCGGAGAACCCTTCGGAAAGGCCATAATAGAAGCGATGGCGTGCGCAAAACCGGTCGTAGCATCCAGCGTGGGAGGACCAGCCGAAACAATCCAAAAGAGAAAAACAGGTCTGCTGTCGCCTCCAGCCCAGCCGAAAATCCTTGGGGAAGAAATCTTAAATCTGCTCAACAACGAGAAGACTGCGAAAAAGATTGGTGAAAGTGCAAGAAACGCTGTTATTCAACACTATTCCTGGGATAAAATTGCAGAAAAATATCACAAACTATATCCAAGTCTTAACTCAAGCTAAAAATCGAACACCTTTTGGAGGAAAGATTTTGGCTGCTGAGGGCGACTGGGATGCTGTAGCGCTCGAAGCTGAAAAGGAAGAGTCTACAATCAGAACTGAGGAGTGGCGGAAAGCCGCGAGAAACTGGCTTGCCCACTACACTGAAAACAAGGCGCGTGACTTCATCACTCAGATAATTCAAAATCACGTAAAACTAAAAAACACTGCACAGATTTTAGATGTGGGATGCGGATCTGGAAAGTGGGTGAACTTCTTTGCTGGTAAAGGATTTGCAACCACAGGCATCGACTCAAGCGCTTCGATGATCAGACTAGCCAAAAAGAGAATCAAAAGTGAATATAGAAAACTCGTTAAACTATATGTTGTGAACGTAGCTAAGCTCCACTTACCCAGCAACTTTTACGACATGGTTAACTGCGTCACAGTCCTTCAACACATTTTTAACGATGAAGACTGGGAAAACGCGGTTCACGAAATGGTTAGAGTCACGAAGCCCTTGGGTTGCGTGCTCATCTTGGAGGCTGCACCCCCATTTGTCCTTAAAAAACGTACACGTCATTTACGCTTTAGAACAATGAAAGAGTACACGAGTGAGTTTGGAAAGGCTGGTGCACACCTCACACATTGGAGGGCGACTGACCTGTCTTTTCCCATAACCTTTTTGGGTCTGCAAAAATATGCATCCTCTTTTAGCAGAAAAGTCTATTACCATTTTGCCAGTGAACATCCTTTGATTTCACCCAATTTTCTTTCTCTTTTATCCAGAATCGCTGCTCTAGCGGCTAAACCGATAGATTACAAGCTGGCTGAAACACAGTTAGGCTTTCTTTCCGTCAATAAAATTTTGCTGTTCAGAAAAGCTAAGACATAATCTTATTCAAATCAAGACTAAAACTCTTTAATTGCAGAAGAATGTCATAAACAAACTACCCGTAGTTAAAGATTTAGGTGCTGTACAGATTATTTTGCTGAGAAACACAAAGGACGTATAATTTTAAATAGACTCTCAAAACATAAACTATTTGTCTGGGGCGTTATTCGTCGAGGAGAACTATGTTTGGCTTCCAACATGCAAATAGTGAAGCAACTAAAAAAATTAGTAAGCACCAAGTCTGTACGCATACTTATTGATTTTTCTATCATTATTTTCTTAGCTGTAATAGTCTTCCGCAACTGGCTTTTTACAAACGAATGGCCAGCCGGAGGAGACATCCTCGGATGGATTTCCAGAGAGTACTTGCTCGGAAAAGACCTTCAGTGGCTCTGTGTGTGGCGTCCGTATTCCTTCGGCTTTCCCGAGACAATAAATTCCATGGATTTTTTCTTAATGATAACTAACTTCATTTTCAGAGATGCTGTTGCAACAGTAAAGTTTTTTGTATTCGCTCTTTTTCTGATAGCCTCCTTTTCATCTTATGCCTTTGCTTATGCCTATACCCATCGGCATATTGCAGCCTTCGGAGCAGCTATGGTATACATCTTCAACCAATGGTTTTTTTCTCAACTTACAGAAGCTCATGTTGACATTATTTTTAGTTACGCGTTAGCTCCCTTAATCTTTTTGTTGTTGGATAAATCGATGAGGAATGCAAAACCGAAAACCATATTGTTGCTAGCCATCCTGCTTTGTGTTTTCATAACAGGTTTCCACCCTGAATTCATTGTTATCTACGGCTTCTTTCTCACGCTATTCGTTGTTTTTCATCTTATACATCGTATACGCTTACGCGGCAATGCTTACAGTTTTAAGGCGTTTTCAAAAAAAGCTGTTTTAGGGATAACACTCACGTTTTTGTTAACACTTTTTTGTACGCTTCCAATGATTTTCGGGTCGTCCCCACCCTACTATTCTAGCCAGTACAAGTATTACATTGAAGAAACCCGAGGTCTAAGCTATCAGAACATTTCTGAAGCCTTCACATTAGGGTTCGTTGAAAGAGGAGGATACGACATGTTAATAGCTAATCCATCGGATATAAGCCTTCCAGGCTTTCCTTCAATGGCAACACTTTTCGTGCTTTTCATGGTGGCATACTGCACAATTTTTGTGCGCAAGGACCTTTACACAATCTTTTTTGCGTTTTCAGCGATCATTTCTATACTATTATCGACGGGTCCATACTCTCCAATTGGAGACATAATTACTTGGGCTTGGTTTAACATCCCCTATTTTTCTGTTTTTAGAGCAATGGATAGGTGGATTTCGATGGCCGCTTTTTCACATTCCTTTTTTGTTTCTGCTTTTCTAGGTTTAGCACTGAGTTATGTTCAAAGAATCAGAAAACATGAGAAAAGATGTGGAAACAAAGTAAGCATTAACAAAAACTCTGGAAACCACTCCGGTATCGTGCGCCTTATCGAAAAAACTCTTTACAGAGTGGCCATAACGCTAATAATCCTAATGCTAATCTGTAACTTCTTCTCAGTCTATTTCCTCTTTAGGCACGGGCTACAGACCTACACACCACCGCAAACCTACATAGAATCTCTAGAATGGATTGGTAACCAGCCCGGAGATTACAGAATCATAACCGTGTCCAAGAGTCTTGACGAATGGTTAGGGCGTTCAAGTCTCACAGACTTCTCTTCAGGCGGAATGCTCACAGACATTGGTTTGTACCACGATATAGGATACGATAGCTCCTTTATTCATAATAAACCCACGCTTCAAGACGGAGGGTGGAGTCTAATGGCAAGAGGTTTCGTCGACAGGGCAAGATTTAGGTTGGCACGCGAAAAATTAACCAATAACCTTCTGAAAATTTTTCAGACCTTTGGCTTCAGATACATTGCAATACCAGCCTATACCACTGAAGATATACGAACTTTTTTCATAAATCAAAAAGGAGCCAAAATCTGCTACAACAAAAACGAATCAATCATCTTAGAAAACGATTTTTTTGCTCCAAGAATATTCGGTAGTTATCAAAAAGTCCTTGTTATAGGAGGACTTGAAAGTTTCTCGGCACTTTACGATATTCCCTCATTTAATCTTACCAACACCACCCTCCTTTTTGCAAATCAGTTGAGTAAATCATATTTGGAATCCGCCTTAAGCGAGGCTGAATACATTTTATTTGTAAATGACGATGTCCTGGGTCTGGTTATGCCATTCTTGAAAGAAGATTCTATAATAATCCAAGCAGCAGATTACGCCGTTCCAAGTTGGGACGCTTCCAAATTTTGGATCAAGTCCGCCTACTGGAGGTATATTGGTGCATCCATGCTAGGATATGAAACTTTAAGCACTTGCGGAGCCATCAGTATTGAAATCCCCTTTGATGTAAACTCAGGCGATGTTTATGACATTTGGATCAAAGTTGGATTCGGGTCGAATAGGGGAACACTAAGCATATATATGGACAACAAATTCATAACCACCTTCTTTCCGGAAGACGGATTTTTTGAAGACCTAAAATGGCTAAATATAACTCGCATAAATCTAGTTAAAGGCAAACACACTTTAATTTTTAAAAATGATGGCAAAGGCTTTAATGATATCAACGCAATCGCCATCGTAAGCCCCTTAGTTTTTGAGCAATCATTTAACAAAGTTAGTAGTTATTTGAGAAATTTCAATGGTACTATTCTATACGTGACAGATGCGGAGAGAACGTCAGCTGAAGTCTGGAATCCCCTTTCCATAGCCTATGAAGGTCAAATGATCTACAACGAATTTGGCCTACCTAATATAGCCTTTTATGCCAACGCCTCCGCCTCATCCACAGAGAAAGGGACTCCCACAGGTCCTCGCTTTGCTAATGATAGAAATCTACGTACGAGGTGGTCCTCTGCAAAGCGTATGCCTCAGTGGCTAGAATTAGATTGGCCCGCCCTGAGGACGCTTGACGAGGTACAAATCTATTTTGAGCAAGCTTTAGGAGTAGATTATACAGTGGAGACTTGGGACGGAGAAAATTGGGTACCACAACTTGAGGTCTTTGACAACTCTGAGCAATATCAATTACTTAAATTTCCAAGCCCTGTGGAAACCAGTAAACTCCGTATTTATGTAACTAAAGCCACGATATTCGATTCCGTCAGCATCTGGGAAATCAATGTTTATCCACCCGAACAAAAACCTGTATGGTCCGTTAAATTTGAGGTCCCCAAAACCGGAGAGTACAACTTCGCCCTACGCTTAGCCACAGGTCCAGACCTCGGCTCCGTAGAAATCGCAACAGAAAACAAAACCTTCCCCCCATTCACATGTTTCAACAACTCCACCACATTCACTTGGCACGAGGAGACCATTCCGCTGGATTCTGGAACGCACATCATCAATGTTACTGGAATCGGCAAAACAATAATAGACAAGGCAATACTTTACTCGAGAACATCTGAAAGCAACCTTTCTATCAACACAATATTCAACACCGACACCGCACAGCCAGATATATCGTACGAAAAAGTAAACCCATGTAAATACATCGTTCACGTCAACTGCACCAAACCGTTCCTCCTCATATTTTCTGATTCTTACCATCCGCTATGGAAAGCCTATGTAGATGGAACCGAAATCTCGCCCATCACCGCATACTCCTTCGTCAACGGCTTCTTCATCAACAAAACCGGCCAATTCGACATCACCATATACTTCACCGGACAAACATACGCCGACATCGGACTCAAAATCTCAGCAACAAGCCTCATCATAACCTTAGCGATTCTCCTAACACCATCAAAAACACTTAAGAAAGTAGAGAAACACATTATGAGAGGAAAATCTCGAATAACATCTCATTTTAAGACCGGAAAACAGAAGAAAGAACAGACAAATTCTTAAAAGCAAACACCATTAATACCTAACCTTAACCGCGAAGGAAAACGCCAAACCTGTGAATGAAAAATGAAATGCCTTGTGATACTCCCCTGCTACAATGAGGAAGAGAACCTAAACACATTCATCCACAAAATTGATGAAACTCTACACAATTTCATGCCCTACAAAATCATCGCCGTGAACGATGGAAGCCAAGATCACACAGGAGATTTACTCAAAGAACTTTCCACCAAATATCCAATAATCGTAATCGAACACGAGATGAATAAAGGGCTTTCCTTAGCTCTTCACACCGGATTGAAAACAGCTCTTCAATACTCCACTGATGAAGACTTCATCATTACAATGGATTCTGACAACACACACGACCCTCAACAAATCTTAAATATGCTGAAGGCAGCAATGGACGGAGCAGATATCGTCATAGGATCACGCTATGCACCCAACGGAAAACAAATCAACGTTTCACCCTATCGGGTCTTACTCAGCAAAACAATCAATCTACTACTTAGAAAGATAGCCAAACTACCAGTAAAAGATGTAACCAGCGGTTATAGATGCTTCAAAGCCTCTGCTGTACGTGAACTGAAAAAAACAGGACAAAAATTCCTAGAGTCCAAAGGCTTCGAAGTCTCATTCGAACTATTAGCGAAGACATTTTGGTACTCCTCCACCATAAAAGAAGTTCCAATCACACTGGATTACAGCAAAAAGAAGGGCAAAAGTAAAATGAGGATACTGCCAACAATAGAGAGGTATTGTATAACCTTAACAAAAATTAAAGGTTGGAGAAAACAAGTGGAGGAAAACAATTGAGAATATCGCTTCTCTACAGCCACCTAACAGAAATAGGTGGAGCCGAAAACGTCATACTAACTCAACTGAAATCGCTAAGGAAAAAAGGTTACGAAGTAAAATGCCACTTCGCATACGCAGATGAGCACCTAACCGAGAAATCAGAAAACCCACACCGCTTCGTTGAGAACTATCTGAACCTTCCAATACTTAAAAACGAAGTTATTAACATACTTTTAGCCGTTCCTTTCGCCCCTCTTAGAGCAAGCATCTTCAGGGAATTCGATGCTTTAATTTGCCACGGCTATGGACCTGCACTTTGGATGGGCTACATTTCTAAAAAAATGAATGAAACAAAATACATAAGCTACATTCACTGTCCTCCACGCTTCCTGTATTTAAGTCAAGAAGAAAAAGCCCTCTGGAGATTTAACAAAGTTCGAAACCTCATATACGCCCTCAGCAGAGTCGGTTGGCCAATTATTAAAAGCATAGATTTCTTAAGCGTTGTAAATTCTGACAAAGTTTTAGCAAACAGCATCTTCACCGCACGCCGTATAGAGGCTATTTATGGGGTCAACCCAACCATATGCTACCCCCCAGTTGATACAAGCATATTCAGACCTTTAGAAAATCAAAAAATCAAAGAAATGCGTTCAGAGTTCGGGTGGCCCCTCATATTGTCAACAGGCAGAATAGTTGCCATCAAACGATGGAAATGGCTTATACAAACAATGGCTTACATAACCAAGGTGTATCCATCAGCAAACCTTGCAATAACAGGAAAAATATCCAACGAAAACATAGATTATGTTAAAAAACTAATTAAAATGGCGTTTTCCTTCGGGGTGCAGAAAAACATTAAATTTCTAGGCTTCAAGCCTCTAAACGAACTTGTACAACTCTATAACGCCGCCGACATTTATGCATACGCTGTCCCAAATGAAGATTTCGGATTGGGACCAGTGGAAGCCATGGCTTGTGGAACACCAGCCGTAGTATGGGACGATGGTGCCGGCCCGTGCGAAACCGTGATAGATGCAAAAACGGGATTTAAAGCGCATCCATACGATATCGAGGACTTCGCCGAAAAAGTCATGAAAGCCGTCGACATTGATAAATCGAAAATCGTAGATTTCGCTCATGAGTATGTGGAAAACAATTTTTCCACTCAGAGACATCTAGAAGTCTTGGAAAACGAATTGAAAAAACTTTAAAGCAATAAAGCTAAAGTCCAAAGTTCCCTTTAAAGGAAGTAACTATGCAAATACTCTCTATCTTCTTCCATCCCAGGCCTTCAATAACCGCTTTGGGCGGGGCTGAAAAGCGGTTTCTAGAAACATCGAAAATATGGATAGAAAAGGGTATTAAAATTACAGTTATTGAACCTGAACCTTCCTTATTATCTGGACTTGTAGTCTGTTCTGAAATATGCAAAACACCATTAAGCCGTTATTTTGAGAAAAGCTGGATTAAAATATATATAGAATGGGTTATGTGGACGCTGAGGGCGTGCTTTAAAGGAGTCTCCATTGCAAAGAATCAAAAGCCGAACATAGTTCTGGCTACAAACAACACAATACCCAACCTTATTCCTGCGTATTTTATCCAAACGCTATGTCATCTACCATTATGCGTTATAGTTCATCACATCGATATTCCATCTCCCAACATCCGCGCAAGTCCCATCAAAATCTACCACATGTACAGAAAAATAGGGTATGACATGCTAATATCACTAATAAAAGCGCTAGCCCTTTGGATCATCATCTCCATAATAAAGCAGTCCAACATCTGTATAGCTGTCTCTCGTTCAACCGCAAACACTCTGCTCAAAAATAACATCTCCTTAGAAAAGGTCCATGTGTCAGGAAATGGAGTAAACATAAACCATATAGAAAGCTTCAAGTTTAACGGAAACAAAAACTACGACGGCGTCTTTGTTGGAAGAATAAGCAAAGAAAAAGGCGTCTTTTCCTTGCTCAACGTTTGGCAAAGGGTTACCCAAGTAAAGCCTAATGCAAAATTAGCAATCATCGGAAGCGGAGTAGAACTTCCTGAAATCAAAAAAGGCATCAAAGAAAGACGTCTTGAAAATAACATAATAGTGTTGGGTCCATGCACTGATAAGGTTATGTATGCAACAATAAAGGCAAGCAGAGTATTCATTTTCCCAAGCTTACTTGAAGGCTGGGGACTGGCAGTCGCCGAAGCATTAGCATGCGGCTTGCCGGCTATCTGCTATGACATACCAGCAATAAAAGAGGTCTTCGGCAACTGCAAGAGCGTTTTCCTAGTTCCCACCGGAGACATCGATAAACTCGCACTCACTGTCCTTAAAGTTCTACAAATGAATGCGCGCAGATTGGGTAAGATTTCGAAAACTTACATCCAACATTTTGATTGGGAAAAAGTTGCGATAAAAGACTTAGAAATATTAAAATCTGAGCTTAAACGGTGGTCAATGTAAATTATGTTACAAAGAATTACGTGAAGAAGAACTCGGCAATTTCAAGAAACAATTATGGGCGCAGGAACAAACGACCAAATAAAATTTCTGCCATAATGCGCAATACGTGCAAGCGTTCAACAATGATGATGCCCAGCAATGGTGAAAGCTATTCTTTCGGAAGCGCTACAGCGAAAATGCCAAAGCGCTTTCGAATTTCCTTGGCTAGCGTCTTTGCATAGCCGATGCGGAAATTGTCTGCAATCACTAACTGAGGCTTTGAACGCCTCACGTACTCCATTAGCCCGTCGAAGTCTGAGTGATCGCTTAGAGCTATAATATACTCCTTATCGGCAATTTCGCGACAGGGGGAATCGAACTCCCATCCACTCACGAAAATGCGAAAACCGCCTTGACCAACTTTGTTTTTCGAGCCCATCTGATAGAAGGCTATGCAAGGCAGGTTTCTTTCCAAAAGCTCCTTCGCTTCCCCTTCTTCCGACAGCATCAAACGTCCAAGGCGCATACCGTGCTGCTCACAAACCCTAGAAACATGGAAAACCCTTTCAGGCACAACGAAAGGAGCCCTTACGCCAGCTCCGTGCAGAATTTGCATAACTTCTTGAAGTTTGCCGTGATAACCAAAAACATACACCGTGCCGTGCTTCAATCCTTCATCCACTAAGGAAACAAGCAAATCCTTAACATCCTTCGAGAAGGAGCGTTTACAGGCTGGGCTTCCGTAGGTGGCTTCCATAACAAGAACATTGGCATCCAAAAAAGGTGTCCCGCTAACCCTAAAATCACCAGTGTAAACGATTCTCGTTCCCTCAGCATCCTCAACCAGCACCTGAGCCGCACCCAAAATGTGATCAGCACAGAAGAATGTTACGTGTTCGTCTTCGTATTGAAGAGTTTTGCCATATTCAAGCGTCTCCACAAAGCCACCCATCAGAAAAAGCGGACCCCTCATGACATCAATCAAATCTTTGGTGGCTTTGGTCATCAAAACTCTTTCGCACGTTCTTAGGCTTTGCTGCAGACCCATCATGTGGTCAGCATGGGCATGGGTAACAACTCTTAACGGTTTGGATTCGTCGAAAGCGTCGCAAGCGACATATTTTCCGAGAAGAACAGCACCTTTATTGGTTATTGAGGCCTTTACAGACAAAAATGGGCACCAATCACACGGTTTTCGGAGCAAGCCAGTCGATAAGTTCCTTTGGGTTTTCGCATTCAATTTTGACCTTTATCGTGCCTAATGGCGATTCTGCCACTTCCTTAGAAAAGGAGACGTGACCTGCGTATGCGACCTGCTTGTTCAGATAGAAGCCTATGGTTTTTCCACTTAGCCCATCGAAGAGAACTCCTCTTGCGGCGTCGCGGATGCGTTCTCGGCGGAATAGGTTATAGAGTTTGGTGAGGGTTTCAAGACTTTTGCCCTCCGCTTTCAGTATAGCCCCTCTATATATAGGTTGAATTTTGGTCTGGACATTGCCGAAAATGTTTTGGATGGCTCGTTTCACTTTTTCGTCGGATTCTGTTGGGTGGATTTCCGCTTCTAGGTAAACGGTTACTTCATCCATTTCTCTTCGACCTTCCTCAAAACTTCCCTGATTTTTTCTTTTACAATGTCCAACTTTTCTTCGTTAATTGTTAAATATTCAGCCATTGCTATAGCCTCTCCTAATCCCACGCTTAATTCTCGTTTATCCCTCTCTCGAAATATTTCCCAATTTTCTGGGTCGTCGGTTCTTTGGCGGCGGTAGAGCCTTTTGAACCTTGTTTCTGGGGATGAGTGGATTGCTAGTAGGGTGAATTTTGGAAAGTGTTTTTTGAATTCTTCAACTTCGCTTAGGCTTCTTATTCCATCCACAATAACTTTGGGCGTTTTTGTATTTTGTATTTTTTGGATGCATCTTTTGGCTATGACGCTGTTTCCTTCTTTTTGCCTTAGCTCAAGCATTATTTTTCCAAGATTTTCCTGAGTGAGTTCTAAGTGTCTGCTTACTGCTTCATCCCTCACCACGTCGCCCATCACAACGACACCGTAACTGCTCCCCTTAGCAACGGCAATCACCACGGACTTTCCAGATCCGGGCATCCCAGCCAAACCCACGACAAGTCTATCGTTCATTTTTCAATCGTCCTTTTGTTAAGTTTTCAATGTAGTACTAATCTTTTGTGTTTATGGTTCCAACAATTGCTCCGGACTGAAAAGATGAATATTCACTACTTTTATGGTTTACTGGAACCCACACTTTTGTTTATTGCGTCCCCATGTAAGTTCAGAAAATTGTTTCATAAATCATAAATGTCTATTATATCCATTGTTTAAGTGCGTCGAGTCTCCTTGTCTGGATTTTGATCCTTGCGGAAGTTTTATATATTTTGCTAATAATTAACAAATCATGGGCGATACACAGCTGCATACAAACATTGTGTTCGAAAACATGGAGGGATCCTTAGAGGAGCTGAAAAACCGAAGGTTTTCCAACGTGGGTCTTCTAGCTCTGAGAGCGTTGGAACAGATGATAGAAGCCTGTGCTGTCAAAGAAGGTTTACACTTTCATGAACATCCAAGAACGGCACACAAAAATCGTCGTAACTGGTTGAAGGCGCATCATCCTGATCTGCTAGAGTCGTGGGACCAACTTTGGGGTATCTACGGTGCCTTGGGATATGGGGGACTAGACGGCGAGAGGGCTAAACAAGCATTAGCCATTCTAAAGAGATGCCTAACCGAGTTGAGTAGGAGGGAGAAAATTGCGATCCGAGGTCTATGAAATGATAGAGCGCGTTGTTGATAGGATGAGAGAGGTAGAAGGCACTATTGGTGTGGTGCTGTTTGGTAGTTATTCGAGGGGTGACTACGATGAGGGGAGCGACATTGACCTCATTGTTGTCTTTCGGGATAGAAGTGCGCTCAATAAGAGCTTGAAAGAGGTGTACAAGGCTACTTCGGAGAGCGATCTGTTCTTTCAGGTTATAGGCTTAACCTTTGATGAGCTGAAGGATTCGCAGCTTCTAGAGTTGGCGTTGCGAGAGGGAAAAGTATACTATGCAAGTGAGGATGTGAAGAAGCTGCTCACTCCTAGATACAAGCCTTACGCCCTCATAACCTATAGCACGGCAAACCTGAACCCGAAGGAGAGGGTCAGTTTCACCCAAAAACTCGAGGGAAGGGGAAAGGGTAAGTATAGGTATGAGGGGCTACTACGCCAGTTGGGCGGGTATAAGGTTGGAAGAGGCGTGATGATGATTCCGATAGAGAACTTAAAGGCCATAACCCAGCATCTAGAGAAAAAAGGAGTAGACTACGTTATAAGGCATGTCTGGGCTTAAAAATCTCGAACTGCTTACGTTTTCTGGAAACTACAACTGACTTACGAAGCTCCAAGCATCTTTTCTCTGCTCTCTTCCCTCACTACATCACTCGTTACCAGGACGACATAGTCGCTTCTTTTAGCAACACTAACAACTACGGATTTCCGGCTCCAGGCATCCCTGTTAGACCTATGACAATTTTATCGTTCATTTTTGATAGTTCCTTGCATTAAGTTTTGATGCAATACTTTTTTTGCATTTTGGGTTTCAACTGTTTGCTTCTGAAATAGATGTGGCAAGTGTCATTTTGTTTCTATTGTTATACC
>Ga0315309_1000361_pt1 | contig 27553 bp, 26 predicted proteins | sample TDP4_MG_FD_203080 | JGI IMG/M metagenome (GOLD analysis project Ga0315309, IMG submission 203080) | Freshwater sediment microbial communities from Lake Towuti, South Sulawesi, Indonesia - TDP4 | ecosystem: Environmental > Aquatic > Freshwater > Lake > Sediment | place: Indonesia: South Sulawesi...
AGAATGTCTGACAGTGAGGCGCCTTCTTCTAGTTCAAACTCGTCTTCGGCTCTTTTTATGAGGTTCTTGATGAATCCTAGATAGTGCACGTTCACTTTCATGCGTTGGCGCCTCATGTTTCCTTCAATATTTATTGTTCATAGAAAACTTAAATATTCCCCAATGGATTATGTGATATTTCTTTCCCAAGAATGGAAAAAGCCCAAAAAAGGAGCCGTAAGAATGTTAGGTTATGCTGGACGGATTTTACATGTTGACTTAACGAGCGGCAAAATATGGACTGCACCTCTCAAAGAAGAATTAGCCAAAAAATACATTGGCGGCATCGGTCTTGGAATGCGCCTCTACCTAGACCATTCAAAACCAGGCATAGACCCATTCAGCCCAGAAAACCCACTTGTCGTGGCAACGGGTCCATTATCAGGTTCAGTGGTGCCCACAGGCGGAAATGGACACGCGTTTGTTTCAAAATCACCTCAAACCTTTGGAGTTGGTGAAGCCAAAGCCCATGGACACTGGGGAACCGAACTGAAAAGGGCAGGGTACGATGCCATAATCTTCTATGGGAAGGCTGAGAAGCCAGTTTACCTTTGGGTAGACGATGACGCCGTGCAGTTGATGGATGCCAAATACCTGTGGGGTAAATCACCGCAGGAAACAGAGGATGCCGTAAAGAAGGAATTGAAAGACTTCTACATCCGCGTGGCATCGATTGGAGTTGCTGGCGAAAAACTTGTCAGAATCGCTTGCATCATCAACGAGAAGAGCCGAGCTTGTGGAAGAACAGGCCTAGGCGCAGTCATGGGTTCAAAAAACCTCAAAGCAATAGCTGTAAGAGGCTCAAAGGACATAACAGTCGCCAATAAAGATCGCCTGCTTGAGCTTGTGAAGATTCAGCACGAGCGAATGAAAGGACCAGCAGCGAGAAAATACAGAACACTTGGAACACCAGAGAACGTTCTCGTGTTGAACGCACTAGGTGCTATGCCAACCAACAACTTCACCAGCGCAGTGTTTGCAGGAGCTGACAAAATCAGCGGAGAATACCTGAACGAACGTTTCGTGGCAAAAATAATAGGTTGTTCCTCCTGCGCCATGCGTTGCGAGCACATAGCCGTGGTTCCAGAAGGTCCGTATAAAGGAACGACAACTCGCATTGAATATGAGCCGTTGTGGGCAATGGGACCAAACTGCGGCGTTGGCAACTTGGACGCTATTTTGAAAGGAATGGATCTAAGCAATATCTACGGAGTGGACGCTATTTCCATTGGCCTCGTAGTAAGCTTTGCCATGGACCTCTACAAGAACGGCATTGTTAACAAGGAGACCGCTGGATTAGAACTCAATTTTGGCAATCACGAAGCCATGCTTGAAATGATAAAGCAAGTAGGCACTCGGGAAGGCTTCGGAGACGTATTGGCTGAAGGCGTAAGACTTGCCGCTGAAAAGATAGGCAAAGGCTCTGACAAATACGCTGTTCACATAAAAGGCGTGGAAATGACAGGCTACGACATTAGAGGACTCAAAACAGCAGCCTTAGGCTACGCTGTGTCTTTCCGTGGAGCCGATCACAACAGGCACGGAGCCTACGGACCAGATGTGGCTGGCAAGGTGAACCGTTTCAAGGCTGAAAAAGGCAGGGGCAAACTGGTTAGAGAAACCGAGGACCTGTATGCAATAATCGATTCGATCATTGTGTGCAAGTTTTCAAGAGGCACTTACGTCAAAGGATACGAAGACTTGGCAGCTTTATACAATGCTGTCACGGGCATCGAAATGAAGCCAGATGAACTGCAAAAGGCTGGAGAGCGCATCAACAACTTGGGCAGACTCATCAACATACGGGAGGGCTTGACACGCAAAGATGACACGTTGCCATGGAAAGTTATGCATGTGCCCATACCCGATGAAGGGCCGTCCAAAGGAAGCTTCGTAAGCCAAGAAGAACTGGACCTGCTACTGGATGATTACTACGAGGTTCGCGGTTGGAACAAAGAAGGTGTGCCAACCCCTGAGAAACTAAAGGAGCTGGGTATGGAGGATCTGGCATACATAATTGAAGGCACGAAGTGAAAATCAAGCAAAAATGGAGAAATAATAGGAGGAATGTCTATGGCAGCAGTTCCAAAGGCAGAAGCAGCAAAATGGAAACTAGTGTCCTGCGACCCAGAGAAATGCACAGGCTGCGCAGTATGCGAGTACATATGCTCCTTGGACAAGGAGAACGCATTCAGCGCCCAAAAATCACGAATCCGCACAATGCGCTTGCATCCATTGATCAACATCTCAATCGCGTGTCGACTCTGCAGCCCAGCGCCCTGCGTCACTGCATGTCCAAGAGACGCTCTCAAACAGTCTGAGCAAACAGGCGTCATCATGATCGACGACGAGAAATGCGACGGCTGCAGCTGGTGCATCGAAGCCTGCGACTACGGCGCCATAACACTGCATCCGGAGAAGAAAGTCGTGCGCATCTGCGACACCTGCGAAAGTGACCCAGAATGCGTCAAATGGTGTCCAGAAGAAGCTCTAGACTTCGTTACGAGAGACATTATGGCTCAAAAAGCGCGGCTGGCAGTTTCGAAGAAACTCTTCAAAGAATCGATGGAAGCTCAGGGCATTAAGCCCTAGACTTGCTTTTCTAGTCTGGTCGCCTAGCTACTTTTTTCTTTACACCCTGACCTTTCACTAGGTTTCCTAGATTTCTGATGTGTTTCTTGTGGTCGTAGGTCCATTTCTTGTTTCTGAAGTATTCGTAAGAGATGCTCTGGCGTGAATCTTTTTCAGGATCCAGTATTACGTAGCTGTAATTTGCCAGCAACCCTGCTCTGATCAGCTTCGATAAGATATCGACGAATTTTCTGAACTCGGCTCTAGGCAGGTACAAGTGAGCGATTAGGGCGTTCTTGCCCAGTACTTTTCCCAGTCCCCGCGCAAATGGTTTGTCCAAAAGTGATGATGCGAATCTGGCGAAAGAATCATGGTTGCTGAATTCAAAAGTGAACACAAATAGATCTGAAGCGTTTTTCTCAAAGTATGGGAAAGAAACTTCAAAACTCTCGATTAAGTTTTGCTCTTGGATATGTCTAAGGTAATGATATGCGGCAAGTTGCTGGGATATGCCGATTCTTTTCGCTAGTTCAGTCATTCTGATGAGTGGATTCTTTTCCAATTCCTTCAAAATGAGAATGTCCGTTCTGTCGCCTTTGATAGGGTACTCGTCTGGGTCACGCAACGTATCAGGTAGTTGAAGCTGCCTTCTGTGCTTGGAGACTTCTTCCGTCCACTGATCCCACTGGAAGTTCCACGATTTTGAGGTTTCATTGAACCAGTTTGGTTTCAAATGCACATAGTAGAAGCATGTTGACCAAAAAACTTGTGTTGTGCGTGCCACACCAGAATCCTCAAGCTGCCCGATAAATGACTCAAAATCATTGCCGTGATTGACAGGAATTGTGTAGACCGCGATGCAGCCTTCGCTCATGCCGTAACATCGGTTTACGTAAAACCAAAAGTCATTGGTTTTGAGGCTATTAAAGAGCAGATCTTCGTATCCTGGAACAGCTTGGGCGAAAACTACAGCCTTCTTGAGTCCCAGATTCGCGTGATAAATGTTCAAATTGAAACACCAAGAAAACTGGGAGGCCATTCGTCTAACTCTTTTCCGTAATGTTTCAGCTGGAATTCTGAGTTTTCTCGCTACTTTTGTTATGTTTCTTGGGCCTTCTACTTCTAATGCTTCAACTGTTCTTAGATGCTGGAGGTCAATTTTTTTGGGCATTATTATCCATCTCCGCTTCTCTTTTGGTTTAATTTGCTCTATATGGTTTGTATCGTTTACTAAAACCTTGCGCTCAATGTGGGAAGCCCCCTTTGACAGGGTCACCTTCAGGCTGCGCTGGTGGATCATCATCTTCGATGAAGTTGTTTGAGACATTGTAGAGCTTTGGCGACGACAAGCTCAAAGCTGCAAATGTGGGCACGGCAAAGGCAAGCAATGCGAGGGCGAGCAAGATAGCTGCTTTCACTTTCAACATTCTCACCTCCTTTTGTTTTCCGTCAATGATGATCGCCGCTTTCGCGAGATTACAACCGTACAAGCCGTATTCTTGAGGGAGATATCGCCTATGCTTGATTCAGAATCAGAACTGGACAATGCCTCTGAGAAGGATGCCTGCGGCTTCGGGGATTGTTAATTTCTGAAAAATGGCGTTAACCTAGTCGATGGTTAGTTAATCCTCTTGGGCATTTTTGAGTTGATGAAAGGAAAGATGTTCTTAACTGCCTCTACGTTGCGTCTTTATCAGAGCGAGTTTACGAGGTTCTGGCAGTCTCTGATGGTTGGGCTTGCGTTGTTTGGGCTGTCTCCTCTGCTGGAGGCGCGGGGGCGGCTTTCTCCAGTGCGACTTTCTCGGTCGGCGGCGCTTTCTTCTTGAATGCTTCAACAAATTTGACCGTGTCCTTTTCTGCAAAGAATTTTTGGATGTCTACGGCTATGCCTCTTTTTGCTGCTTGCACGCCTTCGATGTAGAAAGCTTCTTCAGGCATCGTGATTTCAACCGCTGCTTTCTTGAGGTTCACATCGAATTTGGAAACGTCAACCGACGGAATTCGACGATGAATCAGCGCATTGATTTTCTCTTTAATTATCTCAAGTCTCTTCTGGATCGTTGCCTCGTAAACCAGTGTTTTCCCCGCTAACGGCGGGTTGAAGTCCAGTTGAACTCGGCCAGCGCCTAGGGTTCTAACAATAGCTAGTTTGCCTTCAAACTCCACCCGCATCCCGAGTTGTGGTGTTATGCCTTTGGCTGTCAGCCGCTTCAGTGGAACCAGTCTTACTTTTTCAGGGTCGCGGTTTCCGAACGCCTTGTCTGGGGGGATCTCGATACGGGCGGTTTTACCTAGTTCTAATGTGAGCAGACTTTCGTCTAGAGCTTTAAGAACCCAGCCTTCGCCTATGACGACGAGATTGGGCTCGTATATTTCGCCTTCCTTGTACAGTTTTTCTTTTCTGGCTACATCCTCTTTCGTGGTATCGAAGACTTCGCCTGTTTCCTTTACCCGTGCGATGTAGTCGATAAGCACGAAGTCTCCTTTTTCAAAGGGCATTTGACATCATCTCGCGGTTCTCTATACATTATCGGATTCACTTTTAAACTTTAAACAGTCGATTATTCCGGAAGGCGGTGTTCAAGCAATGAATCGGATCCTACAGGGAATCCAGCTTTACTTCGATTTTGTCGGTTATGTTTGCTAAGGCGTATTTTCCATGTCTCACAGCGCCAGGGTTCACAACTAATGTGTCGCCTAAATGATCAATGCCTCTGGCTTCGTGAATGTGCCCACAAAAGACAACGCTGGGTTTTCTTTCTTCAATGAAGGCTCTCAGACTGACGCTGCCCGCGTGAACTCTTGAAAAAGCCAGATCAACACTGGTATCTCTAGGCGGCGCGTGAGAAACTACAACAGACCAGGCTTTCGCTGGGCATTTATCCCAGCTTTGCTCCAACATGTTCCTTATTTGCGTTTCAGACAGCTCAAACCAAGAATAATATGGACTTGTAAGTGAACCTCCAAGGCCGATGAAAGCAACATCGCCAAGTTTTTGACACTTTCCGTGAAGGTTTGCAGCGCCAGCGATTTGTGTTTCAGCTAGTTGAGATGGGTCGCAGTTGCCGGGCACATACAAGACTGGCAGATCAAGGGCGGTTAACGGCGCCAGTATTGTTTCAGCGTCTTTAAGTGAGCCGAAGTGAGTCACGTCTCCGCACACAATTATGGCGTCAACTTCGAGGCGTTTGCTTTTTTCAGATACTTTGCGTGAGGCTTCGATGCTTCCGTGGAAGTCAGCAGCGACTAGCAGTTTCATAATTATACCATACGTTTGATGAGAGCAGCAATGAAGTAATATTACTAGGTGCAATTGTCTATAATGCTTGTGAAGGAAGGGGCAAACATGGATAATGTATGGCTGGGGTGTTCAGGCTGGTCCTACAAAGAGTGGGTTGGAGCATTTTACAAGATAGGCGAAAAAAGCATGTTGACCGCTTATTCGCGTGTCTTCAAAACTGTTGAAATCGACTCGACCTTTTATCGGTATCCGACTAAAGGCATGGTTTTTGGCTGGCTTAGGTACACACCGCAGGATTTCGTTTTTGCCGCCAAGCTGCCACAGCTTGTCACTCATGAAAAGAAGCTTGATCCGGCAAAAGGCGTTGAACAAGACCTGAACAAGTTCCTTGAGTTGATGGAGCCCCTGCAATTCAATGGAAAGCTTGCTTGCTTACTAGCGCAATTGCCTCCAGGTCTGAAATACAACCTCAACTTGCTCGAGAGGTTCTTCACTTTGTTTCCAACTCAGTTCAAGCTAGCCGTGGAGTTTCGTCACCCATCTTGGATGAACCCTCAAATGCTCAATCTCTTAGAGAAATACCAAGTCGCTTACACTGCGGTGGACGAGCCGCTGCTGCCGCCTGAAGCACATGTTACAAGCGACATCGCCTACATCCGGTGGCACGGCAAAGGCGAGCAGCCATGGTACAACTACCACTACAAAACTGAAGAACTAAAACCGTGGGTGCCAAAGGTGAAAGTAGTCGCACAGAGAGCCAAGAAAGTCTTTGGCTACTTCAACAATCACTATCACGCTTACGCTGTTAAGAACAGTTTGGAAATGGCGGAACTACTTGAAATAATAACAAAGGAACAAAAGGCTGTGAAAGAGAAGGTTGGAACCTACTTGGAAACAAAACTCAAGGCACCGCCGCCCAAACCATCGATGGAGCTAACTGCTTTCATGCCTGAAAAAATCGCTGGAATGAACCTAAATGACCTACTAAAAGTCTTCATGGATGACAACCGAATCAAACGGGCTAAGGAGATAAAGGACAACGAGGTGTCAATTGAACACGCATCTGAAGACAATGTAAAAGCCAAAGTGCGTGAATATCGCATTTCAATCGATGTAGCCCAACGCCTTATTCTGCACGATTGCCCCGATTGGAGTCGCTGCGCACCTGTTAGACAATTCTGCAAGCATGTGGGCAAAGCTATGATGTCTGTTCCTGAAGACGTTGCAGTGGGTATTTTGAAAAAGATAGGCGCCCAGAGAGAAGACTGGGAGTTCAAGCCCTACGTGGCATAGCAGAAAGCCGAGCTGACAAAAAGGCTTTACGTAGGATTCTACGTTATGGGTAAGACCGCTTTGCAGCATGCAATGGAGGTTAAGGATTTGGGAAAACCTATCCAGTACACGATTCGCAATTTCGTTAAAGGGGATGAGGTTGCTCTCTCAGGCATTTTCAGTGAATGCTTTGGACCCACGACTCCTCGAAGACTGAAGGAATGGTATAGAAGCTATGGAGTCCGCCCTGAAGATGTTTTTGTGGGTGTTGTAGACGGAAAACTCGTGAGCTGTGTTGAACTGATCTTCAAGCAACTGCATCACGGCGAAGGCGTCTACGTCAAGACAGCTGGGCTTTCTGGAGTCTGCACGGACTCAGACTACAGGTGCAAGGGCATAGTTTCCAACCTCATGAAAACGGCTTTGGAAAAGAATAGACAGAATGGGCTATCGAACGCTTCGCTATATACGGGGCTTGATATTCCGGCTCATCGGATATACGAACGGCTGGGTTTCGTCGACATTTTGACTTGGCGCACGTACATGAAGTATTTAGATTATCCATACCTGTTTGGTGTATGGCTGCGTTACCTCAACCGTTCACTGAGAGATTCCAAAATCGCTAGAAGAAAGCTTCAAGGTTGGGAGAAATCGGTCGCGATTCAGCTCAAGGATGTGGGCACCCTGTCATTTAGGTTCAGGAAAAACCGTTTTGAAAGGTTAGCAAAGACGCCTAAAGAAGTTGACATTGAGTTATCGACAGATGTTGAAACCTACACAAAGATAAGACGCAATGTTACTGGATGGGAAGAAGCCGTGAAAAGCGGCAAACTAATAGTGGTGAAGGGTGATTCGCCTGACATTGAGATGTTCCAGCGTATTCTGCACTGGAGGTGGGATGAGTAGAATGGAATTCAAAGTACGCCAAGCCAAGAAAGAGGACAAAGAGCGAATGCTGCAGCTCTACAACAGTTTCATGAGGCGTTTCGTAGGTTCAGCGTCAAGACCCTCAAAATCGTTCATGCGTATGCTTCGAAAGAAAGACAACATCAACTATGTTGCTTTGGATAGCCAAAACCGAATGGTAGGCTATGTTCACGCAACCTTAGAGAAGAGAAACAACACTGGCGAGTTCAGAGACATAATCGTTGATCCAAAGCATGATTTCGAGCAAGTAGCCACTGTTCTAGTTGAAAAGGTCAACGCAGACTTCGCTAAGAAGAAAGTGGCAGCCATAGTCGCTGGCTCCCTGCGAAACCCCGCCTACGAAAAGATCTTTCCAAAACTTGGGTTCATCGAATCTGAGTCAAAGGGCGTGTTCATGTACGCAATCTTAGACGCTCAGAAACTATTGAACGAACTGGAACCTGTCTTTGCAAACCGGTTGAAGGAAGCTGAAAACTGGAAGGGGTTGGTACAGATACAATGTGATGAACACAGTCTTTACTTGGAAAAAATAGCCGAAGGCGTGGAAAAGGTTGTCTGGACAAATCGACCTGTCGACTTCAGTGTCAAACTTGGCGGAACAATATTAGTGAAGCTGATTTTCGGCGTGGCAGACCCATTGGAATGCCGCAAGAGTGAGCAACTCAAAGTGGAAACAACAGTTAGCGAAGCAAAAGCCATCAAGTTGCTGCAGCGATTATTCCCTAGAAGCCAGTTTCTCACAATGGATTTCTGGTGACATGACTCGACTCTCTGAATCAGCTGTAATCCGATCTTGGACACGAGCTGATATTGCTTGTGTGTCAGAGTCTGTGAACCGGGAAGGCTGGGGATACACAAGACTTGACGTGGAAAGATGCTGGAAGCTTGAACCCAACGGTTGTTTTATAGCTGAATTCAAAAGCAAGCCCATCGGACACGTGTTCTCAATTTGCTACGGCAGAACGGGATGGATAGGACTTCTAATCGTCAACCCTGAGAGGCGTGGTCAAGGCATAGGTTCGGTTTTGATGCAGACAGCCATTGATCACTTGCAAAGAGCAGGCGCCGAGACCGTAAGGCTCGACGCAGCGGAAAAGGCTGTTCCTCTCTACAAGCGTTTAGGCTTCATTGAAGAGTTTTACTCGCTTCGATTTCGCGGACAGCTACAACAAAAGGAGAGCCCCCAGCGCGAAAGAGAATTCTCATTCCCGATGCGTCAAGATGACTTGGTTGATGTAGCTGGATTCGACGCCAAGCACTTCGGCGCCAATCGTCTACCTGTTCTAAGAAGCCTTTACAGAGATTATCCGAAGTGGTGCTTCGTCGCCAGAGAAAAACATTGCATAGTTGGCTATGTTATGGCACGGCGGATACAGAACGGGTTCTGGATTGGTCCATGGGTGTGCCTAAATGCTGAAACAGCACAATACTTGGTTGGAGCATTGACCGAGGCTTTTAAAGGAGAAGATGTTGAGCTGCGCGTTGGGTTACCAGCTCCAAATACGAAAGGACGAATGATACTGGAGAAGCTGGGCTTTCAGTTGACAAGCCGAAGCATTCACATGGTTCTAGGGAACAGGAAAAACGAGGGCAACGTCACGCATATTTATGGCATAGGCGGACCTGAAAAAGGCTAAACGCCTACCCACCAGCTTGAGATTCTTTACTTCATGCTCTTACAAGTTTCATGGGTTGCCCGCAGCAGACTAGTTCTCCTGCTCCCGCCTCCAAGATTTTCACCTTGTTTCCACAAATTTCACAAAGATAGACTTCTCCCACCTTAGTCATTTATCCCACCTCCTAGCCGGCCCGTCTGAAGAAGGCTTCGTTGACTAGAGTACAAGCTGTGTGAAAGCAAGTCACTTTTTCGCTTTGGGCTTAGCCTTGGGCTTTGCTTTAGCTTTGACTTCTTCCATGGCAGCACCGCAACATATTAAGTCGCAGGGAGTACATCCGCATGCTTTGTCAACCATCATTACAACTCCGCAAGTGTTACACCTGTATCTGACACCTTTCTTTGCCACGTTTTTCACCTCCTATTAGCTTTAAGTATCAGAGTAAGTCGGCAGTCAATTTAAGACTATACGCGCCCGTGCGTCAAAAACTAGTAAAAAACAAGCGCAAATTCGTGCGTCTGAGAAATGGGAGAACGGACTATGGTTGAAGTATTTGTTTTGTACTATGGCTAAAGCTGTTGCATAGGGCGATGACTCTCATTGTCCTTCAATTGACGGCTCGTGAGACGGTTTTTTTTGTTAGATTGTTAATTCGTCAACGTTCTTCGGATAGTATGTGAGTAGCTGCATTCCTTCCTCTGTCACAAGCACTGTGTCTGAATGCCTGAATCCAGCGTAACCGAACTCGTAGATTCCAGGCTCGCAGCTTACAACAATTCCTGCACGTAATCGTTCCTTATTGCCTACATCCAACCATGGAGGCTCATGTCCTTCCAAACCTAAACCATGACCCGTATGGTGTCTGACTAGGCTCATTAAGCCAGCCTTTTTGAAGACGCTGATTGATGCTTTGTCGATGTCACTGCATTTCGCTCTAGGTTTGAAGGCGTTGAAGGCTGCTTCTTGGGCTTTCACCATCACGTCGAAGTATTTTTTCTGCTTCTCCGTGGGTTTTCCAACAATCATTGTTCTTTCCAGCTCGCAACTGTAGCCTCCGACATCCACTCCGGCTTCAGCGATGACGACGTCGCCTTTCTTAATCATGCGTTTTGTGGCCATAGAATGCGGTATGGCGCTCATTTCTCCGATCTGCCCTCTGAAGCCTGCGGACACTGGGTAGATGCTGCGTTTGGGCAAGTAATCTTGGCCAAGAGTTTTCTTCATTATTGTAGAGGCTTCGTTTGCAGCGGCTAAGGCAACGTCGACGTCCCATAAGCCCTCCTGCGTATATTCTTGTAGGAGTCTAACTGCCAAGTTTGCCCATTTCGCGCTTTCTCTTATCAGTGCGATTTCTGCAGGCGATTTTGTCAAGCGCATTGACCATAATAGCTCCGCTGCGTCTACGAATTTCGTCTCTTTGAGCTTTTTTGCTAATGGGGGGCCTTTGTAGCCCCACATTGAAGATGCGCCTGCTCTGCTGTCAGTTCCGATGCGTTTCTTGGCTAGTCCCATTGCGGTTAGGAATTGTGTGAAGTGTTCAATCGGGTGTTTTTCGCCAGGGTAATCTGTGTAGGTTTTTACGTCTTGGATTATTGTTGTTTCTAGAGGAACATGTTCCTTTTCCAGAAGTGGACCTAGGAAGGTGATTTTGCCGTCCAAGGGTATGACTAGAGCGGCTGGTCTTTCAGTGGATATGAAGGAGTAGCCTGTTAAGTAGAACATGCTTGCGCCACTTGTCAGGTAGAGTGCGTCGAGTTTCCGCTTGGCTAGGATTCTCCTGACGCTTTCTATTCGTTGTTTGTATTCGTCTTGACTTATGACTAGTTCCAAAGCTTCACTGACTCCTTGAAAAGCTTGAGTGTCGGTATGTTGCGTTGGGCATAAATGCTTTTCATCGACGTGTTTTTGCGGGCGTAAAAAGAGGATGGGGGTCTCATCCATCGAGAGAGAGAAAGGAGAGAACCCTCATAGCAAGCGGTCTTGCTTCATCAACCCCCAACAATATTACTCTATAATGACAGAGGCATTTAGAGCTATACCTTAGAACACTACCAACCAACAATGGCGTCGTACAGCATGATGATGTCACCGAGCGATAGTTAGCATGCCTAGTGGCACAGTCACAACTTGTGATGGCGAAATGTAACTACTGAAAATGCTCTCGGCACGTGCGTCGCCTTTTATACCCTCCATAGCGCAAGGTTCGTCTTAGGGTGAAAGAGTATGGCAAGCTTGAAAAAAGACGAATACGAGACTGCAGCAGCCGTGAGGGCTGCGAAGCTGGAAAAGGAAGCTGCAATCGCCAAGGGAACAGCATATGCACTGCAGTCTTACGTTCGCATTATGTGAATTGCGCAGTCACAGGTACAGGACGCGCGCAGAGGGCACAGTTATTGCTCCTTTCCCTCTCCTAACAGGAATTAAGCCTTCTGCGCCGTTCTTACTATTAACGCCCAAAAAAGCTGGAGAAAGGTAGCAAATAACAAATGCTTTTATTAGACCTCAGCCAACTTGTCTACAGATATCTGCAGTTGATACGTGTTAGTTCAGCGGAGAAGGGAGTTGTCAGATGGCTAAAAAGATTAGAGAAATAGAGTTGAAGGTACTCTCTGAACTAATGAAAAACTCGCGCATAAGCGATAGAGAACTCGCCAAACACCTTAAAGTCTCCCAACCAACAGTTTCGAGAATCAGAAACAGACTGGAGAAAGAAGGATATATCAAGGAATACACGTTCATACCCGACTTCACCAAACTTGGATACAACTTGATGGCAGTAACCCTCGTCGCACGAGCGAAAGAATTTGCACAAAAGGACACAACTGCATTGTTCAAAGAAGCACAGAAATGGGCGGGCAAAACAGGCTTCGACACAGTGGTGGCCCTCAGAGGGATAGGCTTTGGCTATGACGCCGTCATTCTCTCATTTCACGAAAGCTACTCAGCTTACCAAGAACGCATAAAAGAAATCAAACAATTTCCTTACATCGACGTAGAACGGATAACAAGTTTCCTCGTAGACCTAACCGACAAAGCACAATATCGCCCGTTAACCCTCTCCACGTTAGCTGACCACTTGCTCACACTCAAGAAGACCTCACAATAACCTGTGAGCCACAGAAGCACACACGTTTCTGGAAGCACAACGGTTCCCTTACTGCTCTATAGTCACAAACACCCTTTTATCATCAAACGTAAACTCACGCCACTCAGCTTTCACTTCGCTTCTATCCTTAACCAAACGCACTTGCCTAGCCCTAACCAAACCAGCCATCTCACCCAAAAACGGCTCCAGCAACCTCCACGTCTCCTCATCTAATCCAGCAAGATGCACAGCCCCAAGCACCTCTGTAGGCATAACCCCCATTTCCTTGCGCAATGACTGCACACGGCGAGCCAAATCGCGCATCACTCCTTCGCCTAGAAGCTTGCTGTCCCGTTTAGTATCCAACAGAACATGCAAATCACCTTCAGAAGCCACTTTCCAGCGCTTCTCTTCAGCATCCCTGTAGGGAAGATTAGACTCGTTCAAATAACCCACACTCTTCACGTTAGCAAGTTCAAGAAACAAATCTTCAAGACCACGAAACGCCTTCTGCCTATTCCTCGGCGCGACAAGCACAACCTTTTGCAACGGCCATCTACGCTTCAACTGAGCCGTTTGCCGAGCTGAATAGGTCAGCGCTACAGCTTGCTGCAACATGACAAAGTCTTGTTCAAGTTCCAGATTTCGTAGCGAATCGTCTGGTGTCGGCCAGCTTTCCAGACTCACAGATTCCGGCAGTGTGCTGTCTAAAACGCGATACACGTTCTGGTGCAGAAACTCGCAAAGAAACGGCGTGAGTGGACTGAAAAGAAGCACTAACGTTTTGAGTGTTTGACAAAGTGCTGCATAGACGGCTAGGCGTCGGTTTAGTGTTTTCGGGTCATCACTCCAGAGGTCGCGGCGCACCATAGGAACATACTCGCGACTGACAGTGTCAACGACAAACGTCTCGAGTTTCTCTGCGGCAAAGTTGAACTCGCAGGTTTCCAGTTTAGCCGTGCATTCGCTTACTGCTTGCTGAAGCTTAGAGAGTAGCCAGCGGTCTGCTGGTTTAAGGACGTTATTTTGTTCTGCCCATTTCAGCGTATGCTGCATAGGATTGAAGTGGTCGTATTCGGCGTTCTGCATGAAAAAGCGGTGCAGATGATAGAGGGTGCCTAGCACTTGGTAGGGTCTTCTGCTCAGCTCCTGCGTATCGAAGTTCATAGAGTCTGCGGGTGAGCATTTCCATAGGAGGTAGAATCGACAAACGTCCGCTGAATAGCGGTTGAGCACCGGGTTAGCTTCTATGACGTTGCCTATGCTTTTGCTCATTTTTCTGCCCTTTGCGTCTTGAACATGACCTTGGAAAAGAAAAGCCTTGTAGGGGGCTTCAGCTTTGCCTGTCAGTAAGACATGTTCAAGCAATAGCGTGTTTGCCCAACCGCGGGTCTGATCTATTGCCTCTGTTAAAAAGTCGACGGGAACAAACGTTTTGAAGTCTTTTTCTGAGAAGCGTGCGTATGGTGAAGCGCCGGCGTTGTGCCAACAGTCGAGCACGAAGGGTTCCCGTTTCATCGAGCCGCCACATTTTTCACATTTCAATACTAAGCGGTCCACCCAAGGCTTGTGCAATTCAAAGTCCGCAGGCGGTTTCTCATTTGCCTTCTCGAACAACTCTCCCTTGCTGCTTAGGAACACCTTGTGTTTGCATTTTTGGCAGACCCAGACTGGCAGCGGAGCACCCCATACTCGTTCTCGCGAGACACAATATGGTTTGCCCTCCTTCAGGAAGGAGAGAAAGCGATTTTTGGGACTTTCAAAGAAATAGTCAACTTTCTCTGCGGCCTCAACCACCTGGTTGTTGACCTTGTTAGTCCACAGGAAATATTCTCTTCGTGCTAACCATACGAGCTTGTGATGGGAACGCCAGCAGAGCGGATACTCATGCGTGACCGTTTTGACCGATACAAGTGAGCCCCTCTTTCGAAGTTCCTCTACCACCACAGAATCGGCTTCTCGGGCGAATAAGCCAGCGAACATGCCGGCGTCGGCTGTGAACCTGACTTCGTCGTCAAATGGAACATACACAAGCACCTTGCGTTTCTGGGCCGCTCTGAAGTCGTCTTCTCCGTTTCCAGGAGCTAAATGCACCACGCCTGTGGCTGTTGTTATGTCTACAAAGTCCTCAGTCACTACGGTGTGCACGACAGGGTGCTGGTCAAGTTCGCGTTGTTTAGCAACCGCGTCGAGGAACGGGTACTCATACCGCACACCTTCTAGGGTTTTGCCCATAACCACTTCTAAGACTTGGTAGTCTTTTACTTGAAGTTCTTGCATTAGGGCTTCGACCCGTTGTTTCACCATTATCCATGTTTCTTCACCAACCTTGACTTTGGCATAGTCCGCGTCTGGGTGAACAGCCAACATGAGGTCGGTTACAAGGGTGAAAGGCATTGTGGTCCAAACGAGGAAATATTCGTTTTCCGCGTTTCGTACTTTCATTTTGAAATAGAGCGAGGGGTCTTCCACCTCTTCGTAGCCTAAACCCACTTCCGCGTTGCTAAGCGAGGTTTGGCAGTGTGGACAGTAGGCGACTACGTAGTAGCCTTCGCCCAGTAAGCCTTGTTCCCAAGCCCGTTTGAGGTATTGCCACTCGCGTTCTATGTACTCGTCAAGGTAAGTCCAGTAAGCCTTGTCGTGGTTCATGAAGACGCCAAGCTTCTTGTCAGCTTCAAACCATTCTCTGTGATACTTCATCACGGTTTTTTTGCATTCAGCCACGAAGTGTTCCTCGCCCACTTTCTCCAGCAAGTCTCGTTTGTTGCGGACGTTCAATTCGCGTTCAACTTCAAGCTCAACTGGCAAGCCTTGGCAGTCCCATCCTGCCCAAAATGGAAGATAAAAGCCCTGCATGCTTTTCCAACGGTAGCGTAGGTCCTTCATCACTCGCCCGCGAGCGTGTCCTACGTGAGGCACTCCGTTAAGCGTGGGCGGTCCTTCCACAAAGCCTAGAACGCCCTTGTTTTCCTCTAATTTCATTTGCTCGAGTTTTTCTTTAACTTTGTTCTTTTTCCAGAATTCGCGAACTTGTTGTTCCAACTCGAGCGGGCGATAGTCTTGGGTAACCCAACGTTTAGAAGTATCAGCCTTGAATTTGGCGGCCACCTTCATTCATCATCATGCACCCGCCACCAAGCAAGATAATAGTGCCCAAATATAACTCTTTTGAAACACAGCTCAACAAAAGAAGCTGTTACACTCTGATGTCGGGAGACCTTAAATGCTTGCTCCTTCAGATCTATGCGGACATGGAGCGTTGACCCATTTGAGTGAACCCAGCCCGCTAGAAGCACGTACTGAACAGCTACCGCTATCCAGCTTCTACAAGGTCGTCGATTACGTTACCATTTTCAGAAGCGAAAAATGGTGGGAAGCAATAGTTGTAATTGAATCTTTCGGACGTCGCTCGATAGCCATATACCTATGGCAGAAGAAAGGCGAGCAGTAGAAGCGCAAGCACAAGTTTCAGACAAGGAATCTGCAGGAATGGGAGAAACTGAAAGGCGCCGTTGAAAAATTGACACCCACGCTAGCTGGCGGAGCTTCTTCCTAGCTCCTCGTTGTTGATGGCAGTAGATCGCACGTTCACCTCTGCGTTTTCAATAACGTTGACATAAGATATCGTATCCTGTCGTTGGCACTCATTATGGTCTTTATCGTTTCCTCGCCCTTTGCGGTTAGCCTATAGACTCGCTTGCGATGGTTCGATGAGCCAGATATTAAGCCACTTCTCTCGAGAGAATACATCGTAGTGTAGACTGTTCCTGAACTGACCAAAAGGTGAAACTTTTCGTGAATGAAGACAATGACATCGTATCCACTCATCGCGCCCTTGCGCAATTCTGCCAGGACCAAAATGTCTAGGAAGTTCTTGATGATCCGCCTGTGTATTTCTCTGAGAATTGCTGAGGTTTCCACAAATCCACCTGATCTATGTATAATCATGTATAATCAAATATAAATTTAACGCACTTTCTATATACTTATAAACGATAGTTCGAATGGTTTCAGAGAGCCTTGGGCGAAACCTCTAGGCTAAATCCAATAAGGACAACAGGAGACTCTGTGGAAAGTACATTTTCTAGGCGATATTCGCTAGCTCTTTCGGCGTGAATTTAAACGTGTTTTTTGAAGAAAACCCAGAGATGGGCTTGTTTTTACTGTCAGCGATATATCTGCATGTTAATAAAGATTAATTATCGTGCCCCGTCCTTTCGAGTTAGGTGTAGTGATCTTGGTGACTTGGAAAGACTCTTTCGAGAAGATAAACACGGAACTAGACATGAACAATCGGAAGAAGCAAGCGCTGGAAAACCTGCACAATGCTGGTAGGATTTCTCAGTTTGCATATGAGTGCTTAAACAAGGAGCTATTAGATGAAATTGAACAGATAGAGGTGAGGCGGAAAGCTTTGGCTGAAAAGATGACTAGCAAGCTCAATGAGTTGGAGGAACAGCGCATGGCACTTGAAATGTTCTTGGCGAACACTGAGATGGCTCACGCCGCCGGCGAGATCGATGACGAAATCCATGCAAAAGAGAGCAGCGCCCTTGACTTGGGATTGGAAGCCACAAAGCATGAGTTGAACTGGATAAAGGAAGTTGTAATCCAACTCGTTCCTAAAGAAGCCGAAACCTCGCAGACACCGCCGACGCCTGCAGAAACCGAAGTGACTGGTGGCAAAACTAGCGTGGAAAAAGCAGGTGAGTCTGCACAGAACGTCAAAGTTGAAGTGCCCGTCGAAGTAGCAACCAATGTGAGCGAAGCAAAAGTGGAGCAAATTCAGCCGCCTACGGAAGCTCCAACAAACACTCAAACCACAACCACCGAGCCAAGTGAGGACTCCTTTCGTCCACAAGGGGAAGAAACGCCGAAGTAAAAAGAGAAGAAAAATGAAGGACCAAGCAAGCAGTCCTTCACCCTAATTTTTCTGTTTTTTCATAATCGCAGGCTTTAGCGGTTTGAATCGCAACCCTGAAATAGTAAGGACTCTGTCAAACGCTTTGTTCGTTGGAGACTTGACGTTTGAAAGTCGGTATCGTCTACAGCGAAGAATATGCAAAGTACGACTTGGGTGAAGGGCATCCATTCAGAGGGGATCGTTTCATTAACGCCGTGAATTTTTTTGACGCGCAAGGCTTGTTCAAGATTCCAGATGTGCTTAGACTGCATCCCATGCCTGCGTTAAAGGAAGACTTGTTGAGAGTGCATGATCCGGATTATGTCGACCTCATTTTTCGGTTGGGCGCTGTAAGTCGTCCATATGACATTGAGACGCCTGTCTCGCCTCAAATCCTCTCAGCGGTGATGCTTATTGTAGGCGGTGCTATAGAGGCTGGAAAAGCCATCTTTGAAGGCAAGATGAATCGCGCTGTCTCGATTGGCTGTGGCTTTCATCATGCGGGTCGAAACTACGGGGGCGGCTTCTGCATTTTCAATGACATAGCCATCATGATCGAATACTTGCGCGCCAAACATGGTTTGAAGCGAGTTATGATTGTTGACTACGATGTGCATGCAGGCAACGGAACAAGTGACATATACTACGAGGATTCTAATGTTCTGTTTGTTTCTCTGCATCAGGATCCCAGAACACTCTATCCCGGGACAGGTTTCATTCAGCAGATTGGTCGCGGGCTTGGGGTGGGCTACAACGTAAACGTGCCTTTGCCGCCTCAGACAGGAGACCGAACGTATCTTTATGCTTTAAGGGAGATCGTGCCGCCGTTGGCTGAGGAGTTCAAGCCTGAACTTGTTGTAGGTAATGGTGGCAGTGATCCTCACTTCGCGGATATATTGGGAAGCCTTGGGTTAACTGTTCAGGGTTTTTTTGGCATATCAAATACGCTTGTTGAAACTGCAAGAAAAGTGTGCAATGGCAGAGTTGTTATCATGCCTGGAAGCGGCTATAATCCTGCAGTCTTGCCTCAATGTTGGTATGCTCTTGCAGCTGGGGTTGTAGGCTCGGAAAGAATAGATGTAAAAGACCCATCCACTCCTCCAGTTGAGCCTGACTATGTGCACCCCAAGGTTGAGGAAACTTTGCGGGCTTTGAAGAAACTGTTGAAAGACTACTGGAAATGTTTCCGTTGAGAAAGCCTATTGCTATTCTCTTTCTTTTACTGGTTTAGTGACTAAGGCTGCATTGTGGGCTTTCCTTTTAGAGAACAGACTGCAGCAGGCAAGGAGAAACCAAGAAAACACAACCTTATAATACTGCAACTTTCAGTTTCTCTCCAAAAAGGTACAGCAACATGGAGCCAGAGTCAGCGCCGCCACCGCCACCGACAATAACCTTGCCCTACGAGCAAATTTATGAAATGGTAACTGCTGAGTTTTCAGTTGAGGAAGGCTTCATCGAGTACAACACACCCACATTCTATGTAAAACGGCAACCGAACCTTAAGCAGGCATTTGTTCGGCTTTATGGAAAACTCAACGATAAGCAACTCGTTCCAATCTTAAGGGAGAGAGCAGATCGAATAGTACTGCATGTAGTCTCCAAACCGCCCGTTAAACGCGGCAACCCAATGGTCAACATAGCATTATTCATTGCCACAGTCATAACAACTCTGATAACTGGCTACTTGTTCTCGTCGGATGATGCTGCGTTATTCCCTGAACTCATGCCAGATCCTTGGATCGGCGCTGTTATGTTCTCTGTAGCTGTGATGAGCATCTTCTTGACCCATGAAATGGGGCACAAGCTTATGTCAGATAGACATAAGGTAGAAGCCACATATCCCTACTTCATTCCTGGGCTGCCACCTTTTGGAACCTTTGGTGCTGTGATTCAGCAGAAATCACTGCCGCCTAACAAAGACTCTCTGTTTGATCTCGGGATAAGTGGGCCTATCATTGGGTTCGTTGTTACGGCAATCGTGACAATCATAGGAATTCGGCTTTCTGTCTTGCTACAGGAAGTCCCACCTGACATCCCGCTGTCTCCACTTCCCGAGTTGTTCGGGGTTCCCCTGCCTTTCTTGTTTGGCATCATACTGATCCTTTCTCCACCAGCAGGCAGTGGCTCAATAATATGGCTACATCCACTTGTACGGGCTGGTTTAATCGGGATGATTGTGACGATGCTCAATCTTATGCCTATTGGACAGTTGGATGGCGGTCACATTGTACATGTACTATTCAATGAGAAAGTCAAGGTTGCGCTGGCTTTGCTAGCTATATTGGCGCTCGTGCTCACGGGTTACTGGTTTATGGCGTTACTTGCTTTCTTGATTGCCAGGATAAGGCACCCAGAACCCTTAGATAGCGTTTCGAAGCTTTCAACAAGCAGAAAGCTAGCTACTGTGTTTGTTGTAATAATAATGGTTCTCAGCTTTGCGATTCTGACGCCAGTCTTTTTCTAAGCACATATATTCCAGACTGTGAGCAACGTTTAAGAAAGAGTTTGAGGCTTGTTATTTTTCCACTCATTTCAAGGAGGGCAGAGCTTCTCTTTGGAAGTTTTCAGCGCTGAATTAGAAGCTTGCGATAATCTAGCTGACATTTTCGAATTGGTGAAGAGGTCGGTTAAACAGTTTCTCGGTCAGCATCGGGCTGGTCTTATGTTGGGTATGGCTAATCTCGGCATGAGACGAGGCTCGTTTGTTGGTGCGTTTCACCCGGTGGGCTCAAACATAATAGTCATGAATAAAGCGCCTTTTGACATTGCTATGCGCACAACTGACAAGAAAGTCTTGAACGCTTACTGCTACCACTTGTTGTTGCACGAGTATTTGCATGCGTTGGGCTACATTAGCGAGGAAGAAGTCCGAGATCTTGTCCATAAGGTGTGTAGCTTTGCGTTGGGAAAGGACAATCCGGCAACTGTCATGGCAGAGCGTGGAATAGCGTTTTACTTTCCAAAAGTCACGTATTTCTCGCAGAACATTCCTATTCCAAGAGACTTGCAGATAGAGCTTGTCAAGGATTTTGACAGATCAAGCGCAGGCTACATCGATTGAGGTTCACAATGGATGCAAGCTAGAATGTAGCGACGATTTGGCTAGGAAGATCAGAAGCAGACTCCGTTGAAGTTGTTCTTTCACTTCCATCATGGTTGATTTGGGGTCAAGAAGGTTTTTATTGCACTTTGAATAGTGTATATTATGTCTTGCGATGTCAGAGTGAGAAGTGGGTTGAGGTTGAAATCGACTCAAGCCCAATTATTGGGTCGAGAGGGCAAAGCTTCAACATCGTGTCAGCGCTGCATCCTTTCTTGTAGGCCGTCTTCTCCTTTCTCTCTCTCGATGTGGTGTTGTCACGCTGTGGAGCCAACAAACCATGACACCCACAAACCTATCGCAAGGATTGAGAGAACCAATGAAAAGGCGAGTGGCCTACCACTTCTGAACCATGCTGATGCTGGCTGGAATCATAGATGAGTACCCTCGCAGTCTTATCATGGCGAGACCAACTTTACAGGAAAATAAGCAACAGCCTAAGATTGCCAGAATCTGAGGAAATCACCGTTCTCAAACTGAAAGCACAGACACTTAGGAGTCTTCGGAAGAAGTTGCTTCTGGAAGCATTTGATTAGAGCTTCAGTTCTTGGGCTACGTGCTCTTCGTTCAAGGTGTGGCGTAGAATGTCGGCGCGGTAGAGGGTAATCACGCTTGTTTTTGCAATCTTGCCTTCCTGAGGTAGACGAATTTCGTGGCTGATCATAGTTTTCTGAGTTGAGGATATAGTGTCGATAAGATTGTTCAGTGAAATGCAATCACAGGGAGTGGAGGCGTCGGTCAGGACTAAATATTCGCCCATGGCTTTGTTTGCTCCTGTCCTAGCGACTTCTTGTTCTCCCAACTGTGCCATATGCTTCAGGACACGTGCATGTATCTGTGGCATCTCCTTCTGTAAAGAGCCTATCGCTGAGCAAGCGGCTTGGTAGGTATCATCTGTGCTGCCGTCATCAACTATTATTATCTCGCTTGGACCACGATAGTTTAGGGCACAATTGAATAGGCTCTTGACACAGCTTGAGATGCTCGGTTCCTGATTATGCGCTTGGATCACGAAAGAGACCATGGGGAAGGCGCGACCTATCTTAACAATAGTTTCTTGCTTCTCGACTCTTCCTTTGCCAGTTTCATCGTACCACATGACTGCGAAAAAAGCGTTGAGCGCCACAGCCAACATTATTATCCATAGGGCTAGCCAATCAAACACTATTACTTCTACAGCCATCAAAAAAAGCGCTATTATGCTTAATAGCGTAAAAGAGAGGTGAAACAGCGCCATCAGTTTGGAAACGTTCATCGCCTGATTCGTCTTCTCCACTAAGACCAGAGCGTCAGAGGCTTAAATGGGTTCGTTGCGTCTCAGCAATATTGTAAAAACGAGAATACTCGGGTGAGAAGGAAAATAAATAAGCAGTGGTTGGTGAGTGTCAAAGCCTTTGTGGACTTGGCTGAAGGGCGGTAGCCGACGGTTATGTTGCTGTTGCTCCCTTCTTTCGTTTTCGATTAACGTAGTAGGCGCCTCCTCCAGTTGCGGCTGCAAGGATCACTATTGCAGCTAAAATCCAAACTAGTGGGGACGCTGGCGCAATTACATTGATGTCTTGAACTTGGCTTTCAACTGTGTTTCCAGCGTGGTCAACAGCTTTAACGGTGAATGATACTTTGGGACCGGTTTGATTGCTTATGACAGCAGTCCAGTTGCCATCATGATTGTCTATCATTGGTATGGAGGTAGTCGCTGTGTCGTTTGAATAGTGCAGGATAACCTCTTTGATGCCGCTGGCATCTTCTGGTTCCGTAACTGTAACGTTTACTTTAATGTCTTCTTCGGTTCTTGGTTCCTTAGGCGACCAGGTCGGAATGCTCATCAAAGGTGGATATGGGTCGACGACAGTGTATGAATGAGTGCTAGAGACAGCGGTGTTGCCCACGTTGTCTGAGGCGATAACTCGGTATTGAACTGCTTCGTTGTACCTGAAGACTGGAATAGTTGCTTTGTATAATCCCGTGTCCAAAGTCATAGGCGTATCTTGTTGAGTGGCTCCGGCTGAATATCTTAGTGTGACATCTTTGATGCCGCTTTCCAAGTCTACAACGTTTGCTAGCACTGTCACGGTTTCATTGTACGTGGGCGTATCTTCAGGCAGTCTTGAAACGCTCAGTATTCTTGGCGGTTTCTTCTCAAGCACAATTTCTAGCGAGACAGTGACGCTGCGGAGTAGGGTGCCGTTTGTTCCAGTAATAGTTATTTCGTACTCGTTTGGCGTTGTGTCTTTGGCAACATCGATTTCTAATGTGGATGTTGCGAAATCATTTGGTGCAAGGGTGATTTGAGTCGGATCTAAGCTCAACGTGACACCTGCGATAGGTGCTGAAATTACCGTTAACGTGATTGATCCGCTGAAGTTTCTCAATGAATTTGCGATTATGATTGATTTGCCCGTGTCTCCCTGCTCAATGGTTAAGGATGTTGGAAGAGCGTTGAGGCTGAAGTCTGGTTTCGGTGGAACTGGTGGCTTTGTGATCGTTAACGTGATGTTGGCGCTGCGCTGGCGTGAGCTGCTGATTCCGGTCACCGTTATATTGTATGTGCCCAGCTTGGCGTCGGCTGACACTTCTACTGTCAACGCTGAAATGGCATAGGCATTTGGCGGTGGAATTACCTTGTCGGGATTCAATGCAACACTTACGCCTGTTATCGAAGCTGACGTGACAGTCAAGTTAACTTGCTTGTCGAAACCGTTGACTGAGGCAACGCTTATTATTGAAGTGTTGGACTGACCCTGCTGAATGGTTAGTGTTGAAGGTGATGCTGTTATTGTGAAGTCTTTAGGCGGGGGCGGTGGAGATGGAGCCTCGATTATTTTCAGTGGGATTATGATGCTGTGTTCTCGTGAGCTGCTTTTGCCTGTGACGTTTATCTCATACTCGCTTGGCAGAGTGCTTGTGGCGGCTTCAACTTTCAATGTTGAGGTTCTTGACCTGTTTTTTGGTGGTGTCAATGTCCCTGGGTCAAATGATAATGTGGTGTCAGGAGCGGTTGTAGTGGCTGTGAGAATTACTTCTTGATTGAAGTTGTTGGTTGATGTGACCGTTATGGTGGTTGTGTTGGAGATGCCTTGCACAACATCTAATCGGTAAATAGGTGTGCTAATCTCAAAGTCTGGGGCTGGCGGTGGGGGCGGCATTATGCCGTTGATCAAGTCGATGATTAGGTCAATTAGCTCGATCAGTTCTCCGGGGTCTTCAACCCAAGCCTTGACGGATTTCCTGACGTCGTTTTCTAGCTTGTTTAGTGCGCCGTTGAAGGCTCCGGCTTCAATTTGATGTATGACGGCGTTAACCTTATTCTGTAGCGCTGGCTTTTCGCCTTCGAGCCTACCATGAAGTTCCCTGAGTTTGTCTATTATCAAGCTTGTGTCTTGACCTGTAACTGGCAAGACAGCTACGAATGATAGTGTAAGAGCTAAAATCAGTGCAGGTGTGACTAGGTATAGAGTTTGTCTTCTCATCTTTCATCTTCTCTCTTTTATGAAGCTGTTTCTAATGTTCAACTTATATTTGGTTTTTTACCCAAACATAAATGGATAAGGTAGTGGGCTCTAGAAGTACGTCTTATCGTAAGGCATCATATTCTCAGAATCGGAAGGTCAATGATGTTCTAAGTGCTTGTTAAGGTTTTTGACGCCACACTCTTATTGTCTCGTACCACAAGATGCCTGTACTCAATAGACCAAAAATCAGGGCAAAAACGCTGTAGAAATTAACTTCTCGAAATTGCGTTACGTAAAAAAAGAGCAAAGTTGTAAACAGTGCAGCATAGAACGCATAACGAGGCAACATGAAAGTTCCAAGTTTGGTGAACTGTTTCAGCACGCCTACTCGAACCTCTCTTTTAAGGCGGTATTCACCGTTAGTTTTTTCAACCAGCCCCAATTCTTCAAGTTTTGCTAGATGATATGAAGCTAAAGCTGGGCTAGAGAATCTGAGCGTTCGTTGAACCTCTCTCACACCTATGGTGCCAGTTTGTGATCTAAGGAGCATCCAGTAGACTCGCATGGTGTTGCCTTTGAGTTCGCTCTCGACTCTTTCGTCATCCATGAAGGTTCGACTCAACAAGCCTCATAATGCTCTGGTTTGGGATAAAAAATGGGGTTCATGGCAGGGGCGAATTTCTCCTTTTAACCTGTGGTCCCCGTTCCTACCATATTGACTGGGGTCTTGCGTTTCCATCTAGCCACGTAGAGCGCAACTGCAACTACTGAAACCACCACGATCAATGCGATCATCAGCGATGTGTTGAACAATGGTGGAATGTATGCGCCGATCACTGTGGGCGTTACTTCGCTGCCGGATGGAGCTTCAACTGTGTATTTTGGTGTTGTGTCCACGCTAGTGTAGTCTACGCCTATGCTTGGGTCATGTTCCAGTGTGCCGTTGCCGAAGTATGGGTAGCCTAGGAACAGTCGCATGTGATAGCCGCCTGCAATGTACGCTGCTTTAACTGGAACCATGTTCACGCCGCCAGGGTTCGGGTAGTCAGTTATCTTTGCTGATGACACGAATCGGAAGAAGCCACCTAAGTCTTTTGTTTCGCTTGCGAAACCTATTCTGATTATTGGTCTTGGGATTTCGATTGGTTTTTCTGCTTGTATCAGAGTTTGGTTCGCTGTTACATCTTCAGGCATGTCGCTTTGAATTCTCATGTGGGTAGCCGCGGAATACTGTTCGATTCCTTCGGGCTGTTCTTCAGCCAGCGGTAGTTTGGTCTTGTTGATTGAGGCTAGGTTGACCCACAGGGCTAGTCTGGATTTGCCTTCTGGTATGGTTATGTCGAAACCTTCTTGCTGCAGTTGTTGTATCAGCTCCTTCAAGGTGTCGATGTTCCATTCCCATTTGTTGACGACCAAGTCCATTTTCATTTCGCCAGCGTAGACTGTGTACTTGTAATCTGTGCCCGGTACTGTTTCTTCAACTGTTTCGTTGTAGAAGCGCACCCGAATCATGATGTTGTTCTCTGCGAACTGCAGGTTGGGCATCCAGTCTGGCAGATCCGTCAATGTGAACGTGAACGCTAAGCCGATGCTCAGGCCTCCGGGTGTGGTGATATTGTGGATGTCTCCGAGGTTCCAAGTTCCGGCGTTGAAAGGTAGATATGCGCGGTGCCAGTGGCTTTGCATTTGTTCCATTATTTGGAGCATTATTTGACGCAGTATCATTAGTCTCAGCAAACCGCCGTCGCCCATGTTCATTAGTCTTGTTCTTTCAGGCTCGAAGAACATGCCTTCGAATCTTTCACGCCAAGTTTCCTGCCATGCTTCGCGCAGGCGGTTGTAGGTTTCTGGGTTTCTAGGCAGAAGCGGGTGATCGAAGGCAAACCATTCTATTAATCCTTGGAATTTAACCACGTAGACTTGGTCTGGTTTGTCAGTGTACCACCACATGAACATTGGTTTCTTTCCGCCTGCGGGAAACAGCACTGTTATAATGTCTGATTCCAGCTTGTACCAAGTGCCTGGAGTGATTCGGACTTCTTCGTCTTTGCTGGCTGAAGTTGGCAGAGTGATCAAAGGTGAAGCCAAAGACATTAAGAGTATCGAAAGAGCCATTGACGCAAGCCAGTTTCTCTTCATTTTCAAGGCTTTTCACCAAAAGAGACTTAGGAAAAGTCGCTTTTAACGAAATCGTTTCGGGGAATCTCGAACTTTCCCTTAGAACTGTTCTAGAAACCTCGAACTTTAATGTTGCAGTGCATGAAGCTGCCTAAAATCGTCCTTCACGCAGGAAACGAACGTAATCTGGGTGGACACAGTAGTTGTGGTAGATGTGTGCTGAAGAAGGCTTTGAGCGCAACACTGAACTCATGATAGTATAAATAGTCAACTGAATATCATAAGCCTGCACATCACCCGCTAGGAGACATTGCAGGGATAGATATGGAGAGTTTGGGGCAGATAAACGAAAAGACTAGGAAATCATTCAACTTGGCTGCTGAGAAATATTATGCGCTATTCAAAGATGAAATGAGACAAAAGGAATATGACCGCCTGCTGTTGGACAGATTTGCGGGAAATTTCGACTCTAAATCTACAATATGTGACAGGGGTTGCGGTCCAGGTCATATTACCCGATATCTCTTTGACAAGGGACTTGATGTTTTTGGAGTAGACATATCTGAGAAATGCATTGAAATCGCAAAGAGGGAAAATCCAGAAATGAGATTTCAAGTGATGGATATGACGAGGCTTGATATCGCCGACGAATCAATAGATGGAATAATCTCTTTCTATTCGATCATCCACACTCCGAAACAATTCGTGAACAGATTGTTCTGCGAGTTTAACAGGGTGCTCATGAAACATGGCAGAATACTTATCGTGGTGAAAAAAGGTGACATGGAAGGATACGTGGACGAGTTAGAAGGATTCAAAACACGCCTATATTTCACTCATTTCAAAGAAGAAGAAATAAGAAACTACTTGGAAGCTAACGGGTTTAAGGTAATCTTCCTAGAAACTAGGCAACCCTATGATTTCGAGATTCCTGTTGAGAGAATTTATGCCATAGGCGAGAAGATAACGCGCGCACATATTCGTTAGAAATGTTTTGAAAAAAGATCTAGGGCTTAAACTAAAATCGGGTTTTCTCTTTCTTAGGAGTTTTTCTCCTGGTTTTCCCAGTCCATTCGTGTTTGCAGACATTGCACCTTTTCAGGTTTTCAGTAATTGTAATCTTCTTGCTTCCGCATTGAGGACATCGTTCTTTTCTGACCATTTGTTTTAGCTCTCCTTAGCCAAGGTTTCAATGATTGGTACTGCTATTACTCATTTATCAATTT
>Ga0315309_1000364_pt1 | contig 27398 bp, 27 predicted proteins | sample TDP4_MG_FD_203080 | JGI IMG/M metagenome (GOLD analysis project Ga0315309, IMG submission 203080) | Freshwater sediment microbial communities from Lake Towuti, South Sulawesi, Indonesia - TDP4 | ecosystem: Environmental > Aquatic > Freshwater > Lake > Sediment | place: Indonesia: South Sulawesi...
CGGCTAAGCCCTTTTCCTTGATCCAAGTTATTACGTTGGATCCGGCTCCACCGAGGCCTACAGCTATCACTGAAGGTCGGGCGAGTTTGGCGAATTGTTCGATTTTTTCCTCTTCTTTTATAGAAGAAATTGTTGGCATTTCTGGTTCAAGAACGGTTGGTTTCTTCATCATACCTGTTCACCTATATCATTCTTCTATATCAGGTAATTAATAAATGTTACTATCTTCTATATCATTTTTCTATGTGATTGGAGAGGTAATTAATAAACATTATGCCTTACGTTTCAGGCGTTATGGCGTGCAGACGAAATGACGACAAACGTGAACGATGAATGTAAATGGCTCTGGAACTTGATGGATAATTACAAGAGATTCATTCTAGCGATGTAACTTTCCCGTGACAGAGAATATCCAGCAATAAAACTGTTTGTAGAAGCGAAGAAACGAGCAAAAACAAAACCTGAAACTCTAATCACATATGGATTACCATCCTACATCGAAGCTTACAAGAAGGAGTTCTTCACGTTGAAGGGACCCAGAACAGAATACATTCGACGCATTTGGATCGGAGGCGAGAAGAGTAACAACTTCATAGAGAGACAAAGTGATGAGGGCGCTAGACAACAATGAACTCGCTAAAACCATCATGGACGGATACAAAGTCTACTACAATTTCATAAGACCACAATAGCATTGAATTGATTAACTCCAGCAGAAGCAGCAAACATAGACCTACAACTTGGATAGAACAAATGGCAATCACTTATAAGACAAAGATACAAAGTGCAGGTTACAAAAGAAAAGGGAAAATTAAGCGTTGACTAGGATCAACCACTTCTACACTTGCTTCACCACTTTCCTTAAAAGGAAATTGAGAGTCACGAGCCAAATTCGTTGGAATGTATACTAACACTTTAAAAAATCGTCATGGTAAGCGTTTAGCTTAAAGGCTTTCGATGGAGATGCGCTTCTATTTAGTCCTCGAAATTAACTCGTTTCGCCAAAAGGAGTTTAATCTAAGTTTTTTCCAGTCAAAACTCTCCCCAAAGGCTTTATTTGCTTTCTATAATTGTGATCTGGACAGAATTAAGGAAAACTTAAAATGATGATTCTGAACATGACATTAACCTATATTCCAAATATTTCAAAGTTGTTGAAACAGTCTCTTACTGTAGAGCTTAAAAGAAAATAATTCTTCACTAGTATATTATGGCGAAATCTGACGAGAAACTACTCTCTCTTGCACAAATATTGGTTAAACACCATGAAAAGAACCCATTAGAACTAACTCCAGAAGAGCGTTCCCTATTCCTATTGCGAACAATAATAGTACTTGATAAACTGAGAAAAAGAAAACTACTTGAGGGAGGCCCTAAACCCGACTACAGTAAAATAAAAACTGAATTCCCAAAACTCTACGAAGAATTCAAAGACTTTATTGAATCTAAAACCTTGGAATCCGATATATCAAAGGAGGAAGGACTCTTATTCAAATATATGTCAAGGAGACTTCGGTTCTGGAGTTTCGCCTCAACACTAATCGCCGCTCTAATTGTGGGAAACATCCTTATACTATACGGAAACTTTTGGGCCCCCTTCGTACTGCTATTACTAAGTCCTATCGTAGGGCAAGCGTTATTTTTAGCTCTCTCACACCCGCTACACTATGATTGACAATTTCGCCAAGCAACGGTTTAAATCAAAAGATTATTTTAGATAAAAAGTAAGAGGAAACCAGCATGCCATCCCAACTTAAGGTCACTGAAATACGAAAAAGGGATGGCAGCATAGAAAAATTTCAGCCAGATAAAATTACGAACGCCATTATGAAGGCTATCTTCGCTACTGGAATAAAGGACGGGGAAACAGCAAAAAAACTGTCAGACGAAGTTGTGAAAATAGTTGAGGATCGCTTCAGCGGAAAAACCCCTCACGTGGAAGATGTCCAAGACATAGTTGAGCAAGTTCTAATAAAAAATGGGTACGGTGAAGTCGCTAAAGCATATATCCTCTACCGTAAAAGGCGGAGTGAAATCCGTGAAGCCAAAAAATTCTTCGGAGTGGTAGACGACCTAAAACTAGGTGTTAACGCAATAAGGGTACTGAAACGAAGATACATACTCAAAGACGAAAGAGGTAATCCAATAGAAACTCCAAGTCAACTTTTCCGTAGAGTAGCAAAAGCCGTAGCGGTGGCAGACCTAATTTATGATAAAAATGCTAACGTTGGTGAAGTTGAGGAAGAATTCTATCAACTAATGGCGAATCGGGAATTTATGCCAAATTCTCCAACCCTAATGAATGCAGGAACAGACATAGGTCAACTGTCAGCCTGCTTCGTGATCCCTGTCGAAGACTCAATTGAGGGTATATTTAACGCTGTAAAATGGATGGCAATCATACACAAAACTGGCGGGGGAACGGGTTTCTCATTCTCAAGATTAAGGCCGAAAAACGATCTAGTAAAATCGACCATGGGAATAGCTTCAGGTCCATTATCATTCATGCGAGTGTTTGATATAACAACAGACGTCATCAAGCAGGGTGGTAGAAGGCGCGGCGCAAACATGGGAATCCTGAGGGTAGATCACCCCGACATCTTAGAATTCATCACGGCAAAATCCAGAGAAGGAATCCTAACCAACTTTAACATCTCAGTAGCAGCAACAGATGAATTCATGAAAAAAGTGGAGAAAGATGAAAAATACGATATAATAAACCCGAGAACAAGAAAACCAATAATGCAACTCCGCGCCAAAAACGTGTTCGACTTAATAGTTCACAACGCTTGGACCACAGGAGACCCAGGATTAATCTTCATAGATGAAATAAACAGACACAACCCAACTCCGCACATAGGTCAAATAGAGGCAACAAACCCGTGTGGAGAACAACCTCTATTACCTTTCGAATCCTGCAACCTAGGCTCAATCGACCTTTCAAAGATGGTTGCTGATGGAAAAATAGACTGGGAAAAATTGAGGGGAACTGTAAGAACAGCGGTCCATTTCTTAGATAACGTTATTGATGTAAGCAGATTTCCGCTACCTGAAATAGAGGCGCAGACGAAAGCCAACAGAAAAATCGGTTTGGGAGTTATGGGGTTTGCTGAAGCATTGTTTAAGCTTAATATTCCATATGATTCGGATGAAGCCCTAGCTATGGCTGAGAAATTTATGAAATTTATCAATGATGAAGGGCATAGAATGTCTATGGAAATAGCTGAGAAAAGAGGTTCATTTCCCAATTTCAAAGGAAGCATTTGGGAGGAAAAAGGCTACAAGGTTATGCGAAACTCCACAGTAACTACGGTAGCTCCGACAGGTACGATAAGCATAATCGCTGGAACAACCAGCGGAATTGAACCAGTATTTGCGATAACATTTGTCCGCAGCGTTATGGAGGGCACACAGCTCTTAGAGGTAAATCAAATCTTTGAAAAAGTAGCGAAAGAAAGAAGATTTTATAGCGAAGAATTGATGATGAAGATAGCTAAGAAAGGTTCGATTCAAGATATAACTGAAATTCCAGAAGATGTTCGAAGGGTCTTCGTTACAGCTTTAGACATAGATCCAGAGTGGCATGTGAAAATGCAAGCTGCCTTCCAGAAATATACAGATAACGCTGTTGCAAAAACTGTAAACTTGAGGCATGACGCTACACCTGAAGAAGTCAGAAAAGTCTACTGGTTGGCTTACAAACTGAAATGCAAAGGTATCACAGTCTACCGATACGGAAGCAAGCGAGAGCAAGTCCTCTACATAGGCGAGGTTCTAGGCAAAGAGAGAGCTGAAGAAGAATACGTTGGCGCCGACTCCGAATATGCTGGCGGTTGCCCAGCAGCTTATTGTCCATTCTAAACATTGATGATAAGAATGAAGAAAGATGGTTGTATGGTTCAAGGAGGTTAATGGCGTGGGGTACATTTATCTCTACACAGGGACTGGTGCAGGGAAAACTACTAACGCTTTAGGCTTAGCTTTAAGGGCCATTGGTCATAACCGTAGGGTGGTAATAATTCAGTTTCTAAAATGGTGGAAAAAAACTGGGGAATATAAGGTAAGGAAAAAACTTTCCCCTCATTACGAAATTTACCAATTTGGCAGAAAAGGTTGGAAAGGATTAAAGAAGTTGGGTGAGAAGGACAGAAAGCTTACGAAAAAAGGTTTAGAATTTGCGGAAAAAATTGTTAAGCAGAAGAAGCCTCATCTTTTAGTTTTAGATGAAATAAACCTAGCCCTATACTGCAAACTTCTGGGCGTTGATGAACTAATAGAATTCTTAGAAAAAATTCCTAAAAGAACAGATGTTGTCTTAACGGGAAGATACGCCCCTAAGAAGCTTATACAGTACGCAGATTTTGTTAACGAAATTGTAGATGTGAAGCATCCAAAGAAACTGGTGCTAACAAAAGGAATCCAATATTAAGGAAATTTTCCTAAGAAATACCTTCTCTTGCGCGATCAAAATGGTAACCAAGAATAAATTCACCAGAAATGGGAAAGCCTTAGTTAGCAAAGTCACAGCCTCAACAAATCTAAAGAATTCCATTAAAAAGGCTGTAGACCTAATCGGAGGCTTTAAACGCGTAATTTCAAAGGGTGACAAAGTAATAGTTAAACCAAACTTCAATAGTGACGACCCATTCCCCGGCTCCAGCGACCCTGAGTTCGTTAAGGCTGTTGTAAACCTACTTTACGACGCTGGTGCATCAAAGGTCATAATAATCGAAAGCTCAGGCTTACCATGGCTTCCAACAAAAAGGGTTTTAGAAAAAATGGGGATGATTAAAGCTGCAGAAGAATGTAACGCTGAACTAAGAATCCTAGACGATGGTCCTTGGGTCGACGTTGAAATCAACGGAAAATACTGGAAGAAGGTCTCAATAGCCAAAGATGCGTTCGAAGACGGCGCAAAACTTGTCTGGTTGCCGTGCATGAAAACCCATAGAGGAGCAAGGTTCACTTTAAGCCTAAAACTAATAGTCGGTCTACAAAAAATCAGTCAAAGAACATCGTTACACTCTATGCATCTTGAAGAAAAAATAGCGGAACTCAACCTAGCACTCTGCCCAGACTTAATAATAATGGATGGAAGAAAATGCTTCGTTACAGGAGGACCTGACATAGGATTAGTGAAAGAACCCAACGTAATCCTTGCAAGCGGAGATAGAATAGCAATTGATGTTGAGGCATTAAAAACTCTGAAAAGCTACCAAGCTAATAATAGACTCGACATGCCGATCTGGCAACTGCCCCAAATCAGACACGCCGTAGAACTAGGAGTAGGCGTAAACCGCGAAGACCAAATAATGCTGATTTCTGGATAAATTGCTTCCGACTACGAATACAATGTTTGAGTCGGAGGCGGATACTGTGCACGTATTACCTGATCGACGAAGTATTCTTCAGGCGTGGCTCCAACTATCTCGATTGTCTCGTTTATGACAGTCTTTGGCACACTCATAATGGCATACTTCTGAACCAGCTGCGGGTATTCAGAGGCCTCAATCATATCCGCCTTTATCAATTCATTCTCCATAGCAAACTGGTGTGCCAATCTAACCATTCTTGGGCAATATGGGCATGTTGGTAGAACAAAGACTTTGATGTGAATCGGCTTATTCACAGTCTTCAACTTAGCCTTAGTACCTTCAGATAGACTTGTAACTCCCTTTGAAACAGTGACTATATCCTGAACTAATGATGAAAACTCGTAACCTGAAGGTATTCCATAGTACCTTATTCCATAATCCTCTTTCCCAACAACAGCTATTGCCGGTATTCTCTCTATATTATACTCCTTAACTTTTTCAACACCCTTAACAAAATCATGGACTTCAACTTTGATTTTTTCTGAAACAGTTGTGAGCTCTTCAGCAATTTCTCTAGTCTCTTTACAGAAATTGCACTCAGTCTCCTGTGTAAAAACTACAAGTTTAACTTCGTCGACCATTTCTGCTGCGAGCTCAGGTCGCAGGTGCTCCTTAATCTCATCCGACATTATTCCCATTTTCAACACCAATTCGCATACTTAATATCCAGTCATCAATTCTTTAAAAGGATGGAGGTGAAATAAATGCATCACCTAAAACAAGCCCAAGAGGAAGTACGAAAAATATCAAAGAACTATGACAGGAAAACCGTGTATACTTCAGCGTTCTTCACAACCCTCCTCACAGAACAGCTAGGCCAAGTGGCTGAAAAATATCTACATAAAGGTCGAAAGGCGGCGAACATCGAGGTTGACATCGCCGACATAATTGTCTGCAGTCTCGCCTATCTCAACTGGCTGGGAAAAGACGCCTCAAAGGCATTTGCGAAAGCACTTGCAAAGCATAAAGCTCGATTAGGATCAGTGCAACGGGCAAAAAAGAGAAGATGAATATCTGTGTTTTTACTAGATGCATTATTATTAATTCGGAGGCAAACATGTTGTCACTGGAAGAACTAGCGTCAAAAGCTATAGAACGTGCATCTAAAATTGGCGCGCAATATGCGGACATACGGATTGAAAAATCTGAAGGTGAAGGTTTCCTCCTAGAAAATGGTAAAGTCGAACATATAGCCTCCGGAATCGATGGGGGCGCAGGAATAAGAGCATTAGTACAGGGTAGCTGGGGTTTCTATGCAACTTCAAAACTGACAGAAGAAAATGTTATGAAAGCAGCAGAGTTAGCTGTAAAGTTGGCAAAAACTGCTAGCATAAGAGTTACAGAACCTATCAGGCTCGCTGAAGTGAAAGTTGTCAAGGATAAGGATGTTGTGAAAGTGAAGAAAAAACCGGAGGATTATCCTGTTGAGGAAAGGGTTAAACTTGCAAAAGACTGCGATTCAGCGATGAGAAAAGTAAGCGACAGAATTCACAAAACATCAATAGTCATAGGGTCAGATAAGCTTCTCAAAGTATTCCACAACACTGAAGGCGTATTCATAAATTACGACCACTCAAAGTGCTACATAAGACTCGAAGCAATCGCGCATGAAGCTGGATTAACTGAAGTTGCAGGCCGAGAAGAGGGCGGGGCAGGCGGAATTGAACGAATAACTGAACCTAACATCATAGAAATTTCTGAGACAATAGCAAAGAAAGCGCACGACCTACTAAAAGCACCAACACCACCAGCAGAAAAGTTACCAGTAATTATGGACCAAGACTATGTGGCACTGTTAACGCATGAGATTCTCGGGCATCCATCTGAAGCGGATAGAGTGATGGGGCGAGAAGCAGCTTGGGCTGGAGTTGCTTGGTGGAAAGGCATGTTAGGTCAGAAAGTTGGTTCAGATTTATTGAATGTGTCCGATGATCCTAGAATCGAGGGCGGCCTTGGATATTATCGATACGATGATGAAGGTGTTCCAGCTGAAGAAAAGATCCTAATTAAAAATGGTGTTCTCACCAATCATATGCATAGTCGTGAAACAGCCGCTATTTTTGGAGTCAAGCCAAACGCTGGTATGAGGGCTTCATCCTACCGTTTTATGCCCCTTATCAGAATGAGTAACACTTTCATAAAACCAGGTGACTGGACATTTGAAGAAATGCTGGAAGACGTTGACCGAGGAGTCTACGTTGTTGGTAACAAAATTCCAAGCATAGATATGAAACGTTATAATTGGCAGATAAGCGCTCAATGGGCTTTCCTAGTAGAAAAAGGTGAACTAACAAAGCTTCTAAGAGATGTAACAGTGGCAGGTGTAGCCCCAGAATTCTTCATTTCGATAGACGCCGTTGGCAAAGACTTCCAAATTAGACCTGTTCCAAGCTGCGGCAAAGGCGATCCAATGCAAGGTCTTCACGTAGGGAATGGTGGTCCTCACATTCGCGGTATAGCCACTATCCAAGGTACTCAAGGTGCATGAATATGTCTGAAATGCATGATGCCTGCCTAGAAGCTATGAAAATCGGTAAGGGACTAAACCTCGACGAAGTTGAAGCCTATGCTCTTGAGAAAGAAATCATAACAGTTCGCATAGTGAACAGTAAGATATTTGAAAGTAAGGGGATTCTTGATCGAGGTCTCGCCGTGCGCGTCGTCAAGAACAAGGCTATGGGATCGGTTTCAGCAACAACTCTCTCCGCAGACAGTTTGAAGAAGGTTCTGAAAAATGCTTCAAGCTCAGCTCAAATCCGTGGTCCTGCTGAACATTGGACATCGCTCCCTCAACAAAGTAAGGTTAAGGCTGTCCCAAAATGCTGGGATAAAAATCTCGCAGAATTAACAGTTGAAGAAGCCATTAACATAGCCTTCAAAATGTTAGACTCAGCTACCAACTATAGCAGTAAAGTATCTGATGTTTCAGGGAGCCTAAATGTTGTTCGCGAATCAGTCATAATAACAAACAGCCACGGTTTAGATGTTGAAGATAAGGGCACATACATAATTGGAACAATAACAACAGAGGCTAGAGATGGAGGCGCTGCATCAAGCGGAGTTGGTTTCGGCAGCTCCAGAACATTAACAGGTTTCAACGCTGATCAGATAGGTGTTGAATCAGCGGATATGGCTGTAAAATCACTTGGAGCAAAAAAAATTGCAGAAGGTGAATACAGCATAATCCTTACGCCCTTTGCAATTAGTGATCTTCTTGCCTTCGTATTCGCATCCCACTTCATATCAAAGAGCTATCAAGACAAGGTAAGTTGCTTCTACGGGAAGCTAGGTCAAAAAATAGCTGATGAAAACTTAACAATCTACGATGACCCTCTTGTTGAGGGAGGACTTGGAAGTAAAAGCTTCGACGATGAGGGGGTCCCAACAAGCAAGATTCCACTTATAGAGAACGGTTTTTTCAAAAAACTTCTTTACGACACATTTTACGCAAGCAAAGATAAGGTGCAAACAACGGGAAACGCTCTACGTGTGGGAGGGCCAATAGGTAGAAGCTACTATCCATTTCCATTCCCAGGGCCCCATAACATATTTGTTAAGCCAAGCGATTACGCAGTTGAGGAGCTGATCAAAGAAACGAAACGTGGAATACTTGTCAGCAGAATCTGGTATACTTACCCAATTAACCCAGAAAAGGGGGATTTCTCAACAACCGCTAGAAGCGGCAACTTCCTAATTGAAAATGGTGAAATAAAGCACCCAGTTGGAATGATGAGGATATTCGACAATTTACCCCGATGGCTCAACAATATCGGAGGAATAGGGAAAGAAGTTCGCCAAGTGATGCAGTGGCATGCGCTTCCAACAACAGCTCCAATGATCAAATTTGAGAACGTAAAAGCTACACCCGTCTAGCTGAAAATGGCTATTTTTCAACTTCAGCGGTTATAGCCGCTATGAGTTCCTCTTTAGATGGTGCGCCTAAGAATTTTACCTTCCCATTCAGTGCTATTGCTGGCACAGCGTAAATTCCATATGCATCTGCTTTTTCCTGTCCCTCAGGCGTCCAAGTGTTTATTTCCTCTACAGTGACTTTCTCGCCAAATTGTGGGGCAACTTTCCTAACTATCCGAATCGCCTTTGGGCAATGTGGGCATGAGGGAGAATAGAAAACCTCTATTTTCACTGGCATATATTTTCCTCGTAAGTTAAGTGTAAATTAAGGTAAAAATTATACATATTGACCTAGGTCGGTAAAAGTAGGCCTAGAGCTAAAAGAATTCTGATCTCAAGATGCCCTATATACTTGACAAAGAGGCGTCCAAAAAACAGAGACCTCGAAAATTAATTGACATATATATGTTAAAATAATTAACCAAAATTGACACGAAAACGTTAAATACGGCGAGGCATGTTAAACATTAATGCCGGATGGTTTGGGCTAAAGCCGAACATATCTCGAAAGAGATACCAGTAGGTAGACCGATGGGTGAGTCACATATCCCGCGTGGAATGTGACGGCCTGCCAATAGGCAAGGTTTATGCCCATAAAAAGCCACCTGGGTAAGGAAAGCCTTACCTAAGGAAAAGAAGGATGGTCTCCTTCAATCATCCGGCATTTTTTTCTGTTAATTTTTCAGTTCAATTAAACAGCACGTTTTATTTAGATACCCTTTAGATTATGGAGTGTCAACTTCTCCACGCATCATCGCCGTATGAAGTTTTTGATGGTGATTTGCACACATAAGGACTACATTCGGTTTAATTCCATATCTAATCCAGTTAGTGAATTCCTTGCTCAAAATAAAGGCGCGACCCTTCTCTATTTTTCCATCGGGATGATGGGGCTCAAGAACATCAAGGTCATCTTCTCCGCAAACCGAGCATTTCCCACCAAACTCAATTTTAAACCTTCTGTAAGCCTCTAAACGTTTCTTCCGCCATCTCCTCAACTTATCGAGGTGTTTATCTCTGTTTCTCCGATAGTATCCTCTCAAATACTCTCTCAAGTATTCTCTGCGTTTCTGGCGGCGGTTTTCGACCGTATTTTCAACGAGTTCAATATGTTTGCATTTAGCTCTTTGATCCGTGAAGCAAGGGCAAGTGCAGGTTTTAGCGTTTAGATCCACTATGTAAGAGGCGGCTTGGCCCTCAGGGCTTCGAACTCTGAATACGCCACTCCTCCCCATCAGCATTCTAACCCTCACTATCTGTTCCGCTGTGGTAGAGGACTCTATCCGCGTTGAAGCTTCTTTAGGCTCTAACGAGCTACTAACGACCTTATCAGATACTAATGGCTTATCAGTTTCTAACGACTCGTTATGATTTTCAGTTACAGGCTCTTTGGGATGTTCAGTTAAAGCAGTCAGCTTCTTTGGTTGAAGATGTGGGCATGTATTCTCAGCGCACAACTCGTTTAATTCATATGTTTGTGCTTGGTCTACGATCTCAATGTACTCAAAGTCCTCAGGGTTCTTAACTGTTCCACGGTCCTTGCTTCTTTCTTCTTTACCTAAGGATGAAGAAGAGTGGGGGGTATAGCTTTGGTTATTTTCAGTGTTTCTATGTTCTGCATTAGTGCTCATTTTCCCAGCTTCCTCCTCGTCGTTAGGATTTCGGCTTGAGGGAATGTTTGTGGATGAAAAATTCTGGCTTACGCCAGCCACAGACTCCTCTCCAACACTTACGCGGCTATCCAGCGCTTGAGACCAGCCAACTAACCTTTTTGTTAAGGTATTTAGCCTCACCGCCTGGGCAGCCTCAGTTACAGAATTTTTCCTTACTCGCATGCTTACATCACCTCATTTCCTCCATGACACTATAATGAACCATGGAACTCGATGAACTTAGCGCGGAAAACACGTATTTTTTACGCTTAAAATTTTAGGGAAGTGTGGAATATTCCACACATTGAGCCGTAACCATGGAAAATACTGTGGAAAACAATGGAAAGCTTAGAAGAATACGGAAACACGGGGGAACAATAAAGGCGAAAAAATTAACGTATGCGAAGGATGTATGGAAGGTTATTAATGTGTATACGACCATAAAAAACAGCCAAAATAAAGAAACAGGCCGCTTCTTAGCTATTTAAATATTAATTCAAAGTTAAACTAGTGGTTAAAGGGGAAACAATTATGGAAATAGAAACCGTACTATTCTTAATAGTACTTTTACTTGTTATAATTGGGCTTTCAGGTTTAGCTTGGACTTTTATCGCTCCGATAAAAGATTTCGGGATCTACATCTTCATTTTTTTACTTGCCTTAATAATACTTGTAGCTTACTACGTGGCTTCACGAATATTCCATATAGAAAGCGAAGTATAGATCCACTAAGTTGCGGCTGCTGCTGCTTCGGCTGGCACTGTTTTTCCTCTTAAGCGAATTGTTTGGACAAGCTCCACAACATAGCCAAGTGAACTTAACAAAACTATGAGTAACGAAAGTAGAAGGATCATGCCAATGTCCAAAACAATGTTAGCTGGGCCAAAGCTGACACTAAAAATACCGAAAGTTCCCTTATAGCCTCCACCAACAACATAGTAAATATACATGGCTATCAACGCGGCTTGAGCAAGACCTGCTCCAGCATGCTCAATTGTTTTTGGCTGAAGGAAACCAACAAAGAAGGCGACTACAACTATCGCTCCACCTATAATTCCAATCCACTGTAAAATTGCAGTGTCAATGGCTATGCCAGCAAAATATTGCTGTGTAAACTGGATAATATAGTAAGGTACTATCACGTAGATAATCGCGCTTACAACCGCGTGCATAATTCCCTTCATCAAGCCTTTAATTCCTATTTTCATCATAAATCCTCCATCACTAAGGCATCTTCTTTTCAATCGGTCCGTAACTGAAAGGCGAGGTTATCTGCACTCTAACAGTGTAACTAGTAGAAATTTTTGATTTTGGAACTGAAATCTGAATATTATCACTGTAAGGGCGCGTTTGAATGTCAAAGGTTTTCTCAGCTGAATTTACTTGGTTTCCAGCGCTGTCAAATACTGTCACTCTGATATTCGGCTTAAAGTACAGATCATCGTATCCATCTATTGTAAATGGTACAGAGAGCGTTGCATGAGTAGCGTTTATGCTTGTAGATGATGGTGCTCCAACCGTTATTTTAAAATCAACTAGAGGAGCTGTCCACGACATTTCTTGAGATACATCCGCTTGGAAGCCTATCATTGGTTTAGCATAGGCACATTTGACTGCAACAATGAGTTTGAAGGTATCGCTATGGAATAAATTGTAGTAGGCATTTTTCACATAGAGATCCGTATAATTGATGGCAAGAACAACTGCGTCATGATGAGTTGTTTGCGCCTTAATCACATTTACTATTGTATCATTCTCGAAGAACGTGTAACCTGTTGAATTCTTTAATTCAATTCCGATGTCTAAGTCGCTTATGTCATATAATCCTCCATTTGTCACGCTGAATGGTGCCCTAATTACATACAAAGAGCCTCTTGTCGATGTTTCTACACCTGAGGGAAAACCGAAACGTAGGGTAGATGCAGAATATACTAACGAAGCAACGAATAGGCTTATTGCGATATTAGCTATCAATATGGCGACTCTGAATAGTTTCATCTTGTCCAAGTATGTCACCAGCGATTTTATGCATACTATAGAGATATTAATGATTTATATTTTCTTCAGTATTGCTCATGAAGCGTTCCAGTCTCGTGAGTCCAAGTATTTCGTGGAAATCCAATCCTAATGCGTCTAGGACCTGCTCAAATGTTGACTCTAGATACTCTATGTATTTGCTTGTGTCAACCTCATTTGTTGATACTAATTGAACAGGTTTCACTCCAGGTTCACCAACCACTTTAACAAAGCCAATTATGTCGCCTGGTCTAAGCTCTATCCCCCTTCTACTCAATAGAAATGCTGCCTTCACATGCTGTGGCGTAGTTTTAAGATACTTTTCTGGAAGTTTTCCAAGCATGATGTTTATTGCAAGCTCTTCAGGGGGGTACTCATGCCTCTTAAGCTTGGTGTAACGTGCTCTAACAATTTTCTTTATTTTTTCTTTAGCTTGCTTAAAATCCTCTTCAGTTTTCACTTCGCTTAAAACCTTAACCATCTCAGAGAAAGCTTCTTTCAGAAATTCTGGGGTGTGCCTCTTTTTTCCAGTTAAACCTTTTATGTCCACACTACCATCAGGGTAGACGCCAAGATAGTTCTTTTTTCTACTTGAAAATGCGACATACCGGTAGACCTTATCGACGTCAAGGTCCATACCTAACGACTTTTCAGTCCACTCAATTAATCCCTTAATCTGTCTTTCAGCCGGGCTCTTTAGAAATATGCTGTCTGTATCCCCATATAAAACTGGTATTTCAAGCGACTGCGCTTTCTCAATTGTATTCGTTATTGCGTATCTACCAATAGCCGCTGTACTCTCAGCTACAGGTGGGCAGTAGAGGCTGAAGTGTTCAGCTCCGAAAACTCCATAACTAGCATTCAATACGACTTTGAGAGCTTGCTGAATAACCACGTAAAGATCTCTTATAGTTTTTGGTAAACTTTCATCCTTTGATTTTGGTTTATACCATTTTACTCGCAAATCCTTCAGTGAACCTATTAATAGGCTTGATAATCCGTAGCGTTTTGTGCAAATCCAGTAAGGGGTTCCTGGCACTTTATTATCGCGGCATTCAGGGTGTGAGCATAAAATCGTTTCGTAACTTAAGTTCCATCTTTTAATTATGCTTGGATATAGGCTGGCGAAGTCTAGGACAGCTACATCAAAGTGTACTCCAGGGGTGGGTTCAACAACAATGGCGCCTTTGTACTTCTTACCCTTAATTATGGCTTCCGTGACCGTGACACCTTTGAGAGCCAATAGATCTTCTGGGCGTGGAATCAACATGTTTCGACGTCTATGCTCATAAAACATCATACTTCGAATCCAAATAGAAACACCTGAACGGGTAACGTCCTCAATCGGCATTCTAGCTATTCTTGAAAGCAACATTATCAAGTTCATTACAAGGTCGTCGTCGAACGTAGTCAACCGGTATGTTATCTCAGAGTCTCGTAGACAATAGTTAGCTAAATCTTCATAGGAAAGTTCTGAAACCGGCTTATTCAATTCCAGTTTTCCTAATCCAAGTAAAGCCATTCCAATGTTTCCTAATGTACTTTCTCTATATTTTTGGTTGAACGCGTAGACTTGAATTGATCTATTAAAGAAGAACCTGTAAAGGTCTATGTGAACCCCGTACTTCATTGATGTGAAGTCTTTTCCAACCTCTATTGGAATTATTTCCTTTGTTAAACTGGGCTCTATTTTTTGCGCTCTATGCCAAAGGTAACGCATGTCAAATTCGTCGCCATTAAAAGTAACTACAACTGGGTACTCTGAGAGAACCTTAAAGATCTCTATGAGAAGTCTCCTCTCGTCATCGTAAAATTCAACTTTCACATCATGCGGGAGTTTTATTCTCTCATCCCTTCTTTCAGGTCGTCTAAGTAGAAGCACCTTTTTCATTCCATCTGAAGAAACAAATGAAACACAGATTACTGGGTACTCAGCTGCTTGAGGGTCGGGTATACGTGTGACTACAGGAGAGTAAACCTCTATATCAATGGCGACGCGGCGCATCTTTGGGACTGGGCATTGAAAGAGCGAAATCCACATGTCAATGTATTTCCTGTACTCCTTAGGCTCATTTTCAAACATTTTGTTGATAGCATCTACTATTTCCTTAGGCAGTTTGTAATCAACTGGAACTAGGTTTCCATCCTCAATCTTGTAAGGCATACCTGGAACCAAATTACGGTCATAGAGGAAATTTTCATAGTATCTAATATCAGCTTCCCAAGCCTTCGGGATTATGTCTCTAATACACCCAGATGGGCGTCCTCCAATCGCTAGGGGATCCTTTGCTAAAATTTTAGTTATCTTAACTTTTTGGTCTTTTAATGGATCGTACTTCTCAACAACTTCAAAATGATCAAAACCAGAATGAGACATTAATGGTTCTATTTTCTGAAGCTCCTTTTCTGGAAGATCCGAGAAACAATACGGTTTATGACCAGTGTTATCATACCAGAAATATATCTTAGACGACTCTGGCTCATAGAGTTTCACTAATGTTGCACGTTTTTCACCATCATAAGTAACACCGACCATATATGATTCAGGTAAATTACTAGCTGTTTCCAGTTTGAATACCAATGACTCAATTTCCCGCTGAATATTCACTTCTTTGGACTTTGGCTTTTCCTCTTTAGTGATAGGCGTTTCTCTGAAGTACTGTTCAAGGGGCATTGAAACCATTTTTCCACTTCAACATAGGCTTTGGTGTTCACATTACAATAAACCTTATTGCCTGCGGCGAAGAGGAGGTAAGGAACCCTCAACATTTGGCATAGGCATAGTTTCAGATGAATCAGTTGTCATGTGCGAGAAAGATTGATGGAAAAACCTAAATCTCGCATGTGTCAATTTTTTCCGTTCATGGGAGATGCTTGGGACGAGGCTCAGATGGCCTATTGAAGTTTTAATAATTACGCTTGCAACTCTCGTCGTTTTATTCTACCTATTTACAACTAACTTAACTGCTAAAGAAACTTTGACACATATATTCTCATATCCTGAAACTTGGCAACTGCCATACTATACAGCGAGAACAATGTTGAGAATGGTTGCAGCCTTCGCCTTTGTATTAGCATTTGGGCTATCCTATGGAATCACAGCTGGATTACATAGAAAACTCTCTAACGTTCTCATACCAATATTGGATGTTCTGCAATCGGTTCCAGTTTTAGGTTACATGCCTGCAGCCATTTTATTCTTCGCAAGAACATTTCAAGGAAGCGAGCTGGGTTTTGAGCTTGCATCAATAATATTAATATTCACCGGAATGGCTTGGGCAGTAACATTTGGAGTTATAGGCGGGGTTAGAACTATACCCCACGAATTAACTGAAGCAGCCCATCTCTTCGGTCTTAAAGGGTGGAAATATGTGCGACATGTAGTTCTTCCTGCGATTTATCCATCATTAATCTCAGGTAGCATTCTTGCTTGGGGTGGTGGATGGTATTTCCTGATAGCCTGCGAATACATCCAATATGGAACAATGCAATACACATTGCCTGGTTTAGGATCGTTTCTCATGCAGGCAGCTTACAAGTATGGGGATATTGCGCTGAATATCTTCGGTCTAATAGTCTTTGTGGCTATAATTGTAGTGATAGATAGGGTTGTTTGGCGTACTTTGATGGAGCATGCGGAGAAGTACAAATATGAATACTAATAAGACTGAGAAACGCAGTTGGCTAACGCGAATCAAGAAGGCTATCGTAGAGCGTGGCAGAACTTTTCGTAAACATCTTCATGCTCCTCATATTTCGTTGCATTTACGTTTACGTGGTGTGAGGATCACTCTTCCACGTTGGGGTTATGTTGTCGCGCTACTATTCTTTATTTCACTAATAGTGTTCGTAACTGTGATTGCTATACCATTCAAAGTTATACCCACATTAGCGTACATTATTCAGAGGATGGCCGCCTATCCATATGTGCCATTGTATGCCCTACGCTCAGTTATCAGGTTGACTATTAGCTACTTCCTAAGCCTTGGTCTCGCTTTAGCTCTAGGCCTACTTGCTACGGAACATAAAAAACTCGGTAAAATACTGATTCCGTTCTTTGATATTATGCAATCTGTCCCAGCATTAGCGTTCTTTCCGATAATCTTCATCATAGCCATTCATATTTTCGGGTTTTATCCAAGTTCAATTAATAGTACGACTGCGTACACTGGGCCTGGTGTAGAAATCGCTTCCATACTCCTATTAATGACAGGTATGCTTTGGTATCAACTATTCAACATAATAGGATCAATTCTAGCCATTCCACACGACATCCACGAAGTTTCACGACTCCTTAATCTCCGCGGTTGGAAACGTTTTCGACACGTCATTTTTCCAGCAATTTTTCCAGGCATAGTAACTGGCGGCATACAATCTTGGGGCGGCGGCTGGAACGCTTCCATAGTGTCTGAATACGTGACTTACAGCAACAACATTTATTGGGTACAGGGCTTAGGTTTCTTTTTAAGTTACGCTGCTTGGATGCTGGGAGATACAACGCTCGTAATTTTAGATATAATCACAATGTCAGCCATCATACTATTTTTAAACAGAGTTGTTTGGCATCGATTATTTGAAACTATGGAAAAATACAGCTTTGGATAGGATAAAAAATGCCAATCCTTGAAATCAAGAATGTAACAAAAATTTTTCACAGAGGTAAAAACAAAGGTGTAGAAGCTTTAAAAGATGTAACATTTAATGTTGAAGAAAAAAGTTTTCTATCCATCGTTGGTCCTTCTGGTTGCGGAAAATCTACATTATTAAGACTTATAGCAGGCATAGACCATCCGAGCAGTGGAGAAATACTCTTCGAGGGGAAACCTGTTACAGGTCCAAACCCAAATATCAGTATGATTTTCCAAACATTCGCTCTATTTCCATGGAAGACTGTTGAAGAAAACATTGAGATTGGTCTTGAAGCCTTAAACATTCCTAAAGAAACTAGGCTTGAAACTGTTAAAAATGAAATCCAGTTAGTTGGGTTGGATGGTTTTGAAAAGGCTTATCCGCGTGAGCTCTCAGGTGGAATGAGACAGCGTGTTGGAATAGCTAGAGCGCTTGCTATTGAACCTAAAATAATGCTTATGGACGAGCCCTTCTCTTCTTTAGATGCAATTACTGCTGAAACGCTTAGAAGGGAATTGTTAAGAATATGGCGGGATCGTACAAAACAACCAGAAACATTTCTTATGGTCACTCACAATGTTAATGAGGCAGTTTTCATGGCGGATCGCGTGCTCGTAATGTCCGCTAGACCAGGGACAATAGTTGGTGATATACGTGTTAATGTCCCTAGACCAAGAGAGAAACATCTAAGGCATACGGAATTCTACGACGCATGCGATAAGATCGTAGAAATTATCCATAAATATTCACCTACACATCCAACTCACTAATTTAAGAAGCAGCACAGTTATTTTCTAATTTTCAACTCTTCTTCAATAGCTTTAGTGAGATCTTCTTTTCTTGGGAGTCCAATAAGTTTAGTTTTGCCGTTGATAATAATTGTTGGGACGAAGGAAATCTGGTATTTTATAGCCCTCTCCGTACCGCTATCTCCTAAACAATTAACTTCCTCAATCTCTACATCCCTAAATTTTCTACAAACATCCCGTACAAGCCTCATAGCTGCTGGACAGTGAAGACAGAATGGGGAGTAAAAGACTTCAACTTTTACTTTCATTCAAGCAACCTCAGTTCAGCATCATTGTTAATGATTGATAATGACAATTGTTAAATAACTAAGGCTATAGGTATCCGTTAACTTTTAAGCGTTTAGCAATAATGCAACTATTTCTTTCGAGCTTTCTCCAAATAGCTATAGTCATTAGAAAATAGTATTATTTCTTTATTGGGAGTTTTCTTTGTATAATTTTAGATGTTCTCCCTTGTTGAGTTTGACGTTACAACTTCCACAGACAAGGACAACATCTGGTTTAATTTTCCTTCTACGCCAAAGTGTAAACTCTTTAGTCAAAATAAAAGGCTTACCTTTTTCTTCATTCTTCCTTCCGTGTGGGTGGTGAACACCAAGAACTTCAAGATCACCTTCTCCACAAAATGAGCACTTTCCACCGGACTCGATTTTAAACTTCTCGTAATCTTGGCGAAGTTTTAAATGCCTTTTATGTGCCGACTCTAACTTTTTCCTTTTAAATACTGGGTCAAAACGGTGTTTTTGATGGTATTTCCTTCCATAATCTGTGTTATATTGAGGATGTTGCTCACGCCAATCTTTACCATATTCGTTCTTTTTCAGGCGGCGTATTTCACCTATATTTTCAACAACCTCGATATGTAGGCATTTTCCTTGCTGAGTGAAGTCTTGGCAAGTGCAGGTCTCAGTATTTAAATCTACTATAAAACGAACGGCTTTATTCTCAAGAGGGCGAACTCCAAATAAAGCGTTTTTACCACGAATCTTTCTAACCTCTACTCCATAATCTGCTGTGCGAATACGCCTTAATGGTTTATCGCTCTCCATTTTAGGCTCTTCAATAATAGGCGTAGCCTCAACCATTTCTTTAGGCTGTTCAGCTGGCATAAGTAACCCATCAAAAACATGATTCGCGCCTTTATTTAAAATAACACGAAAAAATTTGTAGTGGAGTGATGAATGAAACTATTATGAAAAGTATAGGCTATGCGAGGTTTTAGTGAACAGAAAACGCGAAAAAAGTTAATATGTGCAAGAAATGTATGGCAGTAGAAGAGGAGCAAGAGGGCTTTTAGGCTATTTTTTTATCTTTACTTATGAAACACATTATTTCAAAAATTATTTTCGCAGCCTGTATGGCTGTTGCACCAGTATCATAATGCGGCGCCACTTCCACCAAATCAAAACCCACTACGCGTCTATCACAAACATCCTGTAAAACATCAAGAAGCATTATTGTCGATATTCCATCCGGCTCAGGATTTCCAACAGCTGGAGCATAAGCCGGATCCAACACGTCAGCGTCAACAGTTAAGTATACATGTTTGTATGAAGATAAGAAATCCTCTATTGCTTGGGCAACTTTACGTGAGCCACGTTGACGGATTTCATGGGCAGTTATATACCTTAGCTCTGTTTCTTCAACAAACTTAAGGTCTTCTTTACAGATCGCCCTCACTCCAACCTGAACGATTTTCTTTGGCCCGATCTCCTCGGCCAGTCTCCTCATAAAAGTTGTATGGGAAAGTCGACTTCCAACGTACTCGTCTCTCAGATCCATATGCGCATCAAAATCAAGGATAGCTGTATTTTTTCCAAGCGCCTTTACAGAGCCCATAGTTAAGGTGTGCTCTCCTCCAATAACAACTGGAATTTTCTTAGCAGCCACAACATCATTAACAACAAGTGTTAATCGCTCCAAAGTTTTTGTGATGTTTTCAGCGATATGCAGGTCTCCAACATCGCAGATTTTCAAGTCCTCGACGTCAAGTCCACTTCTAACACTATAGGTCTCAATGTTCATTGAAGCCTCCCGAATGGCTTGAGGACCAAACCTAGATCCAGCTCGAAAGGTGCTTGTTCCATCATAAGGAGCGCCTATCACAACAAAATCAGCTTCTTCAAGTGGCTTATAGTACCCTGAAAAAGCAATTGATGGGGAAGTGTGTAATTTTAAATTGTTCATTTAATCAACTCTTCGAAACTACTTCTTTTTCATTCTCTCCATAACGGCGGCGACCAGTATCGGTAAACAAATTGTAGCATCGCTGATAACTTGAACTCTTCTTGCTTTCTCCCCAACCTTTCCCCAAGAAATCGCTTCTTCTAATGTGGCTCCAGATAAGCCTCCTGGTTCAGGTCTATCCATAGTGATTTGTATGGCGTAATCATAAGATGCACCTGTTTTGAAAGCTGCTTGGAAAATGAAGTTTTTCGGTACGCCTCCGCCGATAAGTATGGCTCCTCGTTTTTTAGCTTTAGTTACGATCTCAAAGAAATCATTCATGTCTTTAAAAGCATCAACTGTCATCCCCCCCTCCTCAAGCTTGAATAGATACTCCCACATTGAAAGGCCGAAACAAGAATCTTGAACCGCTGGAATGAAAATTGGAACTTTGTACTTGTATGCATTGTATAGTATCGATTTTTCATCGTGTGGCATACGTTTTCCAATTTCCCACATAAAATCCTTAATTCCCAGAGGATTACCGCGGTGATGCTTCGCAATATCTCTAAGAATTTTAAAAACAGGCTTATCGAATTTAGCTACAAAAATGACCTCAGGTATAAAGACATCATAAATCCGATCCACCTCATACTTATGAAGAGATTTATCGTCAACCAGCCAAGATCCCCTATAATGCCCGCCACCGAAAGTTTCTAACGCATCATGAACCATGTTAGCTCCTGTAGAAACTATCACGTCGACCATTCTTTTCTTGATAAGGTCTGTGATAATTCCCCTAAATCCAGCCGCAGTCATTGCGCCAGATAACCCTAGAAAAATTGTGGCACGTTCTCGAAGCATGCACTCATATATATCCACGGCCGTCGCTAATCTTCCAGCTCCGAAACAACCTGACTTACTCATTTCCTTAACGAGTTCATTCACAGTCATTTTCGGTTTAAGATTTAAGGGAACAACTCGGTCCTTACACAAATCAGACAAACTTTTAATCCTCCACACCTACTCTTTCTTAGTATAATTTGTTTAAAAATTCTCACTTTCTATAAAAATCATTTATACGGAGCGAATTAATTGTGGAAGAAAAGAAATCAGAGCAAAAACAAGAGAAAAAAATCACAAAAAACATAAAACTGATTGCAATATCGTTCTTCTTCATCGTAATAGGGCTGGCCAACTTTCTGATAACGTACTACGCAAACTTTCTGTTAATCTACCTAGGGGTCCTCGGCACATTAAGCCTAATAGCTGCTGCAGGTCTACTAATTTTGAAGCGATGGGGCTTCTATCTTGCGATGACTCTAGCAACACTTCAAATTGTAGTGGGGTCTTTCACTCTTTACTCTTCACTATTAACTACAGGAAGCCTAGATCCAAACATAACAACACTAGTCCTAAACTTAGGCCTAATAGGTTGGGTAGTGGCATCGGTTATTGTTGCTATATACTTAGCAACCAAGAGAAGTGAGTTTCATTAACTTCAGAGCGATGTCAATAAATGAACTCTCACCAATTCGCCCTTCTCAACGAACTCCCTAGTTTCAGGAATCTCAATGAAGCCGTCCGCCTTCGCTAAAGTGGTTATGGCTCCCGATTCAGATGGAATTGGGTAAGCTAAAAACTTGCCAGAAGATGTTCTCTCCAGCCTTACAGTTGCATAAGTTCTTCTACCTTTAGCTGAAAAAATTCTAACAGCCGCTTGAGCTTCTACTAAAAATTCCCTAGCTTCAGGCGATAATCCAGCCGTCCTTCTCAATAATGGGCGAACAAGTAAATTGAAAACAGTTAAAGCTGAAGTGGGGTGTCCTGGCAGCGCGAATATTATTTTTCCATTAACAACAGCTACCGTTGTTGGTTTTCCAGGCTTAGTTGACAATCCTCCAACAATCACACCTGGTTTTCCCAGCTCATTTAGAATACTTGGGATAACATCTTCTACTCCAGCTGAAGTTGCGCCAGATGTAATTACAATATCCGATACTTTCAACGCCTTCTTCAAAGAGCTTTTAATGATGTTGACGTCATCTCTTATGATATCAAAAATTATAGGTTTGCAGCCGCATTCAGAAACTGATGTAGCAATTGTACTTCTATTTATATCGTAAATCTTCGCTTGAGACAAAGACTTACCAGGCTCAACCAACTCATTTCCAGTCGATATCACCGCAACTCTTGGTTGTTTAACCACCTTAATCTTAGTCAACCCGATGGCTGCTAAAACGCCGAGTTCACGCACACCTATTTGCTGCGACTCCCTTAGTGCGACTTCACCTAACTTTATATCAAATCCTCTTCTCAGAACATTCTCCCCAGGCGTTACTGATCGGTAAATCTCAACTCCATCATCCTCTCGATGAGCATTTTCAAGCATAACGACAGCATCCGCTCCTCTAGGTAAAGGAGCTCCTGTGGCTATTTCCACTGTAAAACCACGCTTAACTTTCAGGCGTGAAACTTCTCCTGCACTCACATGACCCGAAACCTTCAACTTCACTGGCTTTAATTCATTAGCTTTGAATGTATCTGAAGACACAACAGCATAACCATCAACCTTCGACCTATCAAACGGTGGAACATCAACAGATGAAACGATATTCTCCGTTAAAACACGGCCATAAGCATCAGCAGTAGAAATAGTTTCAATACCAACAGGAATTGCTCTAAAATTTTTCTGAATAACTTTCATCGCCTCTTCAGGCATAACAAATTTTCTGAGCATAATCATTTCTCCCAAATAGGCCCAGTGACATTAACAGCCACTAATTCACCCTTCTCCAACCTATCCCGTTCCTCAGGAATAATCACATACCCAGTCGCCTTAGTCATACTAGTCAAAATTCCAGATCCATGCGTTCCAATTGGATCCGCAAATAGCTCTCCATTTTTCTCATAAACCCTAACTCGAAGATAAACTCGAACGCCAAGAGTTGAGGCAACTTTCCGCGTAAGTTTGGCCTTGACAATATGCCGCCTTTCATGAGGAACACCTAGCATTCGTAATATTAATGGTCGGGCAAATGTTTCAAACCCAAACATAGCAGCCACAGGATAGCCCGACAACAACATTACTGGCTTTTTCTTAACCACAGCTACCCCTGTTGGTTTTCCAGGCCTTATAGTTACGCCATGAACAATTAGACCAAGTTCTCCGAGGCTATTCACAGCGTCAGGTACTAAGTCCGCTCCGCCAACACTAGTACCACCGGTAGTTAGCAGGATGTCCACTTTTCGAAGTCCAGCGGAAATTCTTCTGGCTATTTCCTTCAAATCATCCTTAACTATACCTAAGTCCACCGGTTCTCCATCTAACTCAAGAACCATGTTGCTTAACACTAATCGATTCACATTGATTATTTTGCCTGGTTTCAAAGGGGTTCCGGGTTCCACAAGCTCGCTTCCAGTTGATAGTATGCCAACTCTTGGTTTGCGAACAACTTTAACTTCCTTGTAACCTAGTGCTGTTAGTAAACCGATATCTTCGGGTCTAATTCTAGTCCCCTTTCTAACTGCAATCTCGCCTCTATGAATATCCTCTCCTTTCTGCGAAACATTCTCACCAGGTGTAACTTGCACTATAATCTCAATTTTTCCATTCGTTTCCCTGACATATTCCAACATCACAACAGCGTCAGCGCTTCTCGGCAGCTCTGCACCAGTCCAAACTCTTACGGCCTCACCTAGCGAAACGGATTTGCCCTTTGCTAAACGCAGTGTTTTAGGGTTTTGCTCAGAAGCTCCAAAAGTGTCTGAAGCTCTCGCAGCATAGCCATCCATCGCAGAACGTTCAAAGGGTGGCACATCACGTTTAGCCACCACATCCTCAGCCGCAACTCTCCTCAACGATTCTTTAAGTGGAATTAACTCAGACTCCAACACACTTGGTTTCACTACTTCGAATAAAGACCGCAAAGCTTCATCAACTAGTTTCAACGAAGCAAAACCCTTTAACCTAACCAGTTTCATCTACCTCACGAAGTTTTTGCAGCGCGAACCGCTGTAGCTTTAAACGCAACATAAATGCTCTTCCCAATTTTTAAAGAGAGTTCAGATAACGCCTCTTTAGTTACTTCCGCGGTAATCTCTGAGCTGTTTTCTAGTGTTATTGTAATTTTCGCCGAACCCCTCATCTCAACTATCGATGAAATGCTGCCTTTGAAGATATTTCGAACACTCATATGGGACGGTTCAAGAATTACAAAGACATTCTCAGGTCGAATAAATATGTTAATCGGGTCACCAACTCTAAGCCCCTCTTGCAACAGAGCAGTCAGGATCAACCCGTTAGAGTTAACTTTCATCACTTCGCCCTTAGAATCTAACGACACTACTGCACCTTTGAAAACATTTGCACCAACAAACTTAGCCACATACTCCGACTCGGGCCTATAGAAAATTTCATCCGGTAATCCAACCTGTTCGATGCGATTATCGCCCATCACCGCTATCCTATCAGCCATAACATAGGCCTCCGTGTGATCATGTGTAACATGGATCGTAGTTATACCAAGCTTCTTCTGGACCTCTCTTATCTCAATTCTCAACTGCTCCCTAATTCTAGCATCAAGGTTGCTGAACGGTTCATCTAATAGGAGAACTTCAGGCTCAATTACTAATGCGCGTGCTAATGCGACTCTCTGTTGCTCCCCACCGCTAATTTCACCAGGATATTTTCCTTGAAGATGTTTAATTTCTAACAAAGACAACTTTTCACCCACAACTTGGCCGACCTCACTTTTAGATTTACCTCTAGCTTTCAGACCGTAAGCCACATTTTCAAAAACAGTCATGTGAGGAAAGAGAGCGAAGTTTTGAAACACTAAGCCTACATTACGTTTCTCCGGTGGAATGTCATTAATAATCTCATTATCAAAAAAGATGTTTCCAGAATCTTGCCTTTCAAGACCCGCTATTACGTTTAGAAGTGTAGATTTACCGCAACCAGTAGGTCCGAGAATCACCATAAGTTCTCTAGACTTTACATTCAGATTCAAGTCTTTCAGGACAGTGTTGCCGTTATAAGCCTTAGTCAATTTATCTACATGGATGCTTGGCACATCATTTCCTCCTTTTAATTAGAAGGCGCTTTGAAAGTATAGAGAAAAGAAAAGCTATAATCAGAAGAATTATCGCACAGGCAACAGCTCCACTAATAGTCCACAAGAAAAGTAGGTAAATTGCTGTTGGAAGCGTATAAGTTCCCAAAACCTGAGGAAACATACCTGGCACATTGCTTGAAACCATAAGTGTGGCGCCGAATTCTCCAATCGCTCTAGCCCACATCATAATCCAGCCAGCGACAATTCCACCTGAAGCCATAGGAAGCACAACAGTTCGAAGAGCGTAAAATCTTCCAGCACCGAGGGAACGAGCAGCTTTCTCAAGGTTGACATCGACGCTCTCTATAGCGGCTCTAGCTGAGCGGACAATGAAAGGCGAGGCAACAAAGAACTGAGCCACAATAATAGCCCTCCAAGTAAACAACACTTGAAACCCCTGCGCACCAAGCCATGAACCAACTAAAGTTCTAGGGCCCAAAATAAGCCACAACGCCAAACCAGCCACGGACGGCGGGAGAACCATTGGCAAATCAATCAATGTATCTATAAAAATTTTGCCCGGAAAATTTTTTCTCGCAAGAACATATGCAAGAGGAACGCCAAAAATGAGACCGAAAATGCTCGCTACGGTTGAAGTGATGAAACTAACTCTCACAGCATCTAATACCACTGGATCCTGAATCTGTCTCCAGAACTCAGAGAGGGTTGTATTGAGGACTATATTGAAAAGGGGTAAAGCTAAAAATAAAATGAATAACCCGCTTAAAGTCAACATTACGATGTCGAATCTAGATATCTTAACCAATTTCTCCACCTAATATGTGCATAGACTAAGAAGCTCCGAGGGTATTGCGTGAATATTTCCGCGAGCAATCGATGGAGTTACAGGTATCTGGTAATTCTTAGCTAGGATTTCAGGGTTTAATAGAAGGAACCTAGCGAACATTGTGGCCCAATACTTATTCCTTGCCGTATTTGGTATAGTGAGCGCATACATTATTGCGGTGCCTTTTTTAGCTGTCCACTGCCCAGTTGTAGGGTTCTGAAAGTTAACAGCAGCCTTATTGTAAGTTTCCTCATGGCTGGCATTGCCGAGATTTATCTGATTAGGCAACTCAATGTAATCTACACCTTTACCCACGTTTGCGAATTGACGTGCAAGCGACACATAGGTAAACGCACATGGAAGCTGACCTAATGCAACTAAATGCATCAAATCAAACTCTTTCGGCGCCACATAAGCCTCAGTATGATTAGCCAACCTATCAGCTAGCCCTTGTGAATGGTAATAATCCTCAGCAAGTTTGAATAAAAGAAGAGTACGATATCCACATGGGTCAGCCCAAGGCATCGCTCTTCCCCAGAATGCTGATGAATTAGCGCTAATAATTTTCTCATACCAGTTATCAGCAGTCAAACCAGCTGGATTATCTTTTGGAACAGCAATGCACATCGCGTTTCGAGCAAAAATAACATACCAATTAGTGTAATTTTCAACCGACTCAGGCATTTTTACACCATATAGTTGAGTGGCTATAACGTCCCAATCAGAAACAGCGATCAAATCGCTAGGCGCTCCCGACTTTAACCTCTGAACAGCTTCAAGCGACCCATAAGGCGAAAAGAAAACCCTCACATCAGGGTAAAGTCGCATAAATTCCACAGCACTTTGATTTATGACGTTAGTTAAACTTCCTGCACACAGAATATAAACCTCAGTAGAGAACTGTTTCGGAGCGTACAGCTGATACACCTGATAAA